>Ga0208644_1003047_pt1 | contig 13126 bp, 14 predicted proteins | sample VirMetDEL_Nov_18_FD_184517 | JGI IMG/M metagenome (GOLD analysis project Ga0208644, IMG submission 184517) | Aqueous microbial communities from the Delaware River and Bay under freshwater to marine salinity gradient to study organic matter... | ecosystem: Environmental > Aquatic > Marine >... | reverse complement strand
CCATCACAATTTTTTCAAATTGATCAACATCAAAAGCGTTTTCGTCGAAGTTTTCGCAAGCCCAATCGTAGGCCTCTTCGTAGCAGTTTTCTTGAGCAATTTCGTTATAGTAATTTGACATTTTTTCGTTCCTTGTTTGCTTAATCGATGTAACCATTTTAGCAAACCGGCCAAAATAGTCAACCCCCAAAAGTGGAGAAAAAGTGGAAGTTTAACGCGCCTCTAATAAATCACAGAGGCGGGTGGTCAGATCGAGAATGCCTTGGCGCTTGTCGTTGTAGTCGATCACGTGCCAATCGGAATCAACCACGCGCTCTTTTAATAGCGTCATGCGGTCATAGTATGATAGCGCGTTTTCGTCATTCTCGGAAAATTTCCAATAAGTGAGCGGCGAAGTTTTGCGCTTTTCGATTCGCGCGCGCTGTTCGCTTTCGGAAATTGAAAGCCAGAATTTGAAAAAATGCACACCTTGCTTTTCTTCCCACGCTTTGTGCTTTGCTAAAAAATTCTCGTATTGAGTATTCGAGCACCAGCCATTCATTTTTTGAACCATCGCGCGAGAATACCAGCTTCGATCGTAAAAAACGATTTGATTTACAGCGGGCATCCGTTTAGACCAATACCCGAGCCAGTGTTTCATGGTGCTCTTGCTAGGCTTGCGCGATAGGTGGACAGAATACAGCGACGGGTCGAGATAGTGCGTAACCTCCCGAATCGTGCTAGATTTGCCCGCAGTATCGCGCCCCTCGAGAATGACCGCCACACCGCGATGGGGGGTCAAGTCGAGAATGCGATTAAGCCTTGCTTGTTGAGTTTTTAAGGTCATCTTTTTAGCCTCCAAAGATTAAGTAGATGATGCCAGAAACGACGATTATATCAGCCGCGACAGAATAAATCAAATAGGCTTTGAAAGCAAAGCCCGCGAGTTTTTTAGCCATTTAGAGTCCTCCCGACAATCGGCAAGCCATAACCCGATTGGCCCTTGTAATTATGAGCCACGATATCGTCCCAGCCTTCGCCGATTGCTTTTTTGGTCATGCTTTGCAGGTATTTGCCATAAGCTCGCTTAGGCGACCAGTTATAAAATTCCGTCGAGCCTGCCGGACGCTTGACACCTTCCGCGTCTGCCGCTTCCTGAATTAAAGGGAGCAACCATTCATCGCCGTGTTGGTTTCGCTTGTGCAAATATTGCTCTTGAGCTAGTGAACGATTCGCAGATTTGCAAATGTTGCCGTATACCTTCGCTTCGAGCGCACCGAATTGGCCGCCACAAAATGCTTTCTCGAATTCGCGCACCGTGGTGCGTACCCGTTGAAAAAGTCCATTGTGACCCGTGGAATAAAATTCCTTAGCGTAGCCATCCTTGACCATGCGAACATTGGCAAACAATGGATTGAATTTTTCAAGCCCGATAATCTCATAAAGATAATTATATCCTTGGCCTGAGTCGGGATCGCCATATTCTTGGTAATCCTTTGGTTTCATGTTTAACGTGTCGATTGTTGCGACGAGTTTAAGTCTGATCATTAGATGGCCTCCTTGAGTGCCGTTGCTTGAGAGTTAAATTGTACCGGATCGATTACACGAAAGCCAGCATTTTTGAGAGTTAATTGCACGTCAGCATCATCATCCCAAAGGACAGCCGAAGCTCGAAGATCCGCAAATGACATGCGACGATCTACCGCAAGCTCGTGCAATCGAGCCAGCTTGTATTCGCCAGCGGGCCGAGTGTCGCTAGGGTGACGCGATAAGATAACGGGGGCAACCATGCCGTGGTTGTGAAGCCAAACGCGGTCAGCGATACCTAGAACGCGCGAGGTCAAAATCACAACGTCGAGACCGTCGCGGATTGCCTGCCGCATTTGCTCGGCCAATGGAAGCGGAGTATCTCGCATAATGTTGGCGGGAGTATTCATGCGACGCCAATCGGCGAGGGTCTCGCCTAATCGGTGGTCAGAGTTAACGGTGGTGCCGTCGAGATCAAATATAAAAGTGTGAAGCATAACCAAAAATTCCAATTAAGTTTAAGATGATGAGATTATAGCATTTTTTATCGAAGGCTTGCAAGCATAAAAGCGCGAGCCCGAGAATTGCCATAATCTTGCCCGTAGGCGAATCGATGAGGAAGGGAGCCGCGCCCATGAGCGCGGTGCCTATCCATGCTGACAGATTAACCAGCATTAGCGAATCGCCATCAATAGCGCGGAGAGTGCGCGGCCATCGGCTTTGGCTAATCCTGCAATTTCATCGGGATCAGCATCGAGAGCTTTAGCGATTGCCGTAACAATCTCAGCTTTGGAAACGCGAGGACCGGAAGCCGAAACCGTCTTGGGCTTTGGCGTATAGTCAAGCTCTAGGCTTTTGATCTTAGAGATCACAGAGCGAACCGACAAGTTATGCTCAGAGGCAAACGCGGATGCGCTGTCATAATCCCATGATTGAGATTGAAGAGCAGTTACCATTGTTGAGGTGTATTGTGACATTTCTTTTTTCCTTATGTCTTGTGAGTGAATGTGATTATTAAATCACAGTTTTTTAAAAAAGTCCAGCGAAAAAACGGAATATATTATATTCCAGATTTTCATGATTCGGGCCCTATCCAAGGATTTCCTCTATCAGATGCGCGGACCATATGCAAGCAATGGCGCAGACGATAGGGAACAGAGCCCACAATGGCGCGCCTAGTAAGGCTGTAATGGCGCCGATTATTAAAGAAAGAATTGCCCAGAATTCTAAAAAGAATTTAATGATAGCCATTAAAACAGCCTCCCTTAGTTAATGGTTAAGCGGTGAAAGTTGCCAGCCTCATCTTCCCAGAGAATCCAATCGCCAGCGATTAAATTCACGCGGTGCGCGTCCCAAAGTCTGCGCATTGCGTTGCGAACATTGTGCGCTTCAACAGTGTAGCGCGTGGCTTGCGTTGCATGTTGGCTCATGCAGCTAGGCTTATTGAAGTGGTCTATCGTGTATTGAGTCATTCGCTTTATCCTTAATCGATAGGGTGATTCTCTCGTACCGTTTCGGTGAAGTCAAACAAATTGCTGCAGAAAAAGCAGAAAGAATGTGGAGATATAATGGAGGTTTTCGCGCCCTTCTCTTAAGCAGGAAGCGTGCCAAGTTTTTTGTTGCATAAAATATTTTTTAAAAATAAAAAAGTTGGCACGCTATGTGCAGGGGGGCGGTTAATAGACCGTCAAAATTTTGACGCGCGCGGGCCCACCTTCATGCGCAACTTGGGGTATTTTTGAACCGCAAATGGTGCTAAAATTAACCCAATCTTAACAAAATCTTTCTCCAATCTTCACACTTTCCCTGTATAATATGCCCGAAATCAATGAAGATTTCAAGCCATTTAAAAGGATTCCAAATGAAATATTTTGCACCCCTTCTCGCTCTCTCACTTTTAGCACAACCCACCCTTGCCGATGACTATGTTGCAAAGTCAAATGACGAAGGAGAGTTCTGCGCTCGTGTAGAAGTTGCTACGATCACAGGTTCGCGCAAAGTGAAAAAGTGCCGAACGATCGAAGAGTGGAAAAAGGCAGGGTATGAAGTTTCTGAAAAAAAGTCGCAAGACGCAGAAGCCTAAAAGAACCCGCCTGCCGCGCTCTCTGCCCCACAATTTTTGAAACCGAAGACGAAACACGGTACGCCTAAATGGGTGCCGTGTTTCTCTTCCTTCTTCTCCTTCCCGGAGGTCTCCTATACTCCGAACATATCGAGAGAAAAATTCTCGACTGCCAACTTCGAGGTGAAAGTTTCTGCGAGTACCGTATGAAGCCTCTCAACTCTCCCAAACGCAAAAAATACTTGGAAAGCATACAAGGACAAATTGATCCCATTCTCGAATGCGAAGTGTGGAAACAGTACAATTCCGAGCATGCCTTTAGTATATGCCCAAAAGACTAGCTTGTCAAGTCTTTTTCACACCTCACCCCAAAAAAATTTTTCTTGACATTTCGCCCTAAGCAAAATATAATATGTCTTTAGGAGAATTACATGAATTTTGAAACTGTATTTGAATCCACATACGAAGACGATAATCTTCCTGAAGGACTAGACCCTCGAAATTATAAATTTCGCAAGGTAGAGTTATGCTCAGATTTTCATGAACATCTAAAAGCTTTAAAAACTGTTTGGAGAAATGGAAGTACTTTTCGAAGAGAAGGAGAGAATTCTTTCCAAAACGAAGATATTCCAGAAATTTTAGTTTCAAACTCAAATGATTCAAGTTATAAAGATCACTCTTTTACGGAGGGAGATTATAACTTTCGAATAACCTCTTGGTTTAGTGTATGCCTGGAAGGAGAAGCTACAACCTATTTTCAACCTATTGGGAAAACTGAATTCGGAAGTATAGAAGTGTCAGAAGGCCAAGGAACTTTATGGGCTGACGGATATTGCAGACTTCCAATAATTCCTCATTATAGAACACATCGAAATAATTTTACAACTTTTTGCCTTATACCAAAAACCGGAATTGAGATGGGTAAAAGTTCTACTTTAAAAAATACTACTCCATACAGGTATGAATATTTTAATGTAGCTGCAGGAGAAATTATAAGAACAAGAGCGTGTAGCACAGAATTTCATGGCACTCTAATTCTTGTAAAAGGAAGAGTAGACGGATACGATACTACTGAAATTTCTTACGTTCCCCAAAAAAACGATACTTTTGTCGCTCTTGAAGACACAATTGCAATAAGCTGTGTGAGGTATTAAAGGAGAAAAAATGAAAGAATATAATTTACAATTTAGTTCCATTTCCAAAAATGTTCTTACAGTAATAGTAAGACCAGTTGGGCATGAAGCGGAAGAATTAATTTTAAAAGATACTCTAGACAATGAATTTTTAGCTAGTTTAAGTTCAATGAGTGCAGAAGAAGCAAAAACTGCTTTAAGAGAAAGATGTGTAAAAGATTTACACCTCACTATTCAAACAAAATGGGATACGGTCGAACTTTCTTTAGATGATTCAGTATTTCAACAAGACGATGTAGTTATAAGCAAAGAGCCTACACAAGAAGTCGTCAACCCAAACTCTATTGAACTTACGACGGTGTATTATGGGTAATTTATATACTTGTGAAAATTATATAACTGTTTATAATGAGCATCTCGCAGGAGATGTTCTAGAAGGTTCTTTTAATTCAGCAAATGTAAACACAGTAGAAGACGTATTTTTCCACCTAGACGGCCAAACCACTCAATTAGTTAAAACCAGCGGAGACGAGTTTGGCTATACAGGACAGTTTAAATATCTTATGGGGGCAGGTAGTGCTGGTGGTGGTGGTAATAACCCTACAAATTTTTCAAGATCAATAAGCACAAGTTTTGATAGTGAAGGTAGACCTCTTCAAAAAATTGGTACTCATAGGGCTGAATTCTTTGAAAATACACAGTCTTGTTGCTTGTTTAGATCAGATGGAGTCATCAAACCTTTATATGTTTGGGTTAGGGATACTGATGAAGAGTTTACTATTACTTTTCCAGAGAATAGAGTATTTTCCGCAGTACACCTTATGGAAGGTCGAGTAAGCATAAAAAATATTCCTATAGAAGAAAAAAGTTTTTTTGTAATTCAACAAGATTCATCAGTAACTATTGCTCCAGAAATTTCTTCAAAGATTCTAATATTTGCCGAGGTATAAGTGGCCACTCATACTATTAACACTTGGAGCACTGCTCTAGGAGCCGCAACTTCTACAGCAGATTTTTCCACAAGTGAAACATTAGTAGTTACTGTTAGTGGCACTACAAGCTCCTGGACTATTACCAACCAGAATTCGGTCACCTGCTCGCCAACAACCGGGGTAAGTGGCGCCACCACCACTATTAGTGACTCGACAGCGGGTAGTTATTCCGTTCAATTTAGTTATAGTACAGGCGGTCAGACTCCACTAACTTATTTCCACACACTGAGTGGAACTACTAGCTCAGCAGACACAGAAGTAGATAGTTTAGATTTTGGGTCCGATGTAGCTGACGCAGAACTTGACGCAGTAACCTATAGATACGATCAAATTACTGGAATTGATTCAGCAGTAACTTTTGCAAAAAGTAGTGGTGATGCTGGCTTTGAATGGCAAGTAACAAGCAGCACGACCCAACCTACCAGTGGTTGGGGAACTTCTAGTGTAAGCGTTTCAAATAACCAATATGTTCATTTAAAGATGACTGCATCTAGTAGTTATTCAACTGCTAGAAGTGCTACATTTACAATTGGAAGTCCTGCAAAAACAGATACAATAAGTACAACTACAAAAGCTGCTCCAAATACTGTACCTACTGGCTGGAATGATGTAACTATTGGCGATAAGAGCGGTCAGGATGTTGATGTAAGCGAAGTCTGGTACGCAGATTTTGATGGTACTCACACTACCACAAGCCCTGGAGCAGGATTCGCAATATCAGGACTTGGAACTAGTATTACAGTAACAACTAGTGGTGCCGGTGATGCAATAAGTAAAGATGGTACAAACTGGACAACTACTTCTCTTACAATGTCCAATGGGGAGACTTTATACGCAAGAATAACAGGTTCCGCCTCTTATCTTACTGGACGCAGTCAAACTATTACTCCAGGCGATGGAAACGCAAAAGCCTGGACTCTTACCACAAAAGATAATAAACCAAGTGCGTTTGATCTTGGAGACACGTCGAATACACAAGCAACAGGAACCTATTACTCGAATACAATAACGGTAGCAGGATTAGATGCTTCAACATCCGTTACTGCAAGTCTTTCATCTGACGCCGGTTCAGGAAATTTTGGTTATTTAAAAAATGGTAGCACAGTAGCAAATGCTGCAAATACTACTGCTGCAAATGGAGACGAGTTTCAAGTTTCCCACCTAACAAAAACCGGTAATGGAACAGTTACTACAACCACTTTAACTCTTGGTTCAACCTCTGATTCTTTTACAACTACAAATGCTGGTAACCAAGCAGGTTGGAATGTTTTTGCAACAAGCTCAGGATATAATGAGGGTGATACAGTAGGAATACAAATAAATGCTCCTACAACTTCAGGGGCAGGTGTAAACTTCTGGTGGTCTGTTAGCCCTACGGATGTAGATGCTTCTACTGGAAGCGGAACTACGATTTACTATAATGGAAGTAAAACAGGAACTCCTCCAAGTAACATAGGCGGATTTAACTTTACAGCCACAGAGGATTATACTGACGATGGTGCCGCGGGCACAGGAGCAATCACCTATACAGTACAGGTATTTTCCGACTCAAATAGAACTACTCAGGTAGCTTCAACTACTGTTGATATAAATGATACTTCTCAGCCGCTAGCCCCCGATACCGCTATTAGTCTTATACAGGGCAGCCAAACAAAAAGTTATGCCGCAGGAAGTGATAATGGACACGCTATAACTTTTAATAATGGAGCGACTCATACAACCTATGCCGTTATTTTAGATGGAGCAACTATAGGGTCAGCAACTGAGTATGGATCAGCACAAGGATTGGGAGCTACTACTCAAACTATATCGATTGCAGATGATGATATAGGTCCTGGTAATCAAACTACTTTTCGTGTAGTTGCAAGAAGAACTGTTGCAAACAACGGTAATAATGTTCAACAAGACACTAGCGTAACTTATACAATCTCGAGAAGAGCCCAGACTCCTAGTATAGATTCTTCCGCTCTTGTAGATGCAAATGTGGAAGATGATGATGTTACTTGGAGATGGACAGTTTCCGGAGGTGATGGTGGAACTGTAAAATACAGCTTAGATGGAGCAGCCTATGCAGCTGTTTCAGGAGGTCAAGTCGATTTAGCTACGACAAGAGGATCGAGTCATACTTTTACAGTTATTTCTGACGCAACAGTAGACAGTACTACTGCTTCCGCAGATACAGGAGCAATTCCTTATCTTCCATCAGATACTACTGATGCATCTGTAACTGGATGGAGTAATGAAAATTATACTGCAATAACAACCGATTTCACTGTAAATATTGCAAATATTGTTTCAAATATATCTTGGAGAGTTCTATATGGATCTACCACCCCAAATACCAATGCTGGAGTAGCAGATGCAAACGGCGACATACTTGTTAGTGGAACAGAGTTTCCCGCACTAGGCGGGAGCATGAACTACCAACTACAACATAGAAGAGCAACAGGTGTTGGAGGAAATAATACTTGGGCGGATTTTGGAAGTCAATTTACAAAGAAGAGATATACTTACGCACCAGCAGCTCTCGCTATAAGTCATGACTCGTTAGCAAATACTTATGCAAATGTTACTCTAGACATAACACCTCCAGGAACCACTACAGGAATAGCAAAATATCAAGTATCTCAGTTTAAAGAGAAAACTGATGCGGGAGTAGATGTACCTACCCCTTCTTGGAGTGCTCCTGTGGATGTAGCTGTAGGAGCCTCTCCCTCGTATACAACTTATAATCAAGCGAGAGGAGATAATGAGACGGATTATAGGGTAAGAGCTGTAGGAGACAATGCTCTGAACTCCGCTTGGGTAACTGTTTTTAATCATAATGTAGGTTATTTAGATGCGGAAGCTTTCACAGTTACAAACAACGATAGTGAAGATTATGCCTATAATGCTACAACTTCTTTTGATGTAAGCTTTAGTAATACCGATGCCAGCCACACATATCAAGTCGTTTATGGAACTGCAACGAGTCCAACAACTGATGGAGGTCAGAGAACAGGAAACGGAGTTATAACTCTTAATAATGCAGAGTATCCTGCTGCTGGTACGGATATGTATTACCAAGTGCGAGTAGCAAGAGCTACATCTATAGGAGGCTCCGGTCTTTTTGTAAATTCAGGAAATGAGTTTATAAAAGGAAGATATCCTTACCCTGCTTCTGCTTTAGAAACTTTTACAGATGGAGGAACAGAAGATACTTCCGGGGACTTCACTGTCAAAGTAACTCCAGGAACAGGAGCAAATACTACCCAAATCACTTTAGAAAGTGATTATACTAATCTTCAGGATAATGATACTGTTGTATCGAGCGTAGTTCGTGCAGGAGATACAATTTACGCTCGCTCTACTGGAGCAAATGGTTTAACCACAGATACTTCTTTCACTACTCCAGCTACTTATCTTGGTCCAAAGGCTTACACAATCTCAACAGTTTCTTCAGATTTTGCATACTCTGACACTGATTTTGATTTTACATTTACAGACACAGACAGTGATCATACTTATGGAATATTATATGGAACAGGCGCCTCTCCTAGTACAGTATACGGGACAGAACTTACAGGAGCTACAAGTCCTCAAACAATAAATATTTCAGGAACCGCCTTTCCCGCTGCTGGAAACGACATGAACTATCGTGCTCGTGTAAAAAGAGGAACAGCCTCGGGCGGAAACGGCACAACTTGGACAAATAATGCTGTAATTATAACTAAAGGAAGAGATCCCGGACCTCCTACCGCACTAAGCGTAACAGATGACGATGCAGCAGCAGCAAGTGTTACCGTTACTTTATCCGCTTCCGGAGGGGATGGAGCATCCTCTTACGAATATAGTGCAGACGTAGATGGAGACGGTGCAGGAGGCTACACTAGTTTTGCCGCAACATCGACTTATACGCAAGCTAGAAATGTAAGTACAGCAGATTACCGAGCAAGATCTGTAGGAGCAAATGGGCTTAGATCAACAATATTTACTTCATCCAACTATAATCCTGGATTTTTAACACCTCTAGACTGGACGTTGAATGCTCCAACTCAAGATATTGCTTACTTTACTTCTACACCAACTATAAATGTAGGAATAGCTGACACAGATGCGGATACCACATATGAAGTAGTTTATGGAACAACAACATCCTACGGCACAAGCGCAGGCACCAGAACTACAGATGGAGATATAGCACTCACAGGCGCAGAAGTTCCTACACCAGGAGACAAATTATATTATAAAGGACGAGCTGTTCGAGGAACAACGACTGGAGGAGACGGAGTAACTTATTACGATAATGGTACTTTTATCTTACAAACGTATACTGAAACCCCTGTAGCTCGAGTAGTAGATAATAGTGGTACCGTGGAAGATCCTGAATGTACAGTTACGGTTGATGCTAGGAATGCAGCAAATAATTCAGGACCAAACGGAGCCACTGAATACGCATTTAGAAGAATTGAAGATGGCACAGCTTTTGGAGCTTATTCAGCATTTTCTACCACTAACTCTTTTGCTTTTGCCACCGGCAATAACAGAACAACAAACCAAGCATATGATTATCAAGTAAAAGTTAGAGGGCCAAATGGGTTAGAATCAGAAAGCGCTATAATAGACGCTAGAACTTTAAGTACACAATTTTTAGCTCCTAAATCTTTTAATTTATCAAATGTAAATAATCAGTTTTTTAATTATGGTAGCACTAGCTTTAATGTAGGCTTTTCAGGGACAGATACTGACCATACATATCAAGTTCTTTATGGGTCTTCAACTCCAAATACCAATGCGGGAACAAGAACAACAGATGGTAATATAACTATATCCGGCGCAGAATTTCCAGCAGCGGGCGAAACAATGAATTATGCAATTCGAGTTCGCAGAGGATTGGCTAGTGGCGGATCTAATGCTTGGGTAAATGAGGGTACTACTTTTTATGCGCAGCAATATCCACAAACACCTACAATTGCTGTAACCGATGATGGCCAAACTTCAGAAACTCAAAATGTAACTATTACTATCACCGCTGGAGATACAGACGGAGGAAGTCCCACTTACTCAAAAGATGGAACTAACTATCAAGCAGGAAACACTTTCTCAAGCATTGCTAGAGGAACAGGGGTCACCTATTATGTAAAAAACACGGGAGCCAATGGACTTAGCAGAACTACTGCCTCTGACTCTTATTCTCCGAATTATATTGATCCGGCATCTCCTACTTCAGAGGACGTAGAGATAAGTTCTACAGCTAACGCCGCTCCCGTAAGTCTTAGTGGGGGTATAAATACAAAAGAGGCATATAGAATAACTCTAAACTCTTTAGCGGATAACTCTACAAACACTCAGGTAATAAACGGCACTAAAGCCAGTCAAGTTCCTTATGCAGGCAATAACTTATCTATAACTTCTGACCTTCCAACACAGGGAAACTATACTACTTTTAAAGTATGGAGTTATAGATATCAGGAATATGGGGGGGATCAAGACTATAAATCTGGGGATACTTTTAATGTTATAAGAACTTCATCAACAAATACCCCCCCAACTATTTCAGCTTCTGCTAGTAGTTATTCCCCAGCTAATAATACACAGATAACCCTCAGTGCAACCGCTACAGATGATAGTAGCGTCGCTTCTATACAGTGGTTTCAAACTTACGGAACCACTATTACCCCAAGTCCTTCTAGCAATACTAATAATGGTAGCATTAGCTCTACACTAACTACGCCTACTTCAGGATCTGGAACATTAAAATATTATGCAAGAGCTACCGACGATGAGGGAGTTACTACAGATTCTAATGAAATTACTATAAACTATGGTCCGGCACCTCCATTTGGATTTGAAGTTCGTAATGCTTCAGGACAACTAACAACAAGAGTAAGCAGCAGAATGCCTAGAATACTTTATTCTGGAAGTGTAACCAAGAATATAGGTACTACTGCCGGAACTTATTATAGCGATTCAGTTCCTGGAACAGGCTTTACAGATAGCGATGTTGAAATTATAATGTGGTCTAGAGTTCCTATCAATATCACCACTAGAGTAGACATAGTAAGTAATACTTCATTTCGATTCGAGATAGTACTCGGCAATAATACATCAAGTAATCAAGATGTAACTTGTGGGTACTTAGTTATAAGGAATTAATATGGGATACGGAATACAAGTTTCTAATCAGTTTGGAAGAACTGTCTTTGACACAGACCAACCTGCACCAAATTATTACTTTGATGCAACACCGAGTTCGGTAAATGGTTATAATGTAGACCCAGGTTTTAGTATTTCGAGTCAAAACATACTTTTGGCAAGAACTCAAGATAATGAAAGCGGAGTAATATCTCTTGAATCTGATAATGCGTTTATAGGAAGTAATTCTTACTATCGAAGTTTTGGCGCTGCAAATGGGGTTAAATATATTTATGGAAAACCTCAAAGTAATAGAACCGCTTCTACTAGCGGGTATGGAATAGAGGTATATAAATCTGATGGAAGCACTGTACTATACAGCTCTGCAGTTGGTTCAAATTTTGAAATTCTATATCTAGGTACAATGGAGGGCACCACCGATTTCACATGGTCTATGCCTTCAGGGTATAGTTTTAATGAAATTTATATTACGGCAGCAAGTTTTTCAATGATTTATGGCTACAGTGCAGCTGTAGCCCCGTTCCCTGCAGTTCATTCAGTATATGGAAATTGGGCATATTTTAATGCTGGAACATCACCCCCAACTATAACTTTTAGGCAGCAATATATAGTAACTGCCGGAAATATAACTTGGAATAATAATTCAGCTTACTCAATATCAACAAGCATGAAAAGAGATTATCTAATAGTAGCGAGGTTAGCATGATAAATGTAGTTTTTATAAAAAACGGAGAAATAGCTCATTATGGGTCTCCTGGAGCAGACGATGATTTTATTGACGGAGAGACCTATGACGGGTACTTATGTAAAATAATGAATGTAGATATTGATTTATCTTCATTCTCCAAAGTAAAATATTGGTCGTATGATACAAATTCTTGGAAAGATCGAGTTCCTCTACCGACAAGTTTTTATGATTGGGTAGAAACCGAATGGGTCTTGAATAGGGAAAGACTAATCACTGAAATCAGACGCGATAGAGACACTATGCTTCAACGAACCGACTTTACACAATTACCAGATTCTCCTTTTTCAGACGAAGAAAAAGAAAAGTTTAAAATTTACAGACAAGAACTAAGAGATTTTATGGCGGTTGTAGGGGAGCAAGATATAGATGATATTATTCAAGTAGCTTGGCCTACACTACCAACCTAAAAAAAGTTCTTGACTTTTTGGTCTTCTCGGTCTATACTGAAGTCTATGAAACTCGTAAAAATGGCACCGGAAAATCTCGAGGTTGCGAATGCTTATCTGAGCACCGGCAACGCGATCGCTGTCGCATCCGAGATGGGTATCAC
>Ga0208644_1003046_pt1 | contig 13127 bp, 14 predicted proteins | sample VirMetDEL_Nov_18_FD_184517 | JGI IMG/M metagenome (GOLD analysis project Ga0208644, IMG submission 184517) | Aqueous microbial communities from the Delaware River and Bay under freshwater to marine salinity gradient to study organic matter... | ecosystem: Environmental > Aquatic > Marine >... | reverse complement strand
AAAAAAAAAATAAAAAAAAAAAAAAAATATATATATATAGGAGCGCCCTTGAATGGGGATATAACTTCTACCCCCTTAACCTTTGATGTTTTTCTGGTACCTGAAGTATTCCTGTAAGAAAAAAATCGATTTTTAAAATTGACTAAGCCTGATGAATATGATATTATTTTTTCTGAAGTAAATACCTTTAAAAAGTAAAAAACATGTATTTTTAAACCTATAAACAGGTTTAAAAATATTAACATTTTGAGATTTCTTTTAGAAAATTTTTATCTATATTTTTAAAATATTTTTCGTGTATATACAAACAATCATTATATTTAATTTCTCATTTTTTTTTTACTCACCAAAGAAGTTGATCATTCCACCAAGAATTACTTCCTACAACTTTCCTAGTCTTGTCAAAACGTAATTTGAATCGTCGTCTTTGTTCTTTATTATCAGTAGTAGCAAAATCGGTATATCTATTATCACCAATTGAAGCGACTTTAATACCGTTTTTGTAAACATCTATTTTCTTATTTTTTACAGTGCTTGGAACAATCTCTACTCCAAGTCTCTTTGCTTTATCGAAAGAATACTTTGTAATAACATACATTTACTTTTATAAAATAATATAAAAATAATATTATATAATAATAAAATGAAAAAGATTTCAAATAAACTAATCGAAAGTGATAATGAATTGATTGTAAACATTATTCAACCTCCAAAACCTAAAGTTGATCGTAAAATGAAGAGAAATGAGAAAAATGAACCTGTGAAAAAAGATGGAACACCGATGAAAAAGAGCACGAAAGGGTTGGAAGCACTTGCACGTTATAGGGAGCAAAAGAAGAAAATGAAAGAAGAAAAAGAACAAAAAATACAAGAAGTGAAAGAGGATAGTTCAAGTGATGATGAAGAGATTGAGTATGAAATCGAAGAGGTAGAAGTTAAGAAGATAGAACCTAAAGTTATAGAGAAAGAGATTGAGGTTGTTAAAGAAGTAGAAAAAATCGTAGAAAAACCAGTGGAGGTTGTCAAACCAGATTTGAACGTAGTCAAAGAGAATGAAAAACTTAAGGAAAAAAATAAGCAACTCGAAAATATGTTTGAATTTAACCAACATCTTAGTCGTATTTGTAATATGTCACGTCAAACAAATCTTAAATTTTAATCTAAAATTTTTTTATATTAATTGTTAATATAAAATGCCTCCTAAAATAAAAATAGTATGTTCCGATAAACCAAAACTTAAACAAGGTGAAATACGTAATAAAAATCCTGCTGATTGTTTTCGAAAAGGAATTCGTGTGGGATTCGTTGCAGGTATAAATAAACAATTAAAAAAGCAAGTAAGAATTAAACCTATTCTCCAAGAATTAAAAAATGCTCGTCCTGTATTAAAAAAAGTTGTTAATATTCCATCACTCGCAACTCTCATAGAAAATAGAACTAATAAAGCAACCAGAAAAATTCGTGATTTCCTCACTACCTTACCGATTAGGAATAAAGACTATCAAATTTCGACTAAAAAGAAAAAGGAAATGTCAACAGATGGATTGAAAACATATTTAGTATCAACAGGTGAGTATAAAAGATGAAAAAGATAAATATATAAATATACTTATTATAATAAAATAATGATTTCTGAATCAAGACTCAATAACGTTGTAATAAAACCATTAATTACAACTGCAGGTTTAGACCCTAAAAAAATCAAAGGAGGAAATCTTATTCCATCAGTATATGGAGTTACATTTCTATGTGCCAAACGCAAATCTGGTAAAACAAGCACTTTAGCCGAGATATTACAAAAGACAACTAATAAGCACACAAATTTCTGGATATTCTGTCCAACTCACCGTGTAGATTCATCATGGTGTACATTAATAAAACTTTTAGAAGATAAAGGAAGTTGTGTAACAGTATTCGATTCAATCATGGATGGTAAGACTAATAATTTAGATGTAATAATGAATGAACTTTCTAATCCAGAAGAAGAAGAAGTAGATAGTAAAGAAAATCTTATAAAACCATTATGTAAAATAAAATTTGATAATGAAGAAGAAGAAAATAAGAAAAAGAAGCAATACCGCGCAAAAAAAATAGCACCAGAACATGTGTTTGTATTTGATGACATCTCTCATGAATTAAAGAACCCGGCGATTGCGACGCTCTTAAAGAAATCAAGACATTTTAAAAGCGCTTGTTATTTAAGTTTTCAGTATGCTCTAGATATACGTCCAGAATGTTGGAAACAAGCAGAATTTTGTTTATGTTTTAAAAGTTTTTCAAGAGATAAACTTGAGCATATTCATAAACATACTGATTTATCATGTGAATTAGAACAATTTTATAATATATATGATTATGTATTTAAAGACCCTAATGAGAAATATAATTTTCTTTACATAGATGTGCGCGACCAATTGTATAGAAAAAATTTTAATAAAAAATTAGATATAGAATAGATTTAAAGTAAAAATTCAATACAAAATTATTTAATTTCTATAAATAAAGATGCCGTATCAAATCCGTAAATTTTCTCAGGGATTCAAAGTATGTAAATTAAACTCAAGTGAATGTTTTTCTAATAAACCTCTTACAAAGAAAAAAGCGACTAAACAAAGAACTGCTATAATTCTTAGTGAACTTCGTAGACAAGGACGTATTCCTCCAAGAAAGTAAACATTATATAAGAATATTTCTTATATAATAAAATGTCTATTTACAACAGTACCAACAGTTTCCCAGTTGTAATTTCTTTTAATTCAAAATCCAGATCGTCAGGAACTGTAAACTCATTCGTTTCAACTCCGACAGATGTAGGAGTTAATACGTTTGACAGTGTTGTTTTATTAGCAGCGTCAATTCCCAAGTCTTTTTTTAACGTCCCAAGTAATTATAACACATTCACATTAACAGAAAAAGCAGTAAATACAACAATTACAGTTCCTCCTGGAAATTACAACAAGATAAATTTAGCAACAAAATTAGCAACACTACTTACTGCAGGATCAGTAACTTTAGGAAATAACTGGGTATATACCGTAACATATCCAGCACCAACAGAACCAGATGATTTTAGATATACATTCAACGTGACAGGAAATGGTGCATTTATGCCCTCATTTACATTCTCAACAATATCTCCAGAAAGACAAATGGGATTTGAACAAAGCACAACATATACATTTGTAGCAAGCACTCTTAAAAGTGTAAACGCTATAAATTTAGCTTATGTATTAAGAATATTTTTAAAAAGTAATATTTGTGATACTGCACAAGATGGAGTTCTCGCAGAATTCCAAAACGTCGGATCATATCCAAGTCAATCAATAATTTATTATCAAGAGACAGAAATAGATGTAAATACGAAAGTTTTTAATAAAAATACTTCTAATTCATGGAATTTTAGTATAGTTGATTCATTTGATAGATTAATAGATTTGAATGGAATACCATTTAGTTTTACACTTTGTTTCTTTCAAAGAAGTGATACTCACGAACTCCATCGAACGGATTTATTAATTCAAAACGAACAACGATTGTTTCAAATAGAACAACAACAACGTAAACTCGTAGAATCAGTAAAAAGCAATGCAACTAAAGAAAGCGCAAGCGAAAGCGTACCAACAGAAAGTCAAAAAACAGAATTAAGTGCAAGTGAAAATGCTTTAGAACCAATATATCCAGTGAAAGCAAATTATATTCTTCCTGAATTAGTAAATCCAATTGATCATATTGCACAATTAAATTTGTAAAAAAAAAATAAATATAAGTTTAGAAAAAAAAAAATAAAAAAAAACATATAATAAATGTCTTCAGAAAAAATTTCAAATGAATTGGATTATAGTCCTTCCGTTTTAAATCATTCCACAATCGTATATCGAACTGTAGCTCCACAAGGTTCAAGCTCTGTTACAACCTCTATTACTTCAACAGTTGGCCCAACAGAGTTCATTATTCCTCCATCCTGTTTCAACTTAGCAAAATCTCGTCTGAACTTTAATATCACAGCTGCAGCTGCTGGAGCAGGAAATTTTACTCATATAAATGGAAATTTACTAACTTCTATTTCTCGTATTACTTTATACGATAGTGCAACAAACAGTCTTTGGGCAGATATTAGCAACGTAAATTCCTATGCATCTATTGTAGTTCCAGCATGTACTGATTTTAAAGATTTTTCTACTAAAGCATTTGCAACTACAAACTTTTCAGAAGTATCTTTAGCTGATTCTCAATCTAAGTCATGTGAAGATATTTCTAAAAGTAATTTAACTGTAGGTAATTTTTGTGGAGATGGAGCAGCTACTTCTGATCTTGCTCTTCAAAACTTTTACTTTTCTAGAAGACAGTATTACAATCAAGCTACTGCTAATACAGCAGCTTATTTGGATGTCTCCATTCCATTATCTGCTTTTAAAATGAGTGTTCTTTCTTCAGATAAAATCATGTATTGTCCTTCGAATTTAGTCCTTCAAATATACTGGAATGCTGTCAATAACTATGCCAATATTGGAACAAATCAAGCAAATCCAAATACTGGAGCTGCAAGTGTTGCAACTGCTTTTGTTTTGAATAACATTTCTTTATCTTTGGCTAACGAGGCCAACCTAGCCGTCGTAAGTCAAGTCATAAATAAAGTTATGACTTCAGGGATTTCTCTCCCAATTGCTTATAGTACAGTAACGAGACAATCACTAGGAGCAGCAACAGCTCAATCATATCAACTAAGTTTAACGTCCGGATATGGTCAAAGAATTCTTGCTCTTTTTACAGCTCCATTTTCAGTTGCTGCTGGAGCACAAAATACAAATGTTCATTTGAGAGGTCCATTAACTACGTATAATACTTTTCTGAACAATGTACCTATACTTTCAGCTGCTGGGTTCGATGCCTCTAAAAATCAGGATTTTATGATCGCCAACAGAGAATATATTGAAGGTTCAGTAATTCAATGTAATGGAGAATACGCAAATGGTGAATGGGTTCATATCGATAGTTTTTCACAAGGTCCTAAACCTGTTAAAGATTTAGATCAACATGTAATAGATGGATTATCTGTTGTAGGAACATCTTCAACTTGGCAAATTCAAGCAAATCAATCTGGAGCAGGAGTTGCGTACGCCTATGTTTCCGTGATTGTTGGACAAAAGGTCCTAACTATCAGCAATATGGGATCGATGGTTCAATAAGCACAAATTCAACCTTAACTTTTATAATTTCTAAAATTATAAAAAATAAAATTGATTTAAAAAGATAAAAATAAATAAAAAAAGAACAAAATGGATAAAAGTGAATATATGAAATTATGGAGAAAAAATAACGCTCAAAAAGTTAAAGATTATAATAAAAAAGCAGTTCAAGATTACTCCCAAGGAAAAATTTATAGAATTTTATGTAATATTACAGGAGATAATTATTATGGTTCAACAAAAGAGAAATATTTATCAAGACGATTATCAAGACATCGTCGTTATGTAGATGAAATAGATAAAGATTGCAAAAAAGGAAAATGTACATCATATGATATAATTAAAAGAGGAGATTATCAAATAATTCTCGTTGAAAAATATCCTTGTGAAACAAAATATGAATTAGAATCAAGAGAAAGATATTATATTGAAAATAATGATTGTGTTAATAAAATTGTTCCAACAAGAACAACAAAAGAAAAAAGAGAAGCAGAACCAGAAAAAACTAAAGAAAATAATAAAAAGTGGTATGCGAATAGAGCTAAAGTAAAAACAAAATATTTTTGTGAAACTTGTCAAATAGAAATGCAATTGCGTAATAAAAATGATCATGAAAAAACAAAATTACATTTAGAAAAAAAAGGAGTTTCTCGTAGACCAGAAACACATTTTTGTACAACATGTAATTATGAAATGAAATATGATAGTAAAATTTGTCATGAAAAAACAAAAAGGCATTTAGATAATCTTTAATTCAACCTTAATTTTTATAATTTAAAAAATTATAAAAAATTATATTTAAAATATAACATCCTCGCTATTGAATTCAATAATAAATCCAACTTTATCACCACCAACAGTAGCAGTAGCTCCTGTTCCATCCATATTTAATAACCAAAAATTAAAAGTACCATTAATATCAAGAGGATTAAAAAATTCATGTTCTATATCTTGGACAGTCGCACTGGAGTATGTAGTATCCTGTGATAGAATAGCGATGGGATTATTAACTACTAAATCACTCATTATAGAAACATAATTAGTAGTTCCATTTGTACCAGCTTTATATCCGGCTGATTTAATATGTATGGTTTTTACGCGAAAAGGCACACTGATTTGTGCAGTACCTCGAGAATTAGCACCTGCTGCGAATGTGACACTTATAAACTTTGTTAATTTAGTCATTTATTTATTAATATATAATTTAATTTAAATTTACTTTTAAAATTCAATTTTTTATACTTTGATATTTCCAAATTCAGAACTGATGCTATTAAACTGAGTTGCACCTGTTCCCTTCATTTTAGAAATTCCAATCGCTGTTCCAGGTAAAGTTCCTGGAATTTGTTGATAAACTCCATTAATACCGTATGTAACAGCTCCTCCACGCATTTTCATTCCACAACCACATCCTCCCTTCATTTTTTTCAAACCCTTCTGACCTAATCTTGTTCCAGGAGGATTAACTACTAAACGGCTGTCCCCACCGCGCATTTTTTTACCGAAACCAAGACTCTTAATGTAATCAGCTCCTGATTTACCGGCTGCTGCACCGGCTGCAGCGCCTGTTGCGGTACCAGCTGGTCCTCCAAGACTAGTTCCAATTACTCCTCCAAGGGCTCCTGCAGCCACAGGGAGTAAGACCCCACTCACATTTGACAAAATCTTGCTTGATTTCAGGAAGTCAACAAAACCTTCCCATAAACCTGCACCTTTCATTTTCCCATTTCCTTTTTGCTTTTTCATATATTGTTCATATAATAATTTAATTTTTGGATCACTTAATAACTGAGTTTTACTAATTCCGAGTTTAGACATATTTATTTATTTAATAATATATAAAAATATTTTTACAAATAACTTTTGAATTGTTTTTTAATTTTATTTTCATATGATCGTAGATCGCCTTCACCATCTATAGAATCATCAGGAGCTTCATAGCCATCTCCCTTTTGTCTTCTAATATAATCATCATATCCACTTGCCTCTGAGAATGGAATGCCATTGAATCTATCTTCAATAAATTTCATAACATGCATACCACAATTACTGGTTAAAAAACTTTGTCTACGAAGTTTATTGTATTTAAACTTACAATATTTTTCAGGACTCATTATTTTACAAATTCTTTTCATTACAGATATTAATTTATCTTCAGGTTGTTTATTTTCTGCAAGCGGATCAAAATATTCTACTGATGGAAAATCATCTCTTGAATCTATAACTATACATCTCCAATGTCTTCCAGATGATTCTGAAGGTTCTGTATTAACCACAGCTGCAAAAAATTTATCACCAGGTTCTACATGTAATAAAAGTTCATCTACTTTATCACTTGCAACTACAGGAACAAAATTCTTAATTCTTTTTTTCATAATTGTTTCAATTTGATCATTATATAATCCATCATCACCTCCTCCTTTACCTTCCCCTCCAGGTGGTTCCATATATGACTCTTCTTCTAAATTACGTCCTATAGATTTTAAATCTTCTCTTAATATTCTTCTAATAGCATTTTGTAATGAATCTTTATTAGAATATTCTTTATCAACTCCAACATTAGTTCGTGCAATTCTTTTCCAATCATCAAAAGTTGTTGGTCTTTCATCTGGATTAATATATTCAAAATTTATTAATTGTGAAATAAGTCTTCTATCCCTTTTTTTTTCATCTGCTTTTAATTTTTCTAACAATATTTTATCTGTTGGAAGTGGTAAATCTGGAGCTTCTCTTGCTTTTCTTATAAACTCTTTACTTTTTTCATATTCTGATTTAATAGTTTCAAATAATTTAGATTCAGGTTTCATAGGTGTGAATTTAGGTTTACGTTCAGGTTCAGGAATACCATCTTCAGTTGGTTTATCTGATTCAGGTTTTCTTTCAGGTTTCATAGGTGTGAATTTAGGTTTACGTTCAGGTTCAGGAATTTCTATTTTTATCTTTTTATCAACATCAATCACAGGTTTCAATCCTTTTAACAGATCAATTAGTTTATTAATATCAGTATCATTACTTCTTGTTGAAATATTTCCTAAATCAACAAATGATTTCTGAGGGGTGAAGAAATAAGTAGGTAAACCTTGATATGTAATACCTGATTTTATCATATCATCTTTTGGAACTAATTTCTTAGAATATACTGGTCTTATTCTCTTTTTACGTCTTTTCATTCTACGAGCAGAGACGTCACCTACAATATTTTTAATATTTATAGTTTGGACTTGTTTTTGAGACATACCTTCCGGAACTCTTATAAATTTTTTTTTATTATCAATTATGTAATAATATCTATTTTTAGAATCAACGTATAGTCTTTTTGGTCTAGGCATTCTTGATTTATTATATAATTAAATTTTATATTTTCTTAATAAATAAAATGCTACAAGAAGGAGATGGTTTTTTCGAGCGCACGGCTGGAAAACTAAGTCCCAAAATTAGAAAATTACTTGAACAAGTTGGTGATGAAAAAATCACTTCAATTAAACTTTTCCGTAAACCTATATCTCTCTCATCTTTTGCAAAATTTATAGGTGCTTTAAAAGGAACAGCCTACGATTCGCTTCTACACCTTGGTTTAATTCTGAACAATAAATATTTACTTGATAAGCAGGAAGTTATCCACTTTGAACGAGGAGTCCCATCAGGTGCAGAAACTTTAGATGTAGAAGTAGATAAAGATATTACGATCAATCAACTTTTGGAAAAGACGCGACAAAAAATGGGAGATAATGCATTCACGTCATATTCCTCGAGACGCAATAATTGCCAAGATTTTGTTCAAGCTGTTTTATCGGCTAATGGATTATCATCACCGATATATACAAAATTTATTAAACAAGACACAGAAAGTATTTTTAAAAATTTACCCAGTTATGCTGAAAAACTTAGTGATTTTGTTACTGGTGCACAAAGAGTCGTAGAAAGAGTTGTTCAAGGTGAAGGCACAACCAAGATGTATAACTTTCAACTCCACGAAGCAAAATGCAAATTTTAAATTTATATAATATAAAGTATTATATAAAATGACATCATTTGGATCTCAAAATTTTCTGGCTCTTCCTAATCTCACTATTATTAGTGCTGATTATTTAGAATTAGGAGGCTATTTATTTAATACGATACCAACAGGACCTACAGGTTATACAGGTTCAACTGGTTATACAGGTTCAACTGGTTATACAGGTTATACCGGATATACAGGATATACAGGATATACAGGATATACAGGTTATACAGGTTATACCGGGTATACAGGTTATACAGGTTATACAGGATATACAGGTTATACAGGTTATACAGGTTATACAGGTTATAATGGCCAAAACAATTGGACTCCAAAAAATAACTTAAATATTTATCAAGATCCCTTTATAGCCGGACGATTCTCAGGGACTGGTTCGATCGGCTGGGGAACGGCAGGAGCATTAAGTTCAATTCAAAGTTTTCCAAGTAGTTATGTTTCTTTCACAGTCCCTTTAGTAAATTTAACAAATGTGATGGTAGGATTATCAAGTATAAATACAGGAACAAGTTATACAACAATCAATTATGCTTTTTACGTAGATGGGATAGTGTTTGGAAATACTTTACGTATATACGAAAGTGGAACTTTAATATCAAGCCACGGCTCATATCTATCGACTGATGTTCTTTCAATAACTCATGATGGTGTTAATGTTCGATATTATAAAAATTCAACTTTATTTAGAATAACTCCATATACTGGAAATTTGTTTTTAGGAAATGCTTTTTACAATAACTACTTTATTGAAAATCTTGTTTTTGGTTCACAAGCACCGGTGGCTGCAACAGGCCCAACTGGTTATACAGGTTATACAGGTTATACCGGATATACAGGTTATACGGGTTATACAGGCTCAACTGGTTATACTGGTTATACCGGATATACGGGTTATACTGGATATACAGGTTATACGGGTTATACAGGTTATACCGGATATACAGGTTATACAGGTTATACTGGATACTTGACAATTTCAGGAGTAACTTATAGCGATTATGTATATTGGGATACTTACACAAATTCATGGCAGACAAATGGAACTCAAAGTGCAGGTTTGAGAGAACGCACACATTTAGGTCGTAATGCTGGTTTAACTGGAACTTTTGGATATAACACAGCAATAGGAAACGCTTGTGGTTCTTACGATCAAAATTTATTTGCAACAGCGATAGGTTATTCATCAGGTTATACAGGTCAAATGCAAGCTTCAGTAGCTTTAGGATATTTATGTGGGACTACAGCACAAGGATCTTTTTCAGTTGCTATAGGAAGTAATTCAGGTTCTTTAAACCAAGCTTCAAGAGCAATATCAATAGGAAATGCATCAGCAAGAACAAGTCAAGGAGAAGCAGCAATAGCAATAGGATCTGATGCAGGTTCTTTAAATCAAGCTTCACTATCAATAGCAATAGGTAATAAAGCAGGAGTTAGTGGTCAAGGTGGATATTCAGTAGCTATTGGCGAGAGTTCAGGTTCATACAATCAAGGCATAGCTTCTATATCTATTGGAGATAGTTCAGGTTTTTCAGGACAACAAACTCGAGCAGTAGCAATTGGTTCAGGTTCTGCTTTTTTTAACCAAGCACAAGCAGCAGTAGCAATTGGTTGGCAAGCTGGTAGGACAAACCAACAACAATACTCTATTGCGATAGGCTATCAATCAGGTTTAGTTTCACAAGGGACATATGCAGTAGGTATAGGCTACCAAACAGGACTTACTAATCAAGGTTTTGTATCTGTTGGTATTGGCTACCAAGCTGGTCAAACAAATCAAGGACAAGGATCAATAGCAATAGGTAATAATGCAGGTAGTATTTCACAAAAAAGAAGTGCTGTTTGTATTGGCGATGTAGCTGGTTATAACAATCAAGGATCATATACAGTAGCTATAGGATGGCAGGCAGGACGTGAAACTCAAGGTGATTACGCAGTAGCAATAGGGACACAAGCAGGACAAACAAATCAAGGAGTTTCAACAGTTGCAATAGGTCAACAAGCAGGTTCTATAAGTCAAAGTTTAAGTGCTATAGCAATTGGTAATCTTTCAGGTAATAGTCAACAAGGGCAATATTGTATAGGATTAGGTTATGCAGCAGGACAAACAAATCAAAATCAATATTCAATTGCAATAGGAACTGCAGCAGGAACAAATAATCAACGAAGTAATGCAATAGCAATAGGTCAACAAGCAGGACGTGATACTCAAGGTGGATATGCTATTGCAATAGGTAATGCATCACAATTTTTTTCTTCTTCAGTAGGTGCAATTGCAATAGGATATTCAGCAGGTTATAGCACTCAAAAAAACTACGCATTAGCAATAGGTAATACATCAGGATATAGTAACCAAGGAAGTTATTCTGTAGCCATTGGAGCTGATTCAGGTAAATACAGTCAAGGACAAGAATCTGTAACTATTGGAAATAGTTCAGGACAAACTAATCAAAGTGATTATGCTGTAGCTATAGGTTCTTATGCCGGACAAAATGGACAACAACGTCTAACAGTTGCAGTAGGACATAGATCTGGAAATACATTACAAGCAACTCATGCAGTAGCTATAGGATATTTAGCAGGTGGTTATAACCAAGGTCAATCTGCAATAGCTATAGGAATGAATGCAGGAATTACTAATCAAGCGGCAAGATCAATTTGTATAAGTGCTGCAAATACTACTGTAAACAATACAACAGCCGATAGTTGTGTTATAAATCCTATTAGAAATGTTAATGCACGAACAGGAGCTACTTCAAGAAAAGTATATTGGAATCCAATAACATATGAATTGTTCTATGATGAAATTTCATGTACAAATGAAATATGGGATACAAGAGGTTCAAGTTCAACTCCTAATGGTTATAGGAGTTCCCCTGGCGGTTTAACTGTTACAAAAGAATTTAAAAATGATTCTGATGTTGGTTCACCATTTGGAACAGGTTATGTTATACTTGAAACATGGGTTCCATGGTCCGATACCAGCGGCGGCATATGTTGGCAACAAGTTTACGGAACTGCTGATACTGCTGCTTGTAGAGGAACTGTAAAGAAAAGATACGAAACTGGTGGAGGAACTACATGGAGCAGTTGGTTCAGTTGGTACTAAATAAGGTTAATTCAAAGGTTAAAATAAAAAAATTGATTTAAAGAATAAACATTTATAAACAAAAATAAACAAAATGGTATTATACGAGAATGGAGTTATTTATAAATTATGTTGTAATGATACAAATATCACTGATATTTATATTGGTGTTACAACAAATTTTAGACAAAGAAAAAATACACATAAATGTGATTCAAAAAGTGAACTAAAAAAACATTTACGTGTTTATGATTTTATAAACAAAAATGGAAGATTTAGTAATTGGAGTATGATCGAAATTGAAAAATATAAAGCAAGTGATAAACAAGATTTATTAAAAAGAGAAAGATATTGGATTGAACAAATGAAACCAACTCTTAATAGTTGTTTTTCATTTTCTACTACTGAACAAAAAAAGATGGTAAGAGAAAAATATAATAATTCCGACAAAAAAAAAGAACAGAGTAAAAATTACAGTAAGTCAGACGCACGTAAACAATATTTAGAAAATCAAAAAGTAAAAGTTACATGTGACTGTGGAGTTATATTAAGTAAAAATTCTTTAAGTAGACATCTTAAGAGAGACGTTCATAAAATTAATATGAGTAATTTAAATAATAATAATAATATTATAATATAATAAATGGAAATAAATTTTGATATGGATGTAGTAATAACTACAAGCATTACTTATTCTAAATTTGTAATTAGAAACATTGAAATTAAATTTGGAGAAGCTGCTAAGGTTGATGTTATGTTAATACAAAAAATACCTGTATCTACACCATTATATGAAACTATTTTTATTCCAGTTGATATATATACTAATTGGGCA
>Ga0208644_1003042_pt1 | contig 13134 bp, 17 predicted proteins | sample VirMetDEL_Nov_18_FD_184517 | JGI IMG/M metagenome (GOLD analysis project Ga0208644, IMG submission 184517) | Aqueous microbial communities from the Delaware River and Bay under freshwater to marine salinity gradient to study organic matter... | ecosystem: Environmental > Aquatic > Marine >... | reverse complement strand
AGTCAGTCACCTCGACCACGTTCTCGATCAGTGAGTCTCGGAATGTCTGCTTGTTGCCCTTGTCGGTCTTGGTGCCGTAGCGTGCAAGCCCCTCACTCATTTTAGATAACGCCTCAAAGGTGCGCTTCCACACGTCGTTCATCGCAGTCTGCACCTGATTGGAGTAGAACCCCTCGTAATGAGTCTTCAACGTGTTGATGGTTGATGTCTCCATCTCCACCCGCCAGTCACCGACCTCGGGCAGGGGCATGTAGTTAATATTGAAGCGGAATGCTTGCTTGATGCGCTCCACCGTCGGGTACTCGTCAGGGTTGAACAAGTCACCCAGCTTGACTTGGGCTTGCGTGCGCTCCCAGTCATACACATCAGCAAACGCATCACGTTTGGCAAAGAACTCATCACGCAGTGCGGTCATCTGCTCGTGGTACTTGAAGTAACGCACCGTTGGCAATAGCCGCAAGCCGATGTCGGACCATGGCGTGGTCGATGCGTAGTTTATTGACCGCACGTTAGCCACAAACTTGTTGATGGCATCCAACTCGGCACAGTCACCGAGCAACTTCTTGGTCACGTTGGCTACACCGGTTGCGGCCTTGTTGTCTTGCTCGACCTTGGCCGTGGCACGCTTGTCTTTCTTGCGACCGGACCATGCACCGATGGACAATTCAACCAGCATTGCGCTGGACGAGACCGTTGGCACCGAGATCTCCGGTGCGAGGTTGGGTTGGCTTAAGTTCATCATCTTCACTCTCCTAGGTTTTGTTACCCCGTGGGGTAACATGGGTTGGACTACATAAATATTTACTACGTTTTACCACTGTAGATTATATTATACCACGAAACGGCTTGTTATGTCAAGCTTATGTGGTTTTGTTTCAGGGTTGGTAACGGGTACGTTGACCGGAATAAATACGCACTCGCCACCCTCGCCACAGCCTGACAGCCACTCAATAAGAATGACCGTCATGAACAGCGCAAGGACAGATCCGAGGAACGCACCGATGAGAACGTCAAAGATCTTCTTGCGTAGTGCTACGCCACGCACGTATCTGCGATGGTTCATTCCCCACCCTCCTTTCTTTGTCTCCGAAGTATTTTCCGAAACACACTCGACGCATACTTACAAAGCCGCTCTCGGTAGTGATAGCCGCAGAACCTAGCGATTGTTCGCACTTTCATTTAACTAACCCTCCCTTGTTGTTCAAACCAGCGAGATCTTGCCGGTTTGTGATCACGACGTAATTGCTCTTGTGCAATGGTGCGATGCAATGCCTGACTTGCTGGGCTTGCTCCTCACCGCACTCAAGGCAAACTTTGTAGCCCACTCGGGCACGACGGACGGAGAACATCTCCCCGCAGATCTTGCACTTTGGTTTCATTCGCTTCATTGTGTTACCTCCTCTGATAGTTCAACCTCATCGCCCAACTTGCTGGCTACATAACAACGCATCGCGGCAATTAAAGGTGTTGGGCCTGTGCTTTCAAAGCCTTGGTGATTGGGAACAAAAGATTCAGCGGCCCATTCACCGCCTCTGGCCCAGACACTTATCTTCTCCCGCTCGATGATCGTGCCACCTTGCGCCCAGTCGGTTGATGGTCGCCAAACCAGTCTGTACTCATGGTAGGCAATGGTCTTCCACGTCACGACTTCACCGTAATTGAGTTCGGCCTTTTCGCCCTCAGCTTTCACTACTGCCAAGTCAAGTTCAAACCCGGCTAGTTCACTTGTTTTCACTTTCATAAAGATCTCCTTGGGTTGTTGTTACCCCGAGGGGTAACATGGTTTAGTGATTCAGATAACTTCAAAAGCTGACTCGTCACCGTCATAGAACCACGAGGTGTAGGAATAGACGGAGCCGTTACTGCCAGCGGCATCGTGATAGCCGAACAGAGGGTCGGAAGAACTGCACTCCTCAAGCCCAGCGTCGTCGAGGGAAACGAAACGGTCGGTGTTGTTCATGTCAACTCGCATTGCACTCATCACAATCTCCTTGTGTGTTGTTACCCCGAGGGGTAACACAGGTTTTAAAAACAAAAATTAAACAAATTCCCACTACACTTCTATTATAACATATTTTGATAGCTTATGTCAAGTATTTGAGGTTTCGTTATATGTACTGTTTTGTACTGTTTTGTACTGTTTCGCACGGGGTAAGTTATTGAAAAGTCTTAAATGTATTTAAGTTAAGGTGTAGCTAGAAATTGGTTGAGAAGATTTTTTTGGTCTTTAAAAAAGTTACAGAAGGGTGCGGGTTGTAACTTTTCTTCCGTGCATTTTTTTACCCTTATCCAAATCCGTCAAAAAAAGTTACACTCGATACGCTCGTATTTACCACGATTTACCACGATTTGATAGGCACTATTTGGCACGTTTAGCCACATCTCGCAATATCTCGTCACTTCTCACCACGTTTTGAATTGTAACTTTTTTGGTCCCAAAAAAAGTTACAATACCCATACACAACAATAAAAAAACTTCTTTAAAACTTATGAGCAAAAAGTTACACTCGATACGCTCAACTCAACAAAAAAAGTTACACTCGATACGCTTAAAAAAGTTACGTTCGATACGCTCAAAAAAGTTACACTCGATACGCTGGGCTCCCCGCCTCTTCGAGAACTACTATCAACTTGTTACCCCGTGGGGTAACACAACCTTCGCCCGCAGGGTTTTTTGCCGTTTGCTCACAGGGCTGGGCGCCACGCTTCTTCGGGAACTACTATCAAAAAAATCTCTTTATTTGTGGGGGGATGATCGGGCCGAATCGGATGTAGTGCGATGCACAAAATGAGGACAAAAAAAGCCCCGACCGAAGTCGGGGCTTAACTGAAACATGTTACTGAACTAGATTGATTAGTTCTTTTAAAGTTCGCTGTACTGCGACCGTGTCGAAGTGGACACCCTCGGCTTTTTGGAGCATTTCAATTTGCTCGTTCCAAGCATCGGTTAACTTATCCTCTATAGCCTTGCGAGTGATCGGGCCACGCTCGACCTTGGGCTTGAGATGGTTGACAATCTTCGACATCTTCTTACCGATAGTCTGCTGGATCTCCCGCTTCTGAAACTTGCCAATATCCTCTAGGGCTTTCGTCTCAGTAGCAAGGAGCTTCTGATCGGCTTCAGGGAAGGTGCTGATGATCACAGCCTTAACTTGATCCTTAACAGCAGGGATGCCACCCTCTTTATCCTTGCCGAGCATCAAGTAACTAACGCCATCGGCCCGAAGGGAATCGGCCGCTTTGACCCACTTCTTATCGGCCTGACTATCAATCTTAAGAGCGTCAACAAGGTCCTTCTTAGTAGAAGCCGAAAGAACAACCGAAGTTACTTTATCCATTTTAATCTCCTTAAGTGAATGGATTATGTGGAGCGGTATGCTTGCCACAGTTCAAATACTACGCTCGTTAACGCCATTTGTCAATAGATGTTACCAGATAATAAACACTTGTTACCCCGTGGGGTAACAAATACCTAATCAAGCGCACGCATACCCCACCCCATGGGGGGAGGCCCAATACAGTTCGGAGTCCCGGCGTCTGCTAGGTATTACTATTCCGCTCCCACGCTGAGCATTTCTTTGCGTTACCCCCGGCGACACGACCGAGAGTTAAGCTCGACGTAATCAATAATCCAAAACATCTTTTTAAATTGTTCCCGGCTGACCCCCACCCCCCTCTAATAGGAAAAGGCCCCCCTTGTTAATTTGGTTCCATGCCTATTGTTTTCTTATATTTTGTTGTGTTATAAATACACCATCGGCATTTGAGCTTGCGAACCTATGACTATGATGTTGTCCCCCGACCTTGGGGTGCCCATATCGGATGATGTGCCTTACCTCGACCTACGGGAACGAGCGGCGGCGGCTTGCGCCACGATTGAAGAACTGCAAGATCATGGCCTTGAGGTGGAACCCACCCTGCAAGATCGTTCGGTTGCCACAGCACTGGCAACAAGTTATGCGGCAGATGCCGAGAAAACATCCAAAGCCGTCAACACACACCGTGCGGCTAAACTTACACCCGCTTCTTTATTAGCAACCCGTGCCATCTTGGATGAGTGGGGCCACGCAGTGGTCAACCACGCCATTGAGATCCGGCATACGGTGACAAACAAGTTGATACAAGAGTCGGACAACCCCGATCCTCGGGTACGCATCCGTGCCTTGGAGTTATTGGGCAAGATCTCAGACGTTGGACTCTTCTCAGAAAAGCATGAAGTGACTGTGACTCACCAGTCTACGGACGACCTGCGTGCCAAACTGCGGGAGAAACTGGACCGATTGATGCGTCCACAACAAGAAATCGAAGATGTGGTTGTCTTTGACGGCGACCCCATCGACGTAGCAGAAGAATTAGGACTCCCAGACGAAGAAGAACCTGTAAAAACAGATGAATGACGTTGCGGCTGAGTTCACAGAACAAGAACTTGAGGTGCTTTTACAGCGTCTGGATGAGTTTTCTGCTGACGAACAGGCAGAAATACTGCAAATTGCAGATATTTTAGAGAAAAGAGTCCACGCACAGTCGTGCCAGATGGACTTAATTGAGTTCTGTAAGCACATGCAACCGGACTACAAGGTCGGAAAACACCACCGGATCCTTGCTAACTTATTAATGCAGATTGCTGAAGGGGACAAAGATCGGGTTTGCGTGAACATTCCACCCCGGCATGGCAAAAGCCAGCTTGTCTCCATCATGTTTCCAGCATGGTTCATAGGAAAGTACCCTAATAAGAAAGTCTTGATGGTCTCCCACACCACGGATCTTGCGGTGGATTTCGGTCGTAAGGTGCGAAATCTGATTGACACGGACTTGTACAGGGAAGTTTTTCCTACGGTGAGCCTTGCCGCAGACTCTAAAAGTGCGGGACGGTGGAACACCAACGTGGGGGGTGAGTATTTTGCCTGTGGTGTGGGTTCAGCCTTGGCTGGACGAGGTGCTGACCTGCTCTTGGTGGACGACCCACACAACGAGCAAGATATTATTAATGGTAACTTTGAAGTTTTTGAAAAAGCGTACGAATGGTTCACCTACGGCGCACGAACCCGCCTTATGCCCGGTGGGCGAGTCGCAATTATTCAGACCCGCTGGCACATGGATGACCTGACGGGGCGGGTAACCAAGGATATGTCGCAAAGCGACAACGCAGATCAGTACGAAATTGTAGAATTTCCCGCTATATTCAACGAAAACTCAAGTAAAGAGAAGGCATTGTGGCCTGAGTTCTTCGATTTGGATGCGCTGTACCGCACAAAAGCGTCCATGCCGCTGTTTCAGTGGAATGCGCAGTACCAGCAAGACCCAACGGCAGAAGAAGCCTCAGTTGTTAAACGAGAATGGTGGAAAATCTGGAAGCCTGAGGACGCACCGAAGTGCGAATACGTCATTATGTCGCTTGATGCGGCGGCAGAAACCCACAACCGGGCCGACTTTACGGCTCTTACCACGTGGGGCGTGTTCTTCAACGAGGAGAGTAGCGAATACCACATTATTTTGCTCAATTCGATCAAAGAACGGCTTGAGTTTCCTGATTTAAAGGAGCTTGCCCACCGGGAATACCAAGAATGGCAACCGGATGCGTTCATCGTGGAGAAAAAGTCAGCGGGTACCCAGCTATACCAAGAGATGCGACGCATGGGGCTACCTGTACAGGAGTACACACCGCACAGAGGCTCTGGTGACAAGTTGGCTCGTCTTAATTCAGTTGCTGATATTGTACGGAGCGGGTTAGTATGGGTACCTGAAACACGTTGGGCAGAAGAGGTTGTCGAGGAGATCGCAGGTTTTCCATTTATGTCACATGACGACCTTGTGGACTCAACCGTGATGGCACTGATGCGGTTCCGTCAGGGTGGTTTTATACGTTTACCGACCGATGAGCCTGAAGATATTCGGTTTTTCAAACAACGTCGGGGTGGATATTACTAAGGACTTATTATGGCTATTGAAAAAGCACTGTACCAAGCCCCAGAAGGCGAGATTGAAGTTGTAGAAGCCGAAGGTGAGTTGACTCCCGGTCAGGAAATTGAACTGACAGAAGGTGTTGAGATTGAAGTTGGAGAAGACGGCTCCGTTGAGATCTCCATCGGTGGGGCTAAAGAGATGGAAGAAGGGGTTGGGTTTGATGCCAACTTAGCAGAGTACATCGATGACGACATCCTTACCTCATTAGCGTCTGAACTGGTGGATACCGTGGATGCTGACATTGCATCCCGTAAAGACTGGGCCGAGACCTACGTCAAAGGTCTGGAAGTTTTAGGCTTTAAATACGAAGAACGTATGGAGCCATGGGAAGACGCATGTGGGGTCTACTCCACCGTGCTGGCTGAAGCGGCAATCCGCTTCCAAGCCGAGACGATGAGTGAGACGTTCCCTGCTGTTGGTCCTGTCAAGACAAAGATCATTGGTGAAGTTGATCGTGAGAAAGAAGATGCCGCTCTTCGTGTTAAGAACGACATGAACTACGAGTTAACGGAAGTGATGGTTGAGTACCGCAGTGAGCATGAGAGGATGCTCTACTCGTTAGGTTTGGCAGGTAGTGCGTTTAAGAAAGTTTACTTCGATCCTAATATAGGTAGGCAGACATCAATCTACATACCTGCTGAAGACGTTATTGTTCCTTACGGTGCCTCTCACATCCAGTCCGCAGAACGGGTTACGCATGTTATGCGTAAAACTAAAAATGAGATTAAGAAGTTACAGGCAAGCGATTTCTACTGTGACTGTGATCTAGGTGATCCCGTGCCTTTCCACAACGATGTGGAGAAGAAAAAAGCAGAAGAAGGTGGGTATGAGGTTACCGACGATGATCGGTTTACTCTGTTTGAAATCCATGCGGATCTTATTATTGAAGGTCTTGATCAAGAGGAAGGCGATGATGATATTCAAATCGCAAAGCCCTACGTCGTTACTATCGAGCGAGGAACTCAACGAGTTCTGGCAGTACGGCGCAATTGGAATCCCGATGACGAGCTTATGCTCAAGCGCAATCACTTTGTACACTACGTTTATGTTCCCGGTTTTGGTTTCTATGGCTTGGGCCTCATCCATATTATTGGCGGCTACGCACGTGCAGGTACTTCTCTCATCCGACAACTCGTTGATGCGGGTACCTTAGCCAACCTGCCCGGGGGTCTGAAAGCCCGTGGACTTCGGATCAAAGGCGACGACACACCCATTGCCCCGGGTGAGTTTAGGGACGTGGACATCCCATCGGGTGCTATTAAAGACAACATCATGACGCTTCCTTATAAGGAGCCGTCACAAACATTGCTTGCTCTGCTTAACCAGATCACGCAAGAAGGCCGTCGTCTGGGGGCAATCAGCGACATGAACATCTCTGACATGAGTGCGCAAGCACCTGTCGGCACAACACTGGCTTTGCTTGAGCGTGTACTTAAACCCATGGCGGCAGTTCAGGCCCGGGTTCACTATGCGATGAAGCTTGAGTTCAAGTTGCTTAAAGAGATCATCGCTGAGTACGCACCTGTTGAGTACGAGTACACCCCGCATCGTGGAGAACCACGGGCACGCCAGCGAGATTATGCGTTGGTTGAGGTGATTCCTGTAAGCGACCCCAATGCCAGCACCATGGCTCAGAAGGTTGTGCAGTATCAGGCGGTGTTGCAGATGGCGCAGATGGCTCCTCAGATTTATGACCTGCCACAGTTGCACCGTCAGATGATCGAGGTCTTGGGTATTAAGAATGCAGACAAGCTTGTCCCGACTGCCGAGGATGCCAAGCCGACCGATCCGGTTAGCGAGAACATGAACGCACTGATTGGCAAACCGATCAAGGCATTCATCTACCAAGATCATCAGGCACACATCGCCACGCACATGAGCTTTATGCAGGATCCGATGATTGCGGCATCCATCGGTCAAAACCCACAGGCTCAGCAGATCATGGCCTCCTTACAGGCGCACTTGGCAGAACACTTGGGCTTCCAGTACCGCCAGCAGATGGAGGAGCGGCTTGGCGTCGAGCTACCCGCACCCAACGAGGAGATGCCAGAAGAGGTCGAGGTGCAGTTGTCCCGTCTCGTGGCAGATGCTGGCAAACAGCTTACTCAGGCGCACCAGCAACAAGCCGCCCAGCAACAGGCACAACAGCAAGCGGCAGATCCTCTCTTCCAGCTTCAACAGGCTGAGGTCCAGATCAAGCAACAAGAAGTTCAGCGTAAAGCGGCTAAAGATCAGGTGGACGCACAGCTTGAGGCACAGAAGTTGATGTTGGAGAAAGAAAAAGTCCAGATTGAGGCAACTAAAGAAGCCGCTCGACTAAAAACCCAAGACCGTCAGGCTCAGGCTAAGACGCAATTGGATGCACTAAAAACACTTGCAACACCCAAAAAACCACCCACTAGGGGTCGCTAAATATGGCTAAAACCGTCTTTGACGTGCTTGTTGATAAACATGAGGAGGACATCTCCTCTGCGACAGAATTTCTTGTAACTGGCAAGGCCGACAGCTTTGAGAAGTACAGGGAATTGGTAGGTCGGATCCAAGGTCTCCGACTTGCTATTCAAACCACTAAAGACCTTTCGCGTAATTTTATGGAAGAAGAAGACAATGAGTGATGAAGTTCAAGTCTCTGACGAAGAGTTAGAAGCGCAACTGCCTAAACCCGTCGGTTACCGACTGCTTGTGGCATTACCCAAGATTGAAGAAACCTTTGAAAGCGGGATTGTTAAAGCTGACAAGACACTTTACGAAGAGAAGATCCTCTCTATCGTGGGTGCGGTTTTGGATATGGGAGAACAAGCGTATGCCGACAAAGACCGATTTCCGACTGGCCCTTGGTGCAAAGTAGGAGATTTCGTGCTATTCCGTGCCAATACAGGCACTCGGTTTAGAGTTAATGGCGTCGAATATCGTTTGATGAATGACGATAGCATCGAGGCTGTAGTTGCGGATCCCCGTGGTGTAACCCGTGCGTAAGGAGTAACAAATGGCTGAAATGGAAAAAACGGAGTTTGAATTTCCTGACGAGGTGGAAGAAAAAGCCCCCAAAGAGGAGATTCAGACCGAAGTTAATGAGTCCCCAGATGTTGAAGTGGTCACAGATGACGCTGACGTAGAAGTTGTTGACGACACGCCACCTAAAGATCGTGGGCATCGTCCGATGAAGGAGCCTCCTACAGAGGTCACTGAGGAAGAACTTAGTGAATATTCTGAAAAGGTTCGTAAGCGGATACAACATTTTAGCAAGGGATACCACGAAGAGCGTCGAGCAAAAGAGTCTGCGCTTCGTGAGAAACTTGAACTTGAGCGGATCACCCAGCACTTAGCTGAAGAAAACCGCAAGCTAAAAGAAAACGTCAACAAAAACCAAACGGCTCTGATTGAGCAAGCCAAGAAGTCCGTGCAGGTTGAGTTGGAGCAAGCCAAACGTGCTTATAAAGAGGCGTACGACGCCGGTGATGCAGATGCCATTATTGCGGCGCAAGAAGCATTGACCGGGGCAAAGTTAAAATCCGACAGGATTGCTAACTTTAAAGTACCCCCTTTACAAGAAGAATCAAATGATGTACAAATTAAACAACCCGCCCCTGCACCAGATCCAAAAGTCACGGAATGGGCGAAAGCTAATCCGTGGTTTGGGCCTGATGATGAGATGACAAGTTATGCGCTGGGGTTGCACAACAGACTTGTCAAAGAGAACATCGATCCGACATCGGATCGTTACTACGAGATCATTGATGCTCGTATGCGTGAATTGTTCCCAGACCGATTTTCGGACGAGGATACAGAACCAGCGGTAAGACCCCGCCCTAAGGCGAGCGTAGTGGCACCTGCTACACGAAGTGTTGCTCCTAGGAAGATAAAGCTTACGGACACACAAGTGAAGTACGCCAAGAAGTACAACATACCGCTACAAGAGTACGCCCGTGAGGTTGCTAAAGTTCAAATGAAAAGGGATTAATCATGGCTGAAAACAGACTTAATCGAGATTCAAATACTCGTGAAAAAACGGAGCGCAAGCGTTCGTGGAGACCCCCCGAGTTGCTTCCCACTCCTAAGCCAGAGGAAGGTTATACCTACCACTGGGTGCGAGTCGCTATTCGAGGGCAAGCTGATCCCATGAATATCTCTTCCAAACTCCGAGAAGGTTGGGAACCTGTCAAGGCTTCTGATCACCCTGAAATCTTCCTCACCAATGTTGAAGATGAAAGGTTTAAAGATAACGTCGTTATCGGTGGTCTGATGCTTTGTAAAGCCCCCGAGGAATTAGTCGAAGATCGTAATGCTCACTACAATGAGCAGTCCGATGCCCAGATTAAATCCGTCGATAATAATTTCATGCGTGAAAGCGATCCTAGAATGCCTCTCTTTGCGGAGAAGAAGACAAAGGTCACTTTCGGTAACGGTAAACCAGTTTAATTTGGAGAACTCTAATGGCTTCTACATCCAGCCCTTACGGCCTGAAGCCGGTCAATTTGATCGGTGGACAGGCTTTTAATGGTGGTGTCATCCGTGAGTTCAAGCTCTCGACTAACAATTCGGGTGCTTTCTACACGGGCGATGTCATCCAACTTTCTTCTGCGGGTAACCCCCAAGCACTTAGCGCAACAATCACCACTGGCACCACTGTTGGTGTGGTTGGTGTTTGCGTTGGCGTGCGTTATGTGGACCCCAGCCTGAAGTATTCGGTTTATGCTCAGTATCTTCCCGCTGACGCTGTTACGGGCGGCTACACTGATGTGTATATCCGAGTTTGTGACGATCCTGACCAGCTTTATCAAATCCAAGGTTCTGCCGCATTTGGCTCCCTGACTAATAGTGCCGCTGGTGCTGTTGGTAAGAACGCCGCTTTGGGCAACTTTGGCGGTAATGCAACCACGGGTCTTTCTACTATTAACCTCGTTGTCGGCGCAGATGGCGGTTCGCTGGCTAATACGGCTACGCTTGCTGTGCGTATCGTTGATGTCGTTGCTGAGAGCGCATTGGATAGCTATCCTGATTTGATCGTTAAGTTCAATCAAGGTGCGCATTCCTATGACGGTGCCACTGGCGTTTAAGGAGCAAATTAAATGGCTATTTCACGTTCCCAACTACTTAAAGAACTCCTGCCGGGACTAAATGCCCTCTTTGGCATGGAGTACAAGCGTTACGGCGAAGAGCATAAAGAAATTTATGAAACTGAGTCGTCCGACCGTTCCTTTGAAGAGGAAACCAAGCTTTCTGGCTTTGGTGCCGCTCCTGTTAAATCAGAAGGTGCCGCCATTTCTTATGACAATGCGCAAGAAGCTTGGACCGCTCGTTACACTCACGAGACCATTGCAATGGGTTTCTCGATCACCGAAGAAGCCATGGAGGACAACCTCTATGACAGCCTGTCGGCTCGATACACCAAAGCTCTGGCCCGTGCTATGGCTTACACCAAGCAGGTAAAAGCGGCTTACATCCTTAACAAGGGCTTCACGGGTACGGGTAACCCCACCTATGGCGACGGTCAAGTTCTGTTCTCGACTGCTCACCCATTGGTTTCGGGTGGTACCAACTCCAACCGTCCTACGACCGGTGCTGATCTTAACGAGACTTCTCTTGAAGCCGCCGTTATTCAGATCGCTGGTTGGACCGACGAGCGTGGTCTGTTGATCGCCGCCAAGCCCCGTAAGTTGATCGTGCCTCCCGCACTCCAGTTCGTTGCAACTCGTCTCCTTGAGACCGAACTGCGTGTTGCCACGGCTGACAACGACTTGAACGCTCTTAAGAGTAACGGGTCGATTCCTGAGGGTTACACCGTAAATCACTATCTGACGGACACCAATGCTTGGTTCCTGACGACGGATGTGCCCAACGGTCTTAAGCACTTTGTTCGTATGGCAATGAACACCTCCATGGATGGTGACTTTGACACGGGCAACGTTCGCTACAAGGCTCGTGAGCGTTACAGCTTCGGTGTTTCAGATCCTCTGGGAATCTACGGATCACCCGGCGCAAGCTAAGTAGGATGAAGATTGGGGGCCTTGCGCCCCCTTTCTTTTTGCTGTATTTTGTAGTTATTCGCCTAGGATTTTTACTCATATCGACTGACCTAGCAGACTTTGTAGAGACGATATGAGAATGTGCTACAACACGAAAGGAGCCTAAAATGGCCTCAACGACCTTCTCCGGTCCAGTTACTTCCACTAACGGTTTTATTGGCGACGTAACAGGTTCTGTTACCGGTGCTGTTTATAGCAACTACACAATCACCCCCGGTCAAACAGGTTTAGCTGCCGCATTAGGTGCCGTCGGTAATGCCTTGAATACCTCCGGTAAAGTAATTGGTAGAACTCTTGTTGATCTTGATGATGGGTTAATTTACGTTGCTACAGGAACTGCTGCTGCCGATCCTTGGAAAGCTTCTGACGGTACTACGTCCATTACTCCTGCTTAATAGGAGGCTTTTATGAGCTTCGCAAGTGATATTCAGGCAACCACCCTGACAGATACTGGTACGGCAGTTGCAAGGCGTTCACGGTTAGCTGGTGTTAATGTTATTGCTACCTCTACTGCGGGTACTTTAACTTTTAGGGATGGCGGTGCTACTGGCACTGTAAAACTGACCTATAACACACCCGCTTCCGCCGGTGCTTACGACCTACTAATACCTGATAACGGCATTGTGTTTGAAACAAACATGCATGTCACGTTCAGCGATAACACAAACGTAACGAGTGTTGTTGTCCTCTACGTAGGTTGATCATGGCAAAGCTTGTTCCCAAATCCAGTAAACCGAAGGGCATGGGGATTAAGACTTCTGTGAAGTCGGGCAACTTTCGGGCCACGAAATCTGGGGCTGGTATGACGGAAAAGGGCGTAAAAGCCTACCGTAAAGCCAACCCCGGCTCAAAACTTCAGACTGCTGTTACCGAGGATAAACCCACAGGTAAGCGTGCCGCTCGACGCAAATCTTTTTGCGCTCGGTCTGCGGGGCAGATGAAGCAGTTTCCAGAAGCCGCTAAAGATCCTAACAGCCGTCTTCGACAGGCTAGAAAACGATGGAAATGCTAAATGGAAATGATGCTATGGAATTTTGTCCTTTCAGTAATAGTGGCAGGTATGGGCTTCTTACTTAAAGGCAAATTTGACGAGATCCAACGTCTCGGCATCCTTCTGAATAAGACTCGGGAGGAAGTTGCCCGT
>Ga0208644_1003039_pt1 | contig 13138 bp, 17 predicted proteins | sample VirMetDEL_Nov_18_FD_184517 | JGI IMG/M metagenome (GOLD analysis project Ga0208644, IMG submission 184517) | Aqueous microbial communities from the Delaware River and Bay under freshwater to marine salinity gradient to study organic matter... | ecosystem: Environmental > Aquatic > Marine >... | reverse complement strand
TCACCATATTGGTTGATGACGTGCCACCATCTGCGTATAAGTCACCTTCTGCATCGACAATAAAAACTGAGCCAACACCCCCATTAAATACTGAAAAAAGATTGGCATTGGCTCCAGGCCCACCAATCGTTGTGCCATTTTTTTTCAACGCTGTCACGCGCACAGTGGATGACCCACCTGTCGTTTTTGTTGTGCTGTCGTTTGTATGGACACCCCAAAGATTTAAAGCAAGATCATCTTCGCTAAAACATTGCGCCTGTACGCCACCGCTGGTTGATGTTTTTCTGATAGAAAACAATGTATCTGTTTCTGTTGTGTCAGTAACACCGTGAGCCATATCAGTACTCTTAAGCGCAAATATCTCATCATCATTCGCGCCTTGATTGATCGTCAAGCCCTGCGTCATATATGCGTTGGTGGTGTCGCCGATGAACAATTTGCCACTCACAAATCGCGCCCATTCTGTTGTTGATCCCCCAATTGCATCTTGGGCTGCGCCAAATGACATTTGTTGACCACTGTTCGCTATGTAAGTCGCATTATTTGCGTCATCACCGTCTACAAAAAGTATTCCTGTTGAATTGCTCCCCTCAATCCGCATTGAAAGACGACCCGTATAATCACCTGTCGATACAGTGGATGCGCCACCGTCAAGTTGGAGGGGAAATGTAGGAGTAGTGCCAATGCCCACGTTGCCTGATGAGTCGATACGCATTCGTTCTGTGGGCGTGAATGTTCCTGCTGTGGCACTCGCATCAGTGTACCAGATGTGCGAACCAGCTGTTTGCGTGTAATGTGACGTTTCACCAGTAACTTGGCGCACCCAGTTAGATGCGTTGAAATGTGAGTTTTGACCTAATACAAATAAATTACTACCACCGCTTGCTGTTGTCGCCTCAATGTTTGCATTTGCACCAACTGTCAAGATACTATATCCAGTGCCTGAGTTTGGCGAACTCGTCCCAATCCCCACGTTGCCAGCACTGTCGATACGCATACGTTCTGTGGGCGATGCCGCACCGTCTGCCGTTGTGCCAAATACCAATGCACCTGGTACATCATTAGTGCCAGGTGTGCCATCAATCTCCACGTTTATATATGCGGCATAAGACACATAATCTGTGCCATCATCAACAGCCCATCGCAAATAACCGCATTGGTCGCCATCTTGCACGATAGCATTATTTCCAATAGTTGTTGCACGGCTCTTTAAAAACAGAAAATATGGTGCTTGATTGTCGTTGCTAAATGTTGCCACCGTCATTGCGCTGTCAGGTGCAGACGTTCCCAATACTTGAAATTCAGGTGCTAAACCATTGGGGGAAACCTGTGCTGTGTGACCAATCACTACACCAGTGTTGTTTGCCCAAAACACATCATTGCTCACTGCAATACTTGAACCGTCTGCGCTAATGCTGTCAAGCGCAATGTCACCCACATTCGTGATGTTGCCATCAGACACGCTCAGACTCGTAAGCGTTCCAGCACCAGCACCTAAAGTTCCAGTGGTAGAGAGGTTTTCATTGCCAAAACTAATCGCGCCACTTGCTGACGTTATTGAACCAGTAGCCAATGCCAAGTCGCTCGATACAGTTATTGTGCCACTTGCAAGTGTGCCAGTGGTGGTGAGGTTCTCGTTGCCAAAGGTAATCGCGCCACTTGCTGATAAGATGCTTCCACTCGTAATCGTTATATCTGATGCCGCCACTACGCTCGTTGTTCCTGCAAGAGTCGTGAATGTGCCAGCAGCAGGTGTCGTGCCACCAATTACGGCATCTACTGTTCCTGCGTTAATATCTGCTGTCGTAGCAACCAAACTGCCAATAGTGCCAAGTTCAGTGATGTTCGGCTGAGATGCTGTTGCCAATGTGCCTGTGATAGAGGTATTGGCAACCAGTGTCGTGAATGTTCCAGCACCTGCACTTGCACCACCAATCGTAGCACCATCTATCGTGCCACCATTGATGTCTACTGTCGTCACGGAACCCAAATCTGACCATGTGCCTGTTAGCGATCCACCACCTGTTGCATTGAGAGTTGTCGCGGTGATTGCCGCAGCACTTGCGCCACCAATGATAGCATCATCTATCGTGCCACCATTAATGTCTACTGTAGTCACTGTGCCAAGATCGCTAATTGTCCCACTGACACTCATATCGCCAGTGATGATGAGCTTATCGGCACTCTCATCCCACAATAAACTCTTGCCAGTAGTAGCACCAAAGAACTTTACGTCATGACCAGTATCATCTTCACCAACTGTAAAAGCAGCCTTTTGTGTGAGAGCAGCAGTTCGTGTCTGTGCCTGAGCAAGCACCATGATACCATCAGCACTAGAATAGTCTACATTATTCTCGTCAGCATTATTACCATTATAAGTGTTTATGATATGGTTAAGCGTGTCTGTTAGTGGAGCTGCTACCATCCCTGCGCCAGCAGCAGGTAGTGTTCCTTGTGGTGTCATTGTAGCCATTAGTATCTCCAGTTAATCTACAATATAATATTCGACTTGATATCCCTGTAACTCAAAGTCTTCTGTTCCTGACCACTCAGGAGCAATAGTCTCTGCTGTTCTGTTGACAAAGAAATCGATAACGTCACTTTGGTTTCCATCCCATTTCTCTCCACTGTCCCACAACACACCACTATCCCATGTCAAGCTAGTGCCAATGGTAATATTCCCTGTACGAGAGAGTTCTCTCCCCTGATCTCTATTACATATAAACTCTATCGTCTGTGAGCCACCAACTGTCTTTACAAATGTATTTATTAATACTATCTGTTTGTTCCTGCCAGGCAACCCCAAGTCATTTGGCTTCATCTTTATACGCCAGCTTATATCAGTGCCACCATCTGATATAGCTGTAACGTCATTACCTTTTAACACATAACCATCTGTTGTTCCAAACATATCATATTCTAAGTTAGACAGTCTCCATGAGGAGGCAAAGTTCATAGCCTTTGCTGGCTTGTCAATGAAGATATCACCTGTCTGCCAATCCCATACAAGTATCACATCATGACCTGTTGTGTTAGAAGCACTGGAAACCAATGTGCGAACTTGGTGATCCTTTTCCCTTACCCATGAATGAGCATACTGTAGTCTTGTAGGATTGAGGTTGTTCCATTCCTCTTGTATGTCCTTCGTTATCAACTCAAAAGACATATCAGGTCTTACCACATAGGCACCATCTTCTGCTATCACCCAAAGAAATTCTGGACGAGCAATGATACTGTTAGGTGCCACAGGAGAGAAAGATCCTCGCAGTGGTGCCTCTGCCATAGCCTCTATGAAGCCCTCCTCATTGCCAACAGAGACAGGATAGATGCCATCACTCTTGACGATCATCAACCTATTGAAGGCTTCTACACCACCGAGGATAGGTGCGCCACCATCATACACCTCATAATATTGATCAGTAGGCCATACCGTAATATCCAACTGGTAGGTCGTAAGGTTGATGTCACACCATCGCAACCGAGTAGGATATCTCGTGCCACCCTCTACGGTATTCATGACGAATAATAAGTTCTTATGAACAGCTACATCACCGCATGCTGTCCACAACACACCACCTAATGCCGTAGCATTGCCACTACCGTTATATACAAATGTCTCGTCTGTGCCATTAGTTACAACTACTTGATCTTTTATAAACTCAAAACGACACCTACTCTCTAAGTCGTCAGTAAGTGTCAGCGATCCTGTAATATCTGTGCGCGTTGTGCCATCATCGGTATATACCTTTGTTCCTGCCATCTCTAAATTAATTGTCGTGCCATCAGAGAACTTCTGCTGACGCAATCCTACCACATCTTTAGCAACAGATGACTCAGTAATCTGAGTGGCATTATAATTGGTATACCCCTTACGCTTGCGTGCTGTCCCTCTCTCAGTGATGTTGACATTCGTCATCACCTCAGTAGCTGTAGGATCTAGCCTGGGATCACCATACAAATAGTCGCTCCTACCCCTAACAGGGAATATAGGAGACTTAGTAAGTGACCGTCTGGAATGCGGTTGAGCCATTAAGCCGTCCTCTTCGTTCCGCCTGTGCTGTAATCCACATACAGCTTGTTATTTTGATCTGTTTTTACAGCAACTGTAATTGATGGGTATGTGCTTACATCTTCAGCCGTTCCAGTAAACGTAGTGCCATTCGTCAGCAATGTAGCCGATGAATTTTCAGTTGACACAGTCCCATCCGCAACAGTGGTCACTGGAACGGAGCCAACGGACACTTCAGAGATGTCTACATCTTGCGTGCCATGAAATGTATCTATAGGCATTAACGTGTCTCCAGAAATTCCCAAACTCTTATGTCTGATGTAGAGTTTGCCACTATGCCATAAACATCGCCACGGAAAAAGAACTGAGCTTTTCCACCATCATGTGACCATCGTATAGTATCACCAGTAGCTAATGGATAACCATTACTTGTTGTCACGTTGGCATCATCGCCTAAGTAGACTATCTGAGAGCCATTATTGTATATAATCAGTCCTATACGTGCAGTATTAGAAGATCGGCTTTTAGAAACGATCTGTGTGGCTGTAGAGGTAACTGATACGCTAGATGCTGGCATTATTGTCCTGTGGCAAGTCCGTAATGGACTCCCTTGATATAAGGTTCAATAGGCATATATCGTCCCATACTCACATCAGCGAATGTTTGGATGATATTTGGTGATGGATCTACCATACGTTTAAACTCTCGCCACCGTTGATTGAATAGCTGTGCATATTGAGCTGCTACATTCTCTTGACCAAATGATGGCAACACTTCTGCACCAGGGCCATATAACAGCAGGTCATGGAAGTTCTCGTCAAAGCCAGGCCAATCATCATCATTAACGAGATTGGGCTTATAGCTCATAGCACGTAAGGTATACGTATATACTGCGTCTGGTTCAGGCCATAGCTCTACCCATATGTAGTTAGGTGATCCTACCCACACAGGAATAACAGACAATGTTACATCAGTTGAATCAGTAACAGTTATGTTACCAACGAATGATGAACCATCATCAGCAGTTTTAACAATCTTTTCTATAGACGTAAATGAATTGGTAGTTGATACAGGAGTAGTCCCTGTCAAAGTGAGCTTCTCCCGTATCAACAAATCAGAAAATGTAAATCCAATAATAGTTACATATGTTGTGCCAGTGTCTAAGGCACTATCAGATACCACATTGATAACGCCATTACTTGCTGGTTGCTTCTGCACACCAAACTTGCCGAGTTTATAGTAGTGAGTTGGCTGTCCTGTCTCATCAGTGCCAGGAAGTTGCTTGTCATAATCACTAGCAGTCATCTCAGATAATGACCAATCATTTGTGTCATCATCGAAGTTGAGGTCAGCTTGCACATATAATGGCAAACCATATTGTCCTATGCCACTGACAGTAGCAAAAGAGAACTCTCTCTTCATCTGCTCCATATTAGCAAGGGCAAGGATGCGCCTATAGGTATTGTTGATAGCAACACCTACCATTGTTTCAGCATCACCACCACTGTCCTGTGCGCCAATGTTTAACAAGTTGCGCTTCAACTCACCAAATGAACTCATTATTTTTTACCCTTACTGGCACTCACTTTGTTTTCAGCAAAGATCTCTGCCTGTGTGAATAAAGTTGTGCGTTGCTCTTCGTCAATACCTGCAAGATACTTGATAAGATCTTCAGGTGATGTAGCCATCTCTTTAACAGATACCTTTTCACCACCCATCTTGGCAGCCATAGCAGAGAAAGCTTTCTCTAAGGATGTAAGCATCTTGTCCTCTGCCTTGTTGCGTTGCTCCTCAGCACTCTCCATGAGCTTTGCACGCCTTTCAGGGCCATCAGTAATGACAACCTCATGTAAGCGAAACTCCCAAAGATTAAACTTATTGGGAACCTTACCAGTAAGCTCTTGAAACTCTTCTGCTTGATCGATTGAGATTGGAATGCCACGCTCATCTAATGCACGCTCACCTGCATAGGTGCCATGAAAGGTGAGGATAAATCCATCATCTTCCTTAATGGCTCCTTCATTACCAAGGTCATCCTTGACAAGAATGCGAGGATCTACACCGCTATCCTTCAGTGCTGTAGGCATACCAGTATATTGTTGCACCCATACTTTACTGGTGTCTGTTTGAGTATCTGATATATCAGGATTCTGAGACTCAAGCTTGCGATATAACACAGGCTTTGATTGCTCTTCTTTAAGAATGAACACATCGAAGCGTCCCTTGGCACGACCACCAGGTTTTATTGCCACCTCATTACGATCCAATAATACTGCCATAACAATCTCCCTTATTCATTGCTCTGTGAATATACTACTGTAATGTCTGGAGTAGTACCAGTAAGGTCTAAGTAGCACCCACCACTAAAATAAACACCTCTTGCTCCAATGTCAACTGAAACTGAGTCATTTGCTGTTACACACTTACCTACCAGTTGCAATGTCCCACCAGTAGATGTCCCTGCATATAATGATGCTGTTGCTGCATCTGCACCAGCACCAACAACAAGACCCCATACAATTGTATCTCTACCTGACGTGCCAACAGCACCATCTGCTGTTAATACTGCTGATGTTGCTGGTGAGTGAAAGTCTACGCTCATTGTATTGCTCCTTTTAAGCGATGAGTGGGGAACCTTGGAGGGCGTAGGAAACCCCACTCACCTATAGCCACCATTGGGAGGGATGGTAGCTATTTATTTATAACAAAAATATCTGCACCGCACATTGTCGGCAACTTAACAGTTTCATATTTACTCTCATCTAATACTTCTCTTACATCTCCCCACATTGGATCTATAGAGTTGTCCACAATGACAACGCACCCATCAACACAATGCTCCTCTACATATTTAATATCAGCAATAAGTCCCTCGCGCGTATGATCACCATCTATATGAGCGAAGTCTATACCATGCAATTTCTTTAATTCTATACATTCAAAGATCTGTGGTGTCCTACCAATAATCTGAATGACATGCTTATCTAAGCCACCATCCAATGCACCACTCTTCATCAATCCATAATCATCCATGTCTACAGTATACAATACACCCTGCTGGTTATACTGCAACCCCAAAGCAATTGCCCTTGCAGACCTTCCTTTATGAGTGCCTGTCTCAAATACCACTGAAGGCTTTATAGCCCTCACCATGCCTTCCAGCAACATCGCATAGCCTTCATCCACGCTAGCAATGTCTGCATTACCCTCTAGCTTTGCTGGAAACAACACATCGACAGGCCATATCTTTTCACAGTGCGTTGACTTCCTACCAGCAATAAGTGCAGTAGAGATAGGATCTCCATGCATTAAGTGTTGCATCGAACTAAACGACATACTGCCCTCCATAATTTAGTCAATAACCATTGACTATCTATAACCAATAAGTTCCTATCGGTCATTACGTATAAACGTAATGCCTCCCACATCGATACCCTTCTCATACCTTCAAACTTATTACTCCCACATTTATTACAGAAGAATCTCTGGTTGTAAGTAGTATCAAGACCCTTCTTGCAGTCATAGCATCGATAATACTTAATTGGCATTATACCAGACTCCCTACAGAATCTTTCTTAATGCCTGTATGGTTACGTCCCAAGGTAACAGGTGTCAACTGGACAGTCCCCTGTTCTTCTTTAGGCTTATCTTTTAACTTCTCTGCCTGTTCCGTAAATCCACGAGTGATGGTAGGCGCGAACCCTACGTGGGCAGAGAAGGTATCGGTGTCACAGTAGATGCCTACGCCCTTACACTTAGCCTTATAGCACCACAGCATATCCTCTGTGCCTGTCTTTGGCATTGTGAAATAGGAGCGTCCTTGGTTATCCTCTTCTTGCATCGTCATGCTCTGATCAGGTAAATCACCCAAATGGTGATCAATAGCCACCTTCTGCTCTGCTGTTAAGCCATCAAGGGCTGTAGTAAGCTCAGGAGAATATGACCAATTGATGCCTGTATCACCAATAGAGGGAGGTGCCATACCACGACATTCCGTTAAAGCACTGACCTTTACCAACATAGCATGTGTGCCACCACCATCGACACTCACAAGACCCTTGTCCATATCGCTGGTATTGAAGTTGCGATAGGATGTATGCTCATGGAAGTCTCGCTTATACACATTCCCATTCTCATGCTTATAGAAGTCAGGAGGAGTGATATCGTCAGGTATTGTAATGATATCATTGACATCATTGACATTACGGTATGACTGAGCAGACAATACACCTATCTGAAAGGGACTTCTTCGCATAGGATATGGTGAGATTACTACGTCTACATCATGATTAATGTAACGTGGTAAGATCTCTGGATCGATGATGGCATCATCATCCACCCAAAAGATATGGGTAAAGCCACCTGCTACTGCTGCCTGACAAGCCTGTGTGCGTGCAAAGTGGACAAATGTTCTCCCTATCATCATCCAATTAAACTTGATACCCCACTTTGTCCACTTCGTCACACACTCAATATGATTGACATGTGCTTCAGAGCAGATAAGGTTGGTATAGTTAGGTGTAGCAATCAACACATGCGTATCATCAGGGATGTTATAGTTACTCATGGATGCCCTCCATCTAAATAAGGAGGGGAGTATTACAAGTACCCCCCTCCTTTATGTTTACAGAATGGTCAATTGCACCGTTGCATTGGTAGCATTGGGGCCATTCTCAAGTGTCCAACCAACAACGGCACCCAAGTATTCAGGGCTAGTTGCGGTAGATTGAGATGCTTCTGTGACATGTCCTTTGTTCGTAGCATTGATAGAGCTAGCTACAACCATACGACCTGCGGCAAGAGATGCACTGGCACGTACATTTGCAGGGCCAAAGACTTGCAAGCGACCCAAATTCGATGTGCCAATGGTGCTTTCAACAACACCAGCAACTTTCGCGGCAATGCCAGTGGTGAGATTAACAGCAGCGTCTACGAGTTCTACAGCGAAGCCTTGGTCGGCATCTGTGGTGGTATTTGTATACTCACACACGACACCAGGTGTCAGCTCCGCATCTTCATTGTTCTTCACTGAAATGAATACTGTCTCAGCAACTTCAGGAGGAACGATTGCGAGTTCCATAGTCTATACTCCTTTAAGCAAACAAAACATCAAAACGAAACGTATCAACATCCGAACTAGATGAATCCACATACAAACTGCCAGGATTGCTTCCCTCTGTGCCATCGCTTGAATTGATCACGACACGCACTGTTGCATCCACATCGTCAATGTTAAAGACAGATGCAGATACAATGCTATTGTTAGGAACAATTGCAAACTCTGTTGCAGTGTCACTAGCTTCAATAGTTCCTACAACACGTAAGAGGTTTCCAGCACTGTGAATGGCAGACGTATCGAAAGAAATATCTCCGAGAGCCATAGCTTAAATCTCCTTTTTAGGTTACACCTACGAGCTTGCCTTGTTTACGTCTGTTGTCGCACAACATGTTACCCATGAAGAGGATTTGTGTTACCATGGAGTCTTGGTTGATAGGCTTCTGCATACCTTCACTGGACTTGCTGAAGTTGGCATCACCATGAACAAACATATACAAGTGATTCAAGTTCAAGACATATACTGTTCCACTGGTGCAATAATCTGTCCAGATGAAATCTTGGCCTTTAAACTTGAGGACGTTGATACCAGCATCGGCACCACCGCTAGGATTTTGTTCATAGCGAACCATGGGAAACATCAATGCTTCATAGCTCTCATGGATGCTACGAGTCCCAACATACAAGTTAGGTGAGCTATCAGCACCTTCTCCACCTTGAGAACAATTGTTTGTAACAGTTCGCAATTGGGGGACAAGGTTCACAGCCGCAGCACCAACAGATGTAGCAACTTGGTTACGCCATGCCGTGTTGGATGTTGGGATGGAAGCATATGATGATGTGCCAGGCACTGTCTCAATAATGGCTTCTAAACCTGTGATCTGTTTCGAGGCAGACCCAGTACCATCAGAGAAGATACCTGTAGCACACAAGTCAGACAATGACTTGGCAGCGTTGTTCATGCGAGCAGTCAACAAGTCAAACAATTTCGTCTTGCTATTCTTGTTGACACGCATCTCACGACCAGAGACAACAACAGATGCACTGGCTTGTTTCCAAGAATAGAACGCTGAGGTCTGAGTATCGGAACGGTTTACGTCCAATGCTTCAAGATCGTTATAATATTTTGCAGTGGAGTTCTTTGCATAATCCACAGGGATACGCAAGCGTTCACCACCATCTACTACTTTGAGTTGTCCACCAGCTTTTAAACGGTTAAGCAAAGGAGTCGCATCAAAGATTGCATCTTGAACGACACTGCTATTCAACGTGTTTTCTACGGTGGAGGCCAACAGAGACTTAATGTCTCGTGAGTCAGTTGTGTAATCAGCCATTTTATTTTAACCCCTACATAAATTAAGAGGTCGCGGCAAGATTCCAAGCTTTTCGCATTACGTCTTCGATCTTATTTTTCATAGGACGACCTTGAAGCTTTTCTTCGTCATAGAGCTTTGGAGCAGTATTTCCTGATGCAGATCGATTAGCAACATTACCTCTGCGTGCGCGATTGACTCGTTGGCGATTGTTCTGACCAAGGGATTCCTTAGCCTGTTCCTCACCAAGCTCAATAGCTGCCTGTATCATGTCTTCATAATTACTTAAGACAAACAGATCTTCAAAGGTTAGATTCTGTTGATTAACGAGCCTGTCGTAAATAGGAGCCATCTTTTCTCTGGCTTCATCGGAGAGGTTTATTTCACCAGAGTCTGGATCAATCTCTCCTAAAACGTCACCCCATTTATCTATAGCCTCATAGTTGCTATCTGCTATAGCCTTCTCACGTTCCATAGCGGTAATATCGTCTTGCTTGATATACCCCTGAGAACGCAATACAGCTTCTAACAGTTCTATCTGCTCAGGAGGAACCTGTGATAATAGCTCCTCACTAGCATCAAACTCTTCTTCAGTGTCGCCATTTGAGTTTAAGAGCGAGTTACGCAATTCCTCAACTTCACTAAGAGCAGTCCGTAGCTCATTTCTCATGGACTCTACTTGACTGCTCTGAACGAAGTCTCGCTGTAATCCGCGTATAACCTCGGCATATTCTGGACTTAGTTGCTCTTCTACATCTCTCAAGACTCTGTCAATCCCTGGTCTACCGCGAAAGGTATCGTTGTTCTGACCGTCTTCGTCATCGACCTCATCGAGATCTTCATCATCTTCTACTTCATCTTCTTCATCATAATACTGCTCTTCATCGTCTTCGTCAATATAGCCTTCGGTATTCCCTTCGTCTTCTACGACTTGCTCATAGGCAGTTTCGTCCGACTCTTCAGGAACCTGCAATTCAATATTCACGCTGAACCACCTTTCACCCTAATCCAAGGTTTTATTCTGTAATAGATTTTAATACTGGCTTCTTCTTGTTTAAATCACCACGTCTATAAACACGCTCCGACCCGTCTTTATTGATAGTGGCAATCGTTTTGTTTTCTTGGGCTTCCCTTGCCTTTTCCTGCTTTCTTTGTATCTCGGATAATTCTGTGCCATTAGGTGGCAAGATTCCAGTGGCATGACCCTTCTCAAAATTTCGAGATCCACCAACTGCATCTCCTGCCTCTCTAACATTCATGGCCTTCATCACTTGCTGTCGATGTCGCCTTCCATGAATATCCACGCCTAATGATTCATCGTGGTAATCCATGACACCCCATATGTGAGTAGTTGGAGTGAAAGTATAGTCTGCGCTCTCACCACATACTGAACACTTTTGAGGATTCTCCCTATCGTTATAGCTTACGGTATGATCCGTATCGGCATCACAGGAGCCACAACGATATGTGTATGTTGGCATACAACCCTCCTATTGCTTTCCTGCCTTACGTTTCTTCATCAACTTCTCCAACGCATATCTCGCACCAGTTCCCAATGCCGTTCCAGCAATGGCACCTAACTGATCACCAGCAGATGCCCCTGATGCAAGTTGTCTACCCATCTGATCCTTGATCTTACTCTTGAATGATGTTCCTCCTTCACCACCAGGTGATCCATCAGGACTTGATGGCTGAGACATACCAGGAGGTTGCTTAGGAGGAGGTGCTCCCTGTGGAGGAGCCATCCCACCAGCAGGTGGTGTCTCGCCCATAGGCTGTTCACCTATGGGAGGTTTCTTCTTCTTTGCCATACCACTTATCGCTTGCTTCATTCCTGCTGGCATCACTTACATCCCTTCTTCCTGCCTTCAAATTCTACCTTAAGCATGGGAGGTGGAATAACAACTTCCACTTTAGCCTTCTTCTTTTTCTTCTTTGGAGTCTTCTCCATAGTAGAAGATTGAAGGCTCTTCATCTCTCGTGTGTCAACAGTATTATCCATTACCGACCATTCCTTAATTTCCTGCCAAAAGTATCTATGTAGTTATCTTCAGAGTCTTTTTTTGCGTCAAGCGTAAAACGACTATCAGCTTTACCCATACCATATCCTCTTGGCAATCCTGACTTAAACTTCTTATTCTTAATGCCAGGTTTCCCACCAGTGCTCGTATCAATTCCAACTCTACCATTCACAGATTGTGCAGGATAGGCAGGGTCATCAATTACCATGTCAGCCATATTGCCTTTAGGTTTTTGTGGAGTAGGCGCACTGCCTGAAGCCGCTGGTTTTACATCATCAGCACGATTTGTGGAATAAATCTTACCATTCCACTCAAACTTCCCTCCAGCACCTTGCTCTTTGCGTGCCTTTGCAAATGCTTGCTTAAATGACAATCCTGAATCAGTGGTAGATGTTGGTGATGGAGAAGAAGATGTCGTAGAATAGTCTGCTTCACTATCTCGCATCTCGCTCTTCTTATCAGTAGTATTTTTACTGTCTACCTTAGATGTCTCACCTTTTTTATTCTTACGACCAAATAATTTTTTTATAACACTACCAAGTTTGTTAAACAGAGGAGTAGATGCTTTCTTTTCACTCTCTAATTGGCGTTTACGACCAGGCGACTGTGTAGCCATAGTATTAATCCTCTAATAATATTCCATCAATTGTCTTTGAATAGGCAACAGGCACCCCATGAAAATGAGCTACATATTGCTTGATATCTTCATCAGGTATCACCATTGGCACATGTATCTGAC
>Ga0208644_1003038_pt1 | contig 13141 bp, 19 predicted proteins | sample VirMetDEL_Nov_18_FD_184517 | JGI IMG/M metagenome (GOLD analysis project Ga0208644, IMG submission 184517) | Aqueous microbial communities from the Delaware River and Bay under freshwater to marine salinity gradient to study organic matter... | ecosystem: Environmental > Aquatic > Marine >... | reverse complement strand
CACTCTCAAAGCGGCCGCTATTAAATTGGAGGAATAAATGTTTAAAAAAATAAAAAACAAACTATGTGAATTAGTGTGTAAAGTATTTGGTATTACTAGATGCATATGTGATCACGATTGTAATTGTAAAAAGGTAAAATAATGGCTACTTCAGGCACTACTACTTTTGATCTAAGTATAGATGAAATTATTGATGAAGCATTTAACAGAAATGGAATAAGACCCAATTCTGGTAATGATATGAAACGTGCCAGAAGAAATTTAAATATTTTATTCTCTGAATGGGGCAACAGAGGAATTCATATGTGGAAAGTTGCTTTAAATGAAGTTGCCTTAGTAGCTGGTCAAGCTAATTATAGTGTAGCTAGTAATGTAAGCGATGTGTTGGAAGCATATATATCAACTACTGGAAGTAGTGGTAATAATTCCACTACTCAAGATGTGTCTATTTCCAAAATAGATAGGTCGGCATATGCCGCACTTCCTAATAAATTAAATACAGGACAACCTTCTATGTACTATGTAGATCGTTTAACCACTCCTGTTATTTATTTATACCAAGCACCAGATACTATTACTTATACGTATTTAAAATATTACTCTATTAATAGAATTCAAGACGTAGGTGCTTATACTAATACTACCGATACAGTATTTAGATTTATCCCAGCAATGATTTCTGGATTAGCTTATTATTTATCGTTTCAATACGATCCAAACAAAATTCCTTTATTAAAACAAATTTATGAAGATGAATTATTAAGAGCATTAGATCAAGATGGTGGAAGAACTTCGTTATATATTTCGCCTCAAAGTTATTTTGGAGATGGTGTGTAATGGCTGGATTTGCTACAGGAAAGTTTTCTAAATCAATTTCAGATAGATCTGGAATGGAGTTCCCTTATGATGAAATGGTCAAAGAATGGAATGGTTCTTTAGTACATATTTCTGAATACGAACCTAAACAACCACAAATCAGAAGAAAAACAGTTACGGCAGATAGAATTGCTTTACAAAATTCAAGGTCTCAAGATTTTACTTTTCAATCTGGTGGTTCTATGTGGACTACTATTGATTTAACTTTACCAGGAGAATTTGCATATATGTCCTCTGGGATGGTACCAGATGATGGCTCTGCACAAAATAGACAAAGACAATTACAACCAGTTACAGGGAGTGTTACAATCGTAATATCATAATATGGCTATTACTTATTCCAATTTTTTAACTCAAATAAGAAACTACACTGAGGTAGATTCTAATGTATTATCCAATACTTTAATTGATCAATTTATATCTAATATTGAATTAGATATAGCTGGAAAAGTAGACTATGATGATTTACGAAAATACTCTACTTCTAGTTTTATTACTAATCAAAGATATTTATCCATGCCTTCTGATTGTGTGGTTTTAAGATCAGTTCAAACTATTATATCGGGAACAAGACAATTTTTAGAAAAAAGAGACACTAGCTTTATATCTGAATATAATCCAAGCGGTACTACAGGTACTCCTATTTATTATGCTAATTGGGATGATTACACTATTGTTGTTGCTCCTACTCCAGATGCTACCGCTGCGGCAGGACAAGTTCAAATTAATTATATTATTGATCCACCACATTTCACTTCCACCAACAGCACTTATTTAGCAGAACATCAGCAAGGAATGCTATTACATGGTGTTTTAACAGAATGCTTTGCTTACTTAAAAGGCCCTGCGGATATGTACAAACTGTATTCTGACAAGTATAATGAAGAGATACAAGCTTTTGCTCTACAACAAATGGGTAGAAGACGTAGAGGAGAATACGATGATGGAGTACCTAGAGTTAAAGTTGCTTCACCATCACCATAAACAAAATTAATAAGGAGAAATAATTATGGCAATTACAACAAACGCAATTACTAATTCATTTAAGGAAGATCTATTAAATGGTTTGCATGACTTCGCTCCATCAACAGGCGATGTTTTTAAATTAGCATTATACGATTCATCTGCATCTATCGGTGCAGACACTACTTCATACGCAGTAGGTATCACAGGACAAGTTGGAGATACTGGACAGTATGTTGCAGGTGGCGGAGCATTAGTGAACGCTTTAGTATCAGTAAACGGAACAACAGCTTTTGTAGACTTTAACGATTTATCATTCACTGGAGTTACTCTAACAGCTAGAGGAGCTTTAATTTACAATACATCTGAATCTAGTAAATCAGTATGTGTGTTAGATTTCGGTGGAGACAAAACTGCAACTGCTGGAACATTTACTATTCAGTTCCCTGATGCAAACGATACACAAGCGATTATAAGAATATCGTAATAAAGAGATAATATGGAATGGCCAATGCTTGGAATGAACTTGTCTGGGGTATAGGAGATTACGGAGAACAAAATAATTCTACCGTAATTGCTTCTGGATCTAGTTCAATATCAAGCGTTGGTTCATTCGATGTTCAAACAGAACAAAGAATCGAAATAGTAGGATTTGCATTAACTGCAAATTTAGGTAACGCTACTGAAAATATCATAGACAATGGATGGGGAGCACAGCTTTGGGGCTATGGTGCTTGGGGTATTAAAGGTGATGTCTTATTACAAGGGCAACAATTAAATACTGTTATCAACGATGTTACTTTCTCTATCTCAGCTGAAGTAGATGTAACAGGATCTGCATTACAAACATTTACAGGACAAGCTGCATCTAGAATTGATGCGGATGTTACAACTACAGGATCTGCATTACAAACATTTACTGGTAATGAAGGAACAGAAGGAAATGCAATTGTTATTCCAACAGGAGCAACCGCTACATTTACTTCAGGGCAAGCTACTATTGATCCAACTTATCTAATTGGTGAAGGTTGGGGAAGAGATACTTGGGGCAACTTAGCATGGGGAGTTAATTATTCTGTTATCGCTGCTGGTGCTAATGGATTATCCGCAACTGTTGTCACAGGAAACGAAGATGCATTTACGGATTACACTCAAGAAATAACTGTATCATTTGGATTAAATACACAAGTAAATTCTGTAGATATTAAAGCGGGAGCAAATATTTTTGTTAATGTTACTGAGCACACAATTAATACAAATATAGAACCTGTAACTATAGAAGGAACTGCTTTGGTAGAACCTACTGGAACAGGATTTAATGTTAATATAGGAATAACTGAAGCTGGACTTTTAACGGAAGTACCAGTAACAGGAAGTGAAATAAGAGTATATAGTGGAAATGAAGACACTTCTGGAAATGCTACTGTATCGGTAACGGGTTCTTCCGCAACAACAGCAGCAGGTCAAGCTAGTTATATAGCTGGATTTGACGTTACAGGAAGTTCTTTACAAACACTTAATGGGGCAGTGTCCATAACTGGTACAGGTAAAGTAATACCTACTGGTACTGGATTGACAGTTAATACAATTACACCTAATATTATCGCATGGGCTGAAGTTGACACAGGTACTTCTGTTGTATGGACACCAGTTGATATAGCGGCATAGGTATAGTAAAATACTAATAGGAGATTTTAAAAAATTATGGCATCAAGTTATTCTACAGATCTTAAACTCGAACTAATGGTCACTGGCGAAAACGCTGGTACATGGGGTGATAAAACAAATACAAATTTAAACTTAATTCAACAATCCGTAGCAGGTTACCAAGAAATAGATGTTGCATCAGCAGATGTGAATTTAACTATGGATGATGCTGCAATTTCAAATGCAAGAAACATGACTTTAAAATTTACTGGAACTCTTGCAGCAAATAGAACAGTAAACTTTCCAACAGGAATAGAAAAATTATTTAACATTATTGATGGAACAGACCACGCAGGTTACACATTAACTTTTAAAGTAACTTCTCAAACAGGATTTTTATTATGTGAAGGTCATTCGTATATCTGTCATGCAGATGGAACAGACATCATAAAAGATTTAGAGTTTAAAAAATGGAGAGCAATTTCATCTGCGGAAACCGTACAAGCAGGAGCACAAATTTTGGCTAACACTAATGGAGGTGCTTTTACTTTGACTTTACCAGCTTCTCCAACTACAGGAGATGAGGTTTCTGTAGTGGATCAAGGATATGATTTTAATGTCAACGCTTTGACTATCGGACGAAACAGTTCTAATATAGCAAACGCAGCGGCAGATTTAACGATTAATACACAAGGTGCTGGTTTCACATTAGTTTATTCTGGTGATGCAACAACAGGCTGGACGTATAAGGAGAAATAGAACATGGCAAATTACGAAGCAACAAGATATGATTTTGATGGAGCAAACCTTACAGGTATTGAAGGTATTCCTACAGGAACAATCACTCCATGGTCTCAATCAACTGCACCAACAGGATTTTTAGAATGTGCTGGAGCAGCAGTTTCAAGAAGCACTTATGCTGCTTTATTTGCAGTTATAGGAACTACTTATGGAGTAGGTGATGGATCTACTACTTTTAATCTTCCAGATTTAACAGATAGAGTTGCAGTTCATAAATCAAATAATAAAAATTTTGCAAGTTCAGGAGGAGCAAACACAGTTGCTAATTCTGGAAACGTTGCAGGATCAACAGCTAACGCTACATTATCAACTGCACAGTTGGCTTCGCATACTCACTCAGGAGCAGTGGGGGGTGGAAATGCTGTAGCTGGCAATTATGCTCCAGAAAATCCTCAAATTGCTGCTGGATCAAATGGCACCACAGGAGCTGCTGGTTCAGGATCAGGACACTCTCACAACATGTCAGCTAACTTTACTGGAAGTGCAAACTCAGTTTTACAACCATATTTAACATTAATTTATATTATTAAAACATAAGGAAAAATAACATGGCAACAAATTCAAATTGGACAGTAGTTTTTGATGATAAAATAATTATCAAACAAAAAGGAGATGCAGCAGGAATTGGTTATGTTGTTAATGATAATGCTTTCTGGTCTCAAAGTAAATTTTCTAATATATGGGCTATCCAACATGGTGCTTCTGTTTCTACGGATGAAGTAGAATATAGAGATAATACTCCTCATAGTACCTATGCTTCTGCTAATTTAGGCGATTTTAATGAATTTATTAATAAATGGGATGCGGCTCATTTAAGTCAACTTCAATCTGCTTGGGACTCTGATATTAGACCAGAATCTGAAAAAGGTTCTAGACCTAGTTCTTATTCTTCTCTCTAGACGTTTTTTTTAATTTTTGATATAAGTTGTTATGACAAAAAAGTCATAACAACATGTTAGATCTTAGACAGCTTATATACAGAAAAGAAAAATTAATCACAAAAAATCAATGTGTTTATTTTATAGATTTTTTTGAAAAACATATCGATAAAACTACTCCTGAAGAAAGTACAAAATTTTATTTAGATAAAAAACAACCTAATGTGAAAGATAATTTTTTATCTTTAAATTTATCTAAATACTATGAAAACGATGAATTTAAAAAAATAACGGATCTTGCTTTTTCTTTAATTAGCACCATGGTGTTAAATTACACGCAATATTTAAAAATAAAAATTACTCCTGCTGTAGTATCTGATTATATGCAATGTACTAAAAATATTAGAATTATGCGATATAAAGAAGGTCAGGAAATAAAAAATCATTTAGATATAGGTAGCACTAATGTCAGAGCTTCTTGTACAATAAATTTAAATTCAGGTTATGAAGGAGGCGAATTTTCTTTTTTTTCTGATAAACATTTATTAAATTTAAAAGAAGGAGAAGGAATAATTTTTCCAGCAGAACAAATTTGGATTCATGGTGTGCGACCTGTTACTAAAGGAACTAGATACGCTATTAATTGTTTTTTATCACGACAATGAAATTAGTATATCATTTAGAAGATAAATTGTTTTGGATTCAAAATTTTTTACCTAATCACGAATATCAAAGAATACATAATGAAATGTTTAAAGAAAGAAAAAAATTAAAATATGAAAATACTAATTTGTCATGGTCTAAAGGTTTAATTAATAATTTAACCGCACCTAGTAAATTACATATAGATCCAAGTTATTTTAATTTTTACAAGACATTACTTTTACATCAACCATTTATCAAAATAAATAATAAGAATATTAATTTTATTATACATAATATGAGTAAAAATTCAGGTATTAATTGGCATCTAGATCCACATGTTCAATACGGAGTTACTTATTATATTAATAGAAGATGGAATCCAGATTGGGGAGGAGAATTTATGTTTCAACATGAAGGAAACCATGGGTATATACCAGTGGTAGGTAATTCATTAGTGATAATAAAAACACCAATGCCTCACAAAGTAAATACTGTTTTAAGTCCAATAATACCTAGACTTTCTGTGCAATCTTTTATAAAATAAAAACATGAACGATATAATAAAAAAAAGACATGTAGAATTTAAAGACCATATTGGAATTTATGATGGATATATACCTGATGTAGAATGTGACAAAGCTATTAATTTTTTTAAAAACGAAAATGCCTTGAATAAGGCGTATGATAGACTTCAACTTGAAAATTCACCGTTAACTAAAAAAAACGATAAAGCTATTACCTTAAGTGAACATGTAGATATTTGGTTTGAAGATTTTAAACCATTGTTAGTTAATTTCGATATGGCGTTACGACATTATCAAGATGCAACAGGTATTTTAAGTTCCTATGGTATAGATAGATTTAAATATACTCATTTAAAAATACAAAAAACATTGCCTACCCAAGGGTATCATGTTTGGCATTTAGAACATGGTTGTGGAAGAGATAATTCAGAAAGAGCTTTGGTTTTTACTATTTATCTTAATGATGTTGAAGAAGGAGGAGAGACAGAATTTCTTCATCAGTCTATTCGTGCAAAACCTGTTAAAGGTAGATGTGTTATTTGGCCAGCTGCATTTCCTTATGTGCACAGAGGAAACCCTCCTTTACAAGGAGAAAAATATATTATGACTTCTTGGTTGATGTTGCCTAGTTAATAATTCTTTTTTGGTAAAAAAATTATCTTTTATAAAAATCATTGTTTATTTACCGTTGTTTAATTGAATTAATTTTTTGACTAGATTCCCAATCTGGGTTTTCCTTAATATTTGCAACTAAGTTATATCTAGTAGAATCATCCGTTACTTCTGGAACCCCGTGTAAAATACAGGGTTCAAATATATAATACGAACCCACTTGTGGTTTAATAGTTATTTTTAATTCAGGGACAAGAAGAGGACTACCTTCTGTTAAATATAAAATAATATGGTGAGATATATGAGTATGCATTTGTACATGTTCTCCTTTTACTAATTCATTTCCCCAAGCTTGTATTTCAGGTTTGTTTATGTACCATTTGTCCTTAGTAAACAGAGGGTTTATATTTTGATTTTTTTTAACTATGTAATTTAAAAATCTTCCAAACTCTGGTGTATCATTAAAAAATGTCCAATCTGTTCTTCCACCTCTTACATTAGTGAGATTTCTTCCTACGATATTCGTTTTAATCATAGTAGTCATATTCATCATATCTACTACATTGTCATAAACACCATGAGAGATTTGTGTGGTTTTAGGATAAGTTACTATGGTGCTATATGCAAAATTTTCTTCGTCTTTAATGGGATCTATTATTATCATCTTTTATATATTTCATTTCCTATAACTAATATATCTAAATTAGAATTTGAAAACAACTCTAACGCATCAATATATCTTGATGCGATAGGTCTCCCATTTACATTCATAGAAGTATTTAATAACATAGGTATTCCAGTTAATTCATAACAACAATCAAGTAGTCTTTTGTAAGTATCTAGTTTTGTTCCAACTGTTTGTATTCTACATGTTCCATCTATATGAGTAATAGAACTAAATTTATGTTTATCTAAAATATCTGTTACATACAACATATATTCACTTTTATAATTACATTTAAAATATTTATCAGTGTGTTCTTCTAATATAGAAGCTCCGAATGGTCTAAACCATTCTCTTTGTTTAACTTTAGAATTAATTAAATTTTTACCATTTGGAATAGATGGGTTCATTAATATAGACCTGTTACCTAATGCTCTTGGACCAAGTTCTCCATGTCCTTGGTACCAGCCTACAATTTTACCTTGAGCCAACCACTCTGCTGTTTTTTTAATAGTTTCATCGGAGGGTTCTCTAACAGGAGCATAATCATCTTGCCAAAAAGGAAAATTTGTTTTTTCAAATGGTTCTTGATTATAATGTTGCCTCAAAAATTCTATTAAACCAAGTGACAGTCCATCATCTGGACAGTGTGGAGGTATTATTAAATTAGGAAAAACATTTTTTAATAATCCATTGATAACTGAATTTTGAGCTACTCCGCCTGTATATCCAATACAAGCATTAGGATTAGTATTTGTTTTAAAAAATTGAAGTACTATTTTTTCTAGTTTAGTATGTACCGAAGTTAAATAATTAAGGGGGTTTTTTTCTTCTGTAGAATTTGTAGTTAAATATTTTCTATAACTCATTAGTTTAGACACCTCTGTAATATCATTAGAAAATAAACTATAATATTCTTGATTTATTTTACCAAAAGATTTTAATCCCATTAGTTTTCCTGCCATATCTGCCCAATGACCTTGTAGATTATTCATAGACGCTATTTGTCCACCTAAGCATCTTCCAACAGATTCTGCTTCATCTAGTTCATATGTTTTTAACCTTTTATTTTTAGAAAAAATAGAATAGGTGTTTTCAAAATCTCCCATTCCATCTAACACAAAATCAATATCTGTTTGTTCAACTACTGGCCAGATACTAAGAGTATGCACATAGTGATGATCTAATAAATAAAAAGGACAATTAAAATGTTCTAAATAAATATCTTTTGGTTTTATTTCTGATACAAGTTCCCTTGTGTAATAAGGTAGTTTATAATTAGACATGTCCGTTACGTAAGCAACCGCATCTATGTCTTTTGGATCTATATTCCATTTATTAAGAACATATTGAATATAGTAATAATCAAAACATCCTTGATGTTTGTGTTGAAATTCTCTTTCTAATTTAAGGTATTTTATTTTTACTCCATCACTAAATGCAATATTAGCATCATGATTTCTGTAACTTATGCCTAAAAATTTCATATTTGATTTGTGAGTTGCACTTTATCAGAATCACCTTTATAATCAATCTATTTTACTATAAACAATAATAAAGTATAATACCTTATGCCATTAACAATAATAAAGTATAATACCTTATGCCATTAAGTTTAATAAATATAAAACCAGGCTTTAATAAACAAATAACCGATACAGCTGCTGAAGGGCAATATGTAAATGGTGATTTTGTGCGTTTTCGTTATGGTTTACCAGAAAAAATAGGTGGATGGGAAAAATTAACCACTAATACTTTAGTAGGAGCCATCCGTGCTCAACATCAATGGACAGATTTAAATGGTAGAAGATACGTTGCGTTAGGAACACAAAAAGGTCTTTTTATTTATTATGAAGAATCTTTTTATGATATTACTCCAGTCGAATCTCCTCAATCAGGAGGAACTTTTAATACGACTTCTGGTTCGGCTTTAGTTACTGTTAATTTAACAGGACACAATTTATCTACAGGAGATTTATTTACCTTTACTTCTGTAACGCCTCCAACAGGAGCAGGATATACAGCTGCTAATTTTGAAGATCAAACTTTTGAAGTAACTAATGCTACGATTAATACGTTTACAGTAACCATGGCGACTAATGCCACAGCTAACAACAGCGGTAGCGGTGCATGTACCATTAATAGATATGTAACAGTAGGCCCTGTTGGTCAAACCTATGGATATGGTTTTGGAACAGGACGTTGGGGAGGAGCCACTGGAGTTACTACTACATTGAACGGAGCAATTGACGCAGTGGTCACTACCATTACATTAACAAGCACAACTGGTTTTCCTACTACAGGTTTTATTAAAATAGATAATGAATTAATTAGTTATACAGGAATATCTACTAATGACTTAACGGGTTGCACTAGAGGAATAAATGGAACTACCGCAGCGGTTCATTCTAATGGAGTAGGAGTAGAGGCTTTTACTGCATGGGGAGCAGCATCGTTATCTTCTTCTGTTACTTTAGATCCAGCAGATTGGTCTTTAGATAATTATGGACAAATATTAACCGCTACTATTTTAAACGGAAGAACTTTTACATGGCAACCAATTAATGCCAATATCAACGCTCTTGAAACTAGAGCAACCATTATGACTAATGCTCCCACTAAAACTTCTGTTAGTATTGTATCTGATCAAGATAGACATTTTATTCACTTAGGAACAGAAACAACAATTGGAAATAATTCTACGCAAGATAAAATGTTTATTAGATTTTCTAATCAAGAAAACTTTAATGAATATCAACCCACTTCTGTAAATACAGCTGGAACATTTAGAATAGATGATGGAACAGAAATTATGGGGGTAGTAAAAGGAAAAGATTATATTTTAGTATTAACTGATACTGCTGCTTATACCATGCAATATGTAGGAGCTCCTTTTACTTTTAGTATAAGAAAAGTAGGATCTAATTGTGGTTTAGTAGGCCCTCATGCTTTAGTATTTGTGGATGGTGTTGTGTATTGGATGGATGACAATGGAGGATTTAATGCTTTTAATGGAACGGTTCAAAAACTTCCTTGCACAGTAGAAGATTTTGTTTTTACTACTAATAATCCAGGTGACTTAGGAATTAATTACAATGCTGCAAGATTAGTGTATGCAGGACACAATTCATTATTTAATGAAATAAATTGGTTTTATCCTTCTAACTCTGCGAGTGAAATTGATAGATGTGTAACTTATAATTATCAAGATCGAGTTTGGTATACCAGTTCATTAGCAAGAACATCTTATTACGATGCTCATATCTATGATAATCCTTATGCAAGTTCTTTTAATACTACAGGAGTTCCTAACTTTCCTACTATTCAAGGTGTCACTAATATTAGTGGATCGTCCACTTTTTGGGCACATGAAACAGGAATAGATCAACTTGCTGATGGAGTAACCACACCTATACAATCGTTTATTGAATCAGGTGACTTTCAATTACATCAAGACGGAGACGGAGAAACATTTACAAAGATAAGAAGATTTATTCCAGATTTTCAAAGATTAGATGGAACTGCAACAATTACTATTTTATTGAAAGATTATCCTTCGGACACAGCGGTATCCTCTTCTTTAGGACCTTTCTCTATAACTTCATCTACTCAAAAAATAGATACTAGAGCAAGAGGAAGAGCAGCTAGTTTAAAAATATCTAATACCTCTTCTGGTCAAAGTTGGAGATACGGAACTTTTAGAGCAGACGTACAACCAGATGGAAGAAGATAATGGCAAAAATAACAGCATATATACCAGAACCAAGTGTTGATCATAATTATAATAATGAACAACAAAAACTACAGGCATTAGAGACAATAAAAAATCAATTGAATACTTCTTTTCAAGAAGAATTAAAACAAGAAGTAGAACGATTTAATTGGTTTTTAGCTGGGAGTAAATGCTAATGAGTTGTAATAATGTAAATCCAATAACAGGTGGAAGTACAGTTGATGACATTCCATTTTATTTAGCTGTACAGCAAGGTAAAGTTCCTGGTTACTCTATGGTTAATAAATTTGGATACAACTCTAGTATTGGTTCAGGTTCTTTTGAAACTATTTGGGAAACAGGAAATAACTATCCTTGGCAAACAGCTCAAGCTACTCTTGATGTAGTCAGTGATAATGCTAACGATGATGTAGTAGGAACAGCTGGAAGAACTTTAAGAATACAAGGACTTGATTCTTCTTATGCTCTTGTAGAAGAAACTGTTGATTTAGATGGTACAAACACAGTTACTACAACACAACAATTTTTACGAGTTTATAGAATGTCTGTAGTAACAGCAGGGTCTTTTGGAAATAATGAAGGTACAATTACAGCTACTTATACAGGTGGCGTTGATGTTGCTGCAACTATATCTCCAGGTAATGGTCAAACTTTAATGTGCTTATATACCATCCCTGCAGGTTATACTGGTTATTTACTATCAATAAATGTAGCATCTGGTAAAGATCAAGAAATGCAATTTAAATTTATACAACGAGACAATAGTGTTGCTAACGCAGCGTTTCAAACAAAACAATTTTTAGAAGTTAGGGGTGGACAGACAACTGTTATTTTTAATGCAATTAATGTAATACCTCAAAAGTCAGATATTTATGTTTCAGCAATAGCAAGTTCTACCTCTTCTGCTTCTGCTTCATTTGATTTATTATTAGTACAGGATGGATATTAATGGCAAATTTTTATAAAAACGCATTCTATGATCCCAATACTACAGCAGCGGTTGTAGTATACACAGCACCTGCTAATGGAAGAGGTCTTGTGCAAAACATACAAGTAACAAATGAAAGCGGAAGTAAAGTATGTAAAGTAAGTATTGATGATGCTTCTACTTCTACCACTTATCAAATAGCCTATGCCTCTATATCAGGGGCTACTATTTGTAATTTAGCAAAAGGAACTATTATTCTAGAAGAAAATGATTCGCTGCTAATTGAAACTAATGATACAACTGCTATAAGTGCGGTATGTTCTATATTAGAAATATCTAGAGAAGATCAGAATGGCTAAAAAAGCAAAAGGATTTGGTACTAATAACTTTATTAAATCTAAAAGAAGAAAACGACCTGGTAGGCACTCTAAGAAACATAAGGGAAAGAAGAAGAGTGGACGAGGACAAGGTTTTCCTATATAAAATATACTATGACTGAAATAATTAAAATACCAGCTGAAGCAAAAGAAATTGTAAAAAATAAAAGAACTGGACAAGTATATGCTGATAAAGCAGAATTTGAAGCAGATGTAGCTAATCCTGCGACAGATACTACAGCAGAAGATTTCCAACAAGATTTACAAATTACTGTTGCTTCGGTAACTACAAAACCAGCAGCTAATTAATTTATGCAACCACTAGGTGGCACTGAGCTTCAATACGCTCAGTTATATAAACACGTGGATAATGATTTATTAAATCATTTTCAAATCACTACTTCTGTTCCAGAAAAAATACCTTTAGCTAAAGATAAAATTAATATCCTTTGGGAACAAAACTCTTATGATCAACCTAATTTAGTACCTTGGT
>Ga0208644_1003034_pt1 | contig 13150 bp, 15 predicted proteins | sample VirMetDEL_Nov_18_FD_184517 | JGI IMG/M metagenome (GOLD analysis project Ga0208644, IMG submission 184517) | Aqueous microbial communities from the Delaware River and Bay under freshwater to marine salinity gradient to study organic matter... | ecosystem: Environmental > Aquatic > Marine >... | reverse complement strand
AAAAGAGCATTAATGAAGCCGTTAAAAATAAGAGATCAGCAAAAATGCTATCTGAAATGAGAAAAGTACTCGCAGTAGATGCAGCTTTACAGAAAGATGCAATAAAAAATGCCATAGTTGATGGTAAATCTAGAATTGATGAGTCTACAGCGAAAGTTAACGAAGTCAGCGCTGCTGCTGAAAGGTTAGCTAAAGAAAATGCAAGATTGAAATCTCAGTTAACACTTGAACAGAAATGTTCTGAATTATCTGAAGATAAAGCTGCATTTTGTAAGAAAGTTCTTACAGGTAAATCTGCTAAGTTTATTACTGAGAACTTTGATTACACATTGAAGATGTTTGATAAGAGTCATGAATAACATCTTGAAGTTTTGCACGAGCAAGCAAAAAGACAGAATGTCAGCAAAGATGTTGATAGGCCAGCTACAGTAATTACTGAGTCTACCAAGCAATCTAAAGATGGTGACAATCCGTATTTTAATGCTTACATGGGCGAACTTAGTAAGTACTAAACTCATTACTCGTTACTTATTACCTTATATTAATTTTCAGCGCTCTTGGTAGAGTGCTCTTAAACCCGTATAGTAAAAATTATGAATACTAATACTATTAGACCGACACAGGCCTATATTGATGGAAATAGGGCAAAGTCATTGTTGGAAAAGTGGGGTCCAGTTTTGGATTACTCTTCTGATAATGTCAGACCCCTAGATGACGACCATAGTCGTCTTAACACAGCCATGCTTTTGGAAAACCAAGAGCAGTGGTGTTTGAACGAAGCAAACGTTGCTGGTGGATCTGGATCCGCGTTTAGTAACGGTAGCGTTAACATTGGTGCATCCCAATCAGGTGAAATCAACAATAGCTATGCTGTTGGTGATACTTATGCACGTGGTGATTACCGATTGCCTAAGATCTTGATTCCTATGATCCGTCGTACGTTCCCTGAGTTGATTACCAACGAAATTGTTGGTGTTCAGCCTATGAGTGGACCCGTTGGATTGGCATTCGCATTACGTTATAAGTATGACACTGATGCATTAGGACATGCCGGACCTGATGGACGTCCTACACAGCTTTACAACAGTGCTAACATTGCTGGTGTACAGGGACCATTGTCTGCTTACAATACTGCTCTCGATCCTAACGGAAATGCTGGGCAGAACACAAATGGTAAAGAATTGGGTTACCAGTTCTTGGATACACGATTCACAGGTACATCTTCTAACAGATTATCTGGTAACAGTGATTTCGCATTTGTTTCTCAAGATCAAGGTGTTGCAAAACTCCTTGCTAACTTTGAGTTGACTGGACGTATTCCTCAGGTCGTTGTTAGCTTTGAGAAAACAGCTGTTGAAGCTGGTACTCGTAGATTGGCCGCTCGTTGGTCAGTTGAATTAGAGCAGGATCTTAAGAACATGAACGGTATTGATATCGATACTGAACTCACAAACGCTATGTCTTATGAGTTACAGGCCGAAATTGACCGTGAAATGCTTATGAGAATGGTTCAAGTTGCTCTTAATGCAGGAACCGGAATTGGTTACTCTCTATGGGCTCCTCAGTCTGCTGACGGTCGCTGGTTAGTTGAACGTAACAGAGACTTCTATCAGAGAATCATTATCGAAGCAAACAGAATTGCTATCAGAAACAGACGTGGTGCTGCTAACTTTATTGTTTCCACACCTCGTGTTGCAGCTATCCTTGAGATGTTGCCTGAATTCCAGTGGGTACCCGTTCAGGGTAATGTTAACACACAGCCCGTTGGTGTTGCTAAAGTTGGTAACCTCGGTGGTCGCTTCAATGTTTATCGTGACACCCGCACAGAAGCTCAGTACGAGCAGAATGCAGGTTACATCACACAGCCTGACCAGGGTTCTTATACACCTGCAACTGCTCGTTCAACACGTGTTGAGTATGCATTGCTTGGTTATAAAGGTCCTGAGTTTTACGACACTGGTATCATCTACTGTCCTTACATTCCTGTTATGGTTCAGAGAACAATTGGTCCTAACGACTTCGCTCCGAGAGTCGGCTTGTTAACCCGTTATGGTGTTGTTGACAACATCTTCGGTGCTAACTTGTACTACCACGTTATCATTGTTAAGAATCTTGGCGATGCATTTACGCCAGGTTCTCAGGCAGTATACTTCTAATCGAAATATACAATTATTAATCATAGCTCGGCCGAAAGGCCGAGCTTTTTTGTTGGAGAACAATAAATATATACATGGCAAGTCTTGATTCAACTCCAGCATTCGATTTAGGGTGTTATGACAAAACAAAAATTTACGGAGCTCCTCCTTCTCCAAATCTTTCAGCTTCTTATGATGCACCTGGTAATACCGATGCAGTGGTACTAACAACTGCAGGTACCTATAATGGTCATCAAGTAATTGGTGTTATTTTTGATGACCCTGGTTCGTATGCGGGTAACCAAACCGTTACTGTTACTGATCCTGGTGCCGGTACTAACACTGTATTTGATACAAAATTTGACGATACTCCAGGACCTGTTAGTTTTGCATTGATTTGTGACGATGGATTTGCTGTAAGATTTACATTAGCAAGTAGTGTAGTAACCGTTTCTTTTGCAGACGTTGGAGCCGCTGTTGGTCCTAACCATGCAAGAAGAAGAATATTAGGTTACGTTTAATTTACCTAGGTAATACGAGACGACGCGCTCTATCCGCTACGCATGCAAAAAAAATGGCCCGGGATTCGAACCCTCGGGCCATTTTACTTTATGGAACACGAACTACTGTCGAGGTCGTTTAGGAAAGATCTTACCTATGTCGTATGTAATTTCATTATATAAATGCTCATGAGAGCACCTATGAGGATTAATGTCCCAGCCACCGCGTCTAACATATAAACACTTAACTACTAACTCTTCGGGAGAGAAAGTATCCCAAAGTCTCTTATATATACATTCACAGATCTCTTCATGAAAATGACATTCGTCACGAAATGAAACGATATATTTCAGTAGACTATCATTAGTCGGTAATTTATTACCTTTAATACTAATGAAAACATCACCCCAATCTGGTTGAGATGTAACTCTGCAGTTTGATTTCAACAAACCAGAAATGTATTGCCTTGTATGTACATCACTATGTTCTTCTACTTGAAGCAATTCAGGTGTTTCTGAATAGGTATCAAATACAATATCTTCACTAACTTCAGCATCAAGTTGAGTAACGTTTTCGAAGTTAAGATAATCTTCAATCATCATATCGTCATAAAATAATTGAACACTTACGTTAGTTTCAAGTAGTTCAGACAAGTCTTCGATTGCTTTCTTCTCTACTTCACCCATAACTTCTTGTACTGTATTACCAAGCTTGGTCATGTTGAAACTATTCCAATAAAGCTTCATAGACTTTGACTCTACAATGTACTTACTATTACATGGATAAATTACTTTTGCAATTGCAGCTATAGGTCTACCATTATTTGTTAATGCAGAAACCTCGTAACCATTCCATACATCATAACCCACAAAAGGTAGATTATCGTCCTCAATTCCAAGATAAGTTCGATTACTTTGTCTTGGCTCTCTCACTAACAAACTTGGATCGTATTGTGACTTATAATCACTAGACTTACCAAGATGTGTACTAATGTTTGTATTATCTAACTGTTCCATAAAATCTCTTGTTCACTAAGTTTAGGTCTTTTATTATGCTTAAGTTTGTTATGAATTATCTTTACTCTTTCTTCTACTGAACCTTTTAATCTAACTACTTGATTAAGATCAAACATACCAATATAGGCTTCAAATAAGTTACAAACTATTTCATGATCTTTTTTAGACATTTTCCTGTCTTTATCATCAGTATATTCAACTGGCTCACAATAAAATAAAACATTTATTTTATCTTTAATATCCATAAAAATTTTACTTGCATACTGTAATATATTTTTATGAATTCTACCTGTATTAGCTAACCATTCAGTATATACAATACCATCTAAAACACACCTATCAGTTATGAACGTCTTAGTATTAGTTTTAGTATTAAACTTAACATAATTACTATGATGAATATCCATCACAGCTATCTGAGTTTCATCACTACCCTTTTCATTGATCTGCATACCTTTAGACTTTAAAGACCTTGTATGAGATTCTACTAGATAATAATCTTTAAAAAAATCATCCCAGTTTATAGTACTAACCAAAGTAGTTTTACCAGAACAACTCGGCCCTGATAAACTTATAAATTTTTTATTTGATCGTTTTTCGCTAACCATTTTATTTCCCCTGGCCAATATCTATGATTATATGATGTTCTTTTAATTTCAACATAATCGTTTGAAGTATCAATTACTGAATACACTTGACTTGATTCATCTATACAATAGGATCTATATCCCACATATTGTGTACATTGCCATTTAGCTAAAACAGTATGACCATACATTTGATTGTAAATAAAGTCCTCTGATTGAGCAAAGAAAGGAATCTCTCTCCTTACTTCTTTATTCCAAAATGAACCACCATAACCTAAAATATCTGAAGTTGTTTTATTTTCTTCGTAAAGATTTTGTATATGTAAATTTAAATTACCGTCATGTTCTTCTTGATCAAAAATACCATCACTTAAAATTCCTGAATGAGAAAACAACCACTTATCAACAATATAGGTCCATTCGAATTTTTCCCATGCATCAGCAGAGATTATTTCATTAATAGCATCAAATTTTTCTTGTTCAAATGAACCAATACATCTTAAAGCAGGATGGTTAATAATATAATGCAAATCATGATTACCAATTAGAAATTTAAATTTATCATTATTAATATATTCATTAATAAACAACGCAACTTCTCTATTTTGTTCAGTTGTATCATTGTAATCATCAAAATAATCACCTAAAAAAATAAACTGATCTACATTATCATTTTCTTTTTCAATAATTTCATCTGCTACAAAAGTTTTAGTATGTAGGTCTGGTATAACACATAATCGCATAATAATATTATAATGTAACTATCCATTAATTCAAGTTTTATAATTTAAATATACTACTAAATATTAATGTGGCTTCATTCGATCAAATAAAATCTGCAGCTGCAAATAAAGCAAAAGGAATCGCCGGTGGTATTGCTGGTGGTATTGCTAGTGGTATTGCTGGAGCAATAAGTGGTATAACGGGTGCAGCAGCTTTATTTGCAGGTTCAGTTGGGGCAGCAGTAGGTGGTGTCGCCGGTGGTTTAAAAAATATATTTCAAAAAGGAGTAGCTATTAAAGATTCCATTAAAAGTAATTTTACTGGAGATGTAACTGCTTTAAAACCCCCATCGTTGACGTCACCTACGGATAATTTAACTGGGTTAACTTCAGGTGCCAATGTTAAAGGTGCTAAAGATGCATTAGGTAATTTAGTTCAAAAATCCCAACCTGCTGCTAAACAAAATATTTTAAAAAGAGCAGCTAAAAATATAAAAGATATTGTAAAATGTATTACTGATAAAATAAAAGGTTTGATAGGAGATTTTTTAGGAGGTTTACCTACATTAGATGACTTGATACCATCTTTTGATGAAATAGGATCTGCATTTAAAGATGCTTTTAATAATATTAAAAACACTATTAAAGGTGCAATAGCGGAAGTAAAGGACGCTTATAACTTAAAAAAGTTAGGAAAATTAGAACAGTTTGAATTAGGAAAATTAAACCTAAAAAAATTATTAGGATGTGAAGGAGTTTCAACAACTTTTACTAAAAAAGATAGAAGAGATTATAATCAAGACCCTAAAGTTATTGAAAATGTTATAAAAAAAGAAACTATAGTTAGTGAAGAAGCATTAGCTCAGGAATCTATTGCTTTATTAGATGATAGAGTAGAAAATCAAACAATTGATAGTGAAATAGAAAGACCAGTTTTAACTCCTTTAAAATCATCTCAAAAAGAAATATCTACTTTAACTAAAGTTGAACTTATACCAGAAGGCACCCCTTTCTTTTATCAAACATTTGCAAATTCTCCTTCTTATGCAACTGCAAAAAAAGACCCTGATTATAATTTTATATATTATAATTCAGAACCAATTGAGCTGAATAAAAACAAAGCTGAAAAAATGTCAGATACTTTTTTACAGTTATATAAACTTTTTAACAAAGACGAATTACAAACTAACAACGTTTTTGAAGACCCGGAAGTTATGAAATCGCCTTGGAACGATTTCGTTAATGTTAGAAATGTAGTAAACAATACTAAAATTCCTAATTGGTTAGAAGAAGGTCCATTTGCTCCTGGTCAAAAAAACGGTGGTATAAATGATATATTATGTAATAGTGTTTTTAGTGGGGTATTAGCTACAGATGGTAACACGGGTAGTATTAAGGTAAGTACAGAATTTTTAACAAAGTTAGAATGGGAAGTCGATAAAATTGAAGATTTTCCTAATGATAAAATTTTAAAAGTACATTGGAAATTATCTTCTGACTCTAGAAAAATTATAAACAAAGGAGGATTAGCTTACAATCAAATAGGTACATATATTACTTCAGGTACTAAATTTCCCGGACAACTTGTTAATTTTAAATCCCCAACTAGTTGGGGATATGAAACAACTGGTATTGATTTTAAAAATCCTTATGGTAGTTTTTATTTACCAAATTTTATAGATGTAGGTTTAGCTAAATCTAAAAACAAAAAACCTTATATTGCAAAATATGTACCGCTATATTCTTTTTACTTTGCATCTGTCAGTGACGTATTTACAGTTGGGGGCGCTTTAAATGATTCTGGGTACCCAATTTCATATATGCAAGATTATAGTAGAAGATTTGAAAAACTATCAAAACAAATTTCAAAGGATTTTTTAAACACTTACAAATGAAAAAATATAACGGTAATTATTTAGGAATTGTGATACAGAACGACGATCCTCAAGGTAGAGGTCGAGTTAAAATTTTTGTTCCTCACATATCACCAACCGTATATAAAAACTGGAATGAAGTACCTAAAGATAAAAAATTTAAATTTTTAGGCGGTAATATTAACAGCGACTTAAATGAAATTTATGAAGATTTAAAGATGTTATTACCATGGAGTATGTGCGCTTCTCCAATTACAGGTGAAATGAGTAGTGGTAGATTTAATGCTACTGAAAATTATGCATCTATATCAGATAGTAGTTATTCCGGTATATCCGGGTTCCAAGCAACTGAATTTGAAACTAACGATAATTTAACATCAGGTCAACAAAATAATGACGGTGTAGGAGAAAAGGAAGGTAATATATATGAAAAATATAGATTTAGAATCAATGATGCATTTGATCAATCAATTATTAATAACAATAATAATGTTAACTTGTTTAGTTACGAGTATGCCCCTAGTGTATATTCGAATAAAGCAAAGGGTGCATTTGCAGTTCCATCTGTTGGGTCGCACGTTTGGGTATTTTTCCATAATGGTGATCCTCTTTTTCCTGTATATTTTGCTGCTAGTTATGGTCAAGGTGATTGGTTAGGCATTTATGGAGGTAATAAAGGTTATGATTACCCAGGGTCATTCGAAAATGTAAGTTTATCTGCAAATAATGTTAATCAGCAAGATATAGATTATTATAAAAACAAATATGTTATAAATCAAAAAGGTGGTACTTTAGAATTTATAAATTCAGATAATAGAGAAAGTATAAAAATTTCAGGGTATAATGGATCATTTAAACAATTTGCTAGAGAAACGAGTGTAGAACTTGCAACTCATAATGATCAAAAATTAGTTCAATTAAATCAATTTGATACAGTAAAAGGATTTAGAAATTTATATACAGGGAGAGATTCTGATTATATAGTTAAGGGGGACTATTATCAAAAGATAGGTAATTTTAATTTAGAATCATTTCAAGAATGGCATGAAATAGTTGCAGGTATTGCTAATGTAAAACAGCTCTTTGAAATTCAAAGAGCAGAAGCAATAACAAATGAAAAATATATAAAACCAACTTCAACATTACAAACTAAAGTTGGAACACCAGCTGTTTGTCCTGTATGTCTAGGCTCAGGGGGTAACATATATGTTTCTCCTAACGGTTCTTCTGCGTTTTATGGTGGTAGAATATCAGTAAAAAGTCTTACAAATGAAATTTCTTTATATGCTCCTGTTAGTTTCGGATTCGGCAAACCAGCGGCCCCTATAGCATTTCCTCCTATATTTAGATGTCCTACTTGCGTGGGTACTGGAGTTAGTCCTAGCTCTCAAGACGGTATCTGGAACCCTGAAGTGAGAAAACAATTTAATAATTTTCAAACATTATATACAGATAACATTACTAAGTTAGCTGAAATTGAAGAAAAAATGGGTCTTGGAGGTAATCATATTATCGATGTTACTAAAAACAAAGTAGAAACTATTGGATTAGTAATGAATGACTACGGTAGTTTTAGAATCGATAAAGTAGGAAAGATTACAAATGATGCAGTTGAGATAGATTCATTCGGTGTTTATCCTAGACAAAAAGAAAGTCCTATGTTGGAATATGTACACGTGGATGATCTGCCTGGTGGTACTTATACTTTAAACGTAGCAAATAGATACAATGTTCAAGTAGGTGCAGGTGGTTTGTCATTAAAGTCTTACGGTAGGGTAGACGTATCAGGTACTATAACTAATGTTGGAGGCCAACAGGTAAATATTGCATCTGAAAATGAAATAAACATTGACGGTGGAGAAAGATTATCATTAGAAGCAAATATAGTTTCAATTAAAAATAAACAAAGTGGTCAGGTTTTAATTGATAGTAGTTTAGGTGTTAATGGTAATATGATAGTAAGAGGCGGTTTACATGTTGAAGGCGAGTTATCTTTAAACCATGTTACTGCTCCTTGTGAATTCCAAGAAACTGAAATGACTAAATTGTTTGGTAAATTATTGCAAGGGTTAGAATTTAATGCTTACATTAGTAATACTTTGAGTAATACCCCAACAGGTGCTGTAACTGATGCAACTGAAGTTGGTGGTCAGTGTACTATTACAGTAACTAATGATAGTAATGATGATAAGGTAAGAATGTATGACCATTCTCACATATTTAGAAATCTACCTTTAACGTTAAAAAATTCGAATCAACAAGTTAGAGATGCAGTTCAGGCTAATAATACAACCACTTTAAATATAGCTAATCCAATTGTTAATGAAAAGAAAAGAACAACGCCTACTTAAGAGCTTCTAAAAATTCTTTCATATACTTTTCGGAATCTTTAAACGAATCATCATAAACATCCAAACCAGGGGACTGGTGAATAATATTAATATCAAGTGTACCGAGTGTTAATCCTGCAAGCTTACAATCGATACAAAACTTAATATCATAATGATGAAAGCCTTTTATGTTTTCATCAAATTTAATTTCTTTCTCAAATAATGTTTTAGGTTTTACTGCAAAATAAACACCATCGAGAATAGCTACCTCTTTAGGTCTTACTCCAAAGACAGTAGGAAATACAAAGTCTTTTATTTCATGATGTGGGTGAAAAACAATACCACTATGTGTTTTTCTATCAGTCATTAAATGCCAAAGTATAGGGGTACCAGATTTTATTCTACTACCCCCTGCTACACCCACCACATCATATGTTTGTAACCCCGTAAGAGTTCTATCAACGAAATTATTTGAGTCAATTGTCACATCATCGTGACAGAAAATAATAGTATCGTACTTGTCACCCTCTGCATCTAAAATCTCATTATAAACTTGACACAAACCTTTTTTATTATCAGTTTTAATAATAAGGTCAATATCTTCTACATGATCTTCAAGACTTTTAAAAAGATGAGTTTCAGTTTCATCTTTTTTAGATGTTGCTGATGCAATTAAAACTTTACTACTCATTACTTTTTTCTGTTGGAGTACCACTATAATGTTTTTCAACTATTGCAATCATATCTTCAATATCTTTTAATTCTTGCAATTTATTTTTTACTTCTTTAACTATGTTAGAGTGTTCTCCAATACCTACAGGCTGGCTAAGATAAATCTGAATTTCAGATAAAACTTGCAATCGTTTACCGATATATTCTTGTCTAATACCTGTAACAATATTTGAACCAATTATATTTTTTTCTTCCTCCATAAAAATATTTTATCTATCAACTAAGCTTTTCCAGTCATATAAAGGTGATTGATAATTTGATAATACGGTTGTTGACCACCCAGGCAAAGATGAATATAAACGTTTACCTTTATCTTTAAGAGATAAAAATCTCAAATGATCTAACGAACCTTGATGACCTCTATTACTAAAATCATAATGTATATCAAAATCTTCTTTTAGAGTTTTAATGCTACAAGCGAACGTATCAGTCGTTGAAGGGACTTCTTTCCAAAAAATAGATTTTGTTAATCTTACATTACTTTTATAATTTTTATACTCACCTTTATATTTGTCTGGGTGATCATATAAAGTAACGTAATCAAATTCTTTTAAACCTTCTAACAAAATTTTATCCCAATTTTGTCTATGAAGATAATCATCTTCTACAAAGTATACATACTTTGATTTTAACAATTTAGCATATTCTATTGAACGTAAATAACTTTTAGCTCCTGTACCTCCATTTATATTAATTACAGGAATTTTAAAATCATTTACATAATGATCTGGTTTTTGAATACCATCGAACAAAATTTTAAAATCTAAATCTATTTCATCAGATTTTGTATCAATTAAATTTTGAAGACACTTTTTTCTATTAAACCATCTAGGCCTATCTTTTCCCACACTTATATTACTAAAATTGCAATGACGAGATAATACTGTTATCAAGGGTATGGCCATATGTATTCTAAATTATCTTCCTCTTCTGGCCAAATATTTTTGTACCACTCGGGTTGTTTCTGAATTAACATACTTCTATGTGATTTATGAATATCTGTTCTTCCTAACCATTCGGGATATAAATGGTCATTTTTTTCTACATAATGAGCAGCAATTTTTTCGAAACACGTATCTTTATAACCTCGTTCCTTCCAAGCAATACAAACATCCAAACCATATTCTACTAATGCATTAGAATAATCATGGTTATCTTTAAGGTACCACATTTTTCTACATGGGTGATTTTTCCACCCTTTGTATGGTCTATCCTCTTTTGAAGCTTTGATAGAGTTTAACAACTGCAAAACTTCTACGCGTTGTTTACCTAACCGTTTTTGATCTAAAACTTTAGCACTTTTGTAAAAGTTTTTGTATGGTAAGAATGTTTGCATTACTTTATTATATCACTCTGCCGCAAATTCCCTCATGTCTAACATAGTAGGGTCTCTATCGTCGTAATGTTTAATGTGAAGATGACCATGATTAACGTCAAAATACTTTTTTCTACTACAATGTGATTTTTCATTGTAATTATAGTACGATTTTACCCCTGTTAAATGCATTGCGAAAGCTAACTCATCAGCTATACCTGTAGTAAAACCAGGGTGTGAGTAAGTTTCAGCACACAAATTATCTAAATGATAAAGATACGTTTCAAACTCTTCCGATGAATTAAATTTAAACATTGCAACAGGGTCGTCACCAACAGGTATAACTTTTGCATCTTCTGAGTTACCAATATATTTTTCGTATAAATAAACTGCTTTATTATCATTATTTTTTATTTTTTTGTCTAAAGTAGTACCACCCATATCCCAGTATAACCCATGTATAAAATGATTTGAAACATTTTCTTCATTTACTTCATCAGTAAATGTAATATCAGTTTGTAAGTGTACAACTTTAAGATAACCAGCTAATCGAGCTTCTCTTAACCCAAATCTAGTAGCTTGTAAAATTTCACAAAAACCACCTATATGATCATAACTTTTTACAAAATTAGTATTTGTGTAAGTTTTAATATCAATTACTTTTAAATTAGGGTGACTTTTAACTCTACTAGGATTAGTAGTAACGCAAATAAATTGCGTGTTAGGTAAAGCTTTACGCAATTTTGCAAATCTTCTGTTATATTCATCGATATATTCATCGTGAATAGCAGTAGTTTCAATACAAAAATCTGTCATCGCCCTTGACCTCGATACGGTTTACTATAATTTTTGCTATTTTTATGTTTACTCATTTTCTTAGAGTGTTGACCCTTACGATTTACGAGTTTTCCGAATACGATTTTTCTTTTTTCTTTTATTCCTTTTGCCATAAATTTTATCCCCAGTTGATGTTATCATAATTTTGTGAGTAGACAGACATGTTATGTCGAGGTTTGTCACCCTTACCAGCATTTCGGTTTTCTGACTGCATATTCGAAGAAGGAGCTTTCGATTTTGCAGCCGGGACCGACGTTTTATTAATTTTGGAGTATGGAATTTTATCGCTCATAAAATTATGGTACGCCTACTTGGAATCGAACCAAGAATACAAGCTTAGAAGGCTAGGGTTATATCCGTTTAACTATAGGCGCGTTAAATCTTTTCAATTATTATATCAGTCAGCCGAAGAAGATCAATACCATCTTCTTTTCTATAATCTTCTTTATAAACTAGTCTAGTAATTCCTGATTGAATTATTAACTTAGCACATTCAAAACAGGGAGAGCAAGTGAGATACATGGTAGAACCAATGCTACTGTTAGTTGAACGTGCTATTTTCATTAAAGCATTGCTCTCTGCATGCAATACTTCAGGTTTTGTTACATCATTAACTTCACAACGGTTATTAAAACCAGAAGGGGTACCATTGAACCCATTAGAGATCACCTGACCATCTTTAACAATGATACACCCTACCTTTCGACGTTTAGCTTTGCTTAAATTAGCAAAAACATACGCCATTTCTAAAAAGGTATTATCTAGTTCTAGCTGTTTAGCCATTCAATTAGTTTCGGTTTAGGTACAAACCCTATTTTCATTTTACCACTAGCGTCTTCTTTGTTAGTAAAATGCATTAATGTTGGGATTCCTCTAATACCAAATTTTGTAGCAAGATCTTGGGCTTCATCTATATTAACTTTACAAAAAAGAATTTCAGGCATTTCTTCACTCAATCCTTCGAGTACGGGAGTAACCATTTTACAAGGACCACACCAAGGAGCCCAAAAATCTAAAAGTACGTTAGCGTATTCTTTTCTAATATTATCTAGTTCTTCGATTGTTGTTATTTCTTTCATATGTTAAAATAGGTACAATTTC
>Ga0208644_1003032_pt1 | contig 13155 bp, 21 predicted proteins | sample VirMetDEL_Nov_18_FD_184517 | JGI IMG/M metagenome (GOLD analysis project Ga0208644, IMG submission 184517) | Aqueous microbial communities from the Delaware River and Bay under freshwater to marine salinity gradient to study organic matter... | ecosystem: Environmental > Aquatic > Marine >... | reverse complement strand
AGCAATGGTGGTAAGTTAAAGGATTGGAGCAGTCATCAATACACAACCATACAAGGCGGACATGTGCCACCAGAAGAAATAGAAGCCGCCAAAAGAGATTTAGACGAAAGAACTTTCTCACAAGAATTCAATGCTAAATTTGAAGATGCCGCAGGTATAATCGCCTATGCATTTACTCCAGAAAACATCAAACCAGCACCACAAATATCACCCACAAATGCATTACACATTGGAATGGATTTCAATACAGATCGTTTTGCGGCATGTGTTATGTTACAAAATCGTGAAACACTACACATAGTCGATGAAATACAGTTAATGAATGCCAGTACTCATGACATGTGCAAAGAGATACAGAGTAGATATGGTAGACGCATGATATTTGTATATCCAGATGCCAGTGGATCACAACGCAAAACTTCAGCAAATGGTCTAACTGATCACATCATATTACACAATGCAGGATTCAAAGTACGCACACCCAAAACAAATCCGCCTGTTAAAGATGCTATTGCGGCAGTGAACAGTCGATTACGCAGTACTAGTGGCGAAATAAAGTTATGGGTAGATCCAAAATGCAGACACACTTTAGATAGTTTGAACAAATTCAGTTACAAGGAGGGTACCAGAACTCCAGATAAAACAGGCATGTATGATGGTATGTTTGATGCTCTTAAATATGCAGTATGGCAATTATTCCCATTACAGCAAGACAAATTCAAAAACATATATGCACAAAGACGTAGAAATACAGGAACAATGATATCATGAAGCAGAACTTTCAAAGATGGCCAGATGTACAACAACATCTAAACGCATTGTGGCGTGAACTATCCACCACAGTAACAGAACAAAATGAAAAAGGTGAAGACATCACAGTAGAAGTACCACCCAGTGAAGAAGTCAAAAAAGTTATCAGTGCAATAGTACACATAAGGCGTGGTATAGACCCACAACATCATGTAATACAATTTCACACACAACTAAAAGGCGATTATAAGAAATTGTTCTCACAATTGGACACACGTTGGTTAGTGAGCATAGCAGATACCTGTGCTGACACTATGCAATATGGTGGAGCCAGTGAAGCCATAATTATATCTACCTATGCTAATGTTATAAAACTAGGCGAAACATACAGACTGTACAGCAACAGTCAATATCAAAAGCCAAGTCGTTGGGAACCACACATACTTTGGGATGGTGTAAGCAACTTTAATGTGTATGGCGGTGATATGCCCACAAATCTATATAGACGTATAAATGCCAGTATCAGTAATCCTATGTTAAAGGCATTGTTTGCAGAAGTCAAAAGCAGGCTCAATGGCAGTGGTACATACATGGAACAATTAGGTGCATTATGAATAAATTGATTGCAGAACAAAAGAAATATGAAATATGTTATCAAGATCCAGAGTATAAACTTGGACCTTATAGACGTGATAACACACTTAATGATATATCAGATCTTATCAATCAGTATGGTCCTTTTAGCAATCATTTAGATGTAAGTGCAGGCAGAGGCGAAGTTATCAAACATGTCCGTGCATTCGATATACCCAGTCAAGGCACAGAAATAGTGCAAGAACTGTTAAGTGATGATGTGCAATTTGCTTGGAGCCATGAACTGCCTTTTGAAGATGGTGAGTTTGACTTCTTGACCAATTGCGATGCTATGGAACACTATCTGCCAGAAATGACAGAACAGATATTAGATGAGTTCTTTAGGGTAGTAGATGGTGTAGCATACTTGACCATAAGCAATAGACGTGCCACAAAGCATGAAATGGAATTGCATATCAATATCAAAAGTTATGCAGAATGGGAAAAAATATTAAGCAAATACGGTAGTGTGCAAACTAACATATATGGAAGAACTAATCCTACCTGTTATAGTTTCACAGTTATCACAGGAGGCCGAAAAGATGAAAAGTGAAAAACCATGGGCAAAGGCACCAGATAAGAAAACATCGCAATGGAAGAAGAACGAAAGCATAATAGCCAAAAATCCATTCTTGAGAGCACAACGTGACAAGAAAGAAGGTTTGAGTGCCAGCAGTACTATCAATACAGGTGTCAATGACGAACAATACAAACAAGGTTATGACAAGATAGAATGGCGTAAAGACAAGCCTAAACCCAAGTTCAAAATGCGAATAAACGGCAAAGTAGTAAGTGATCCCAATGAAGAAGAGTAATTGGCACGGTGGCAAAGGTTCTGGCAGACGCAGTAGCCAGGACGATAAGAAGTATGCTGATAACTGGGATAAAATATTTAAACAAGGCAAAGATGAAAAAAACAAAACAAAAACAAAACACAGCAAATAAGCCAGTACATGCAATATACACTATAACATATAGAAATTCTCGTCCACATGATATGGGCTATTGTTTTCAAAAACAATTCAGTTATAGAGGTATATTAGAAGATATTATTTCTCAAGTAAAATATGATATGGGAAAATACGGTGGCCTTAAGGCCGAATTAACAGGAGGAGATATAGATGAAATTACCAACAGAGAAAATTAGTACAGCATTAAACACATTTACCTTAACAGGCATTAGCCTGGTATGGGGTCATATGTTAGGTTTAATCAATTTATGGTTCTTGCCATTAACACTATTTTGTTTATTAGTGGGTTATGGTTCAGAGATCAACACTAAAAAATTAGTTTAATTAGGTATATTAGGTGGTTGTATTCTAAAGGCAACATGTAGTCCTTGCGGAGTGTTGCGCCATTTAAACATAGCATTAAACCAGTATAACAACTGTTTGTCAAGTTCTATGCTATCACGCACCAATTGGCTTAATCTAGTTTGTTTCTTATCTGTAGGATCTTTAAGGTAATCATTTACAACAGCAACAAAATATCTTTTGAATTCATCATGTGGATCTATCGTATTTCTCATGCTGTTCCATATAAGTAGGTGCAATCTTCACATAGGTCATTTTAGGATTCACAGTCCAATGTTCGCCACGTTCGTTTAGTATCTTACCTTGTAGTTCTGGTTTTTCAAATGTGCTGTAATATACGTCACCATATAAGTATTCACGGCGTGCAACTGTGATAGGATGTATGCCTAAGTCTAGTGCAAGTTCACCTAATGTTTTACCATACTTAATTTCAAACTTGGTTGGTTTACCACGCCTTTGAAATGGTGTACCAAAGTTACGCACACGCATACGAATTGCTTCACATGTGACACCTTCTAATTCTGCAAGTTCTTTACAACTGATGCCCCATTTCTCTTTGAAATCAGTTCTTTTAGCCATAATATTCTCCTTTATATAATAATTTATTTATCTCTATAACTGTATTATACAGAAATATAAGGGTATGTCAACCTATTTCTATAAATATAGATAAATAATGCTGTTGATCAATAACAGTAAATTTAACCAGGAGATATCTTGCAGGACTATCTAGATTATATCACTGGCACGCATTCTCTATACGATAAGTATATTAGAGATTGGCGTTTAGCCATAAATTCTTACCATTCAGGCCCTGAATACAAAGATGCTCAATATTTGAGAGCATATCAAATTGACATAAACACGCCTAGTGAAACTGTCAACACATACGAAAAAGCAGATGACGGCAGTATAGTATACAAGCAAAAAGCCAAAATAGAACATGGCACCAGTAGAGTTGGTACTGAAAAAGGCCTAGACAGCATGGCTGGTAGTTTCTACAATGAAAAGATACAAAACACTCCCATATACAATTATGTTAAATTAATTGCTTCAGAATATAATTCTATACTGTTCCGCAACCCACCACAGAGAAATTTAGGCGACAGCCAAGATATGCAACAGTTTATGCAAGACGTAGACGGTGAAGGCAACGATCTAAATGAATTCATGAGTCAAGTAGATGTACTCACAACTGTGTATGGTGTTATACACATAGGCTGTTACAAGCCAATTGGCAGTGACATACCCAAGTTTAAAATTCACACACCAGATGACGTTACAAACTGGAGTTACAAGTATGACTTAGATGGCAACTTGCGAATGGACAGTATAGTGATAAAAGTAGAAGATTCAGATCATCACAATGTCTATCGAGTAATAACAGATGAATTCATAGACACTATATTTGTAGGACATGAAGACGATGACGATTATGTCCCACCTATAGAAAGTGACCTATTAGAACAGTTAGACGGTAGCACCTATAGAGTACGTCAGGAAAATGAATTAGGTTATATACCTATTGTCACAGTATATCAAAATGTAAAAGTATACAACAATGTAGGCAGTACTATTATATTTGATGTAGCACAAATACAACGTAGCATATACGGTGATAGTGCAGAAATATATAGTGCAATAACATATTCAGCACACCCTACATTGATACTAGATGAAACCACAGATGCACTAAATGATGGACAAGTGGGAGCCGAGCCTGGATCTATAGTTCGTGTACAGGGTGGTTTAACAGGTGATCAACAAAATTATGTGTATGAGTACAAATCACCTAGTCTAGATGCCATCACAGAAATACGTGAACTCATAGACAGCAAAATAGACAAAATGACGCAAATAGCAATGTTGCGTAGTGAAGATTTAATTAAGAGTGCCAGAAGTGGTGAACAAATAGAAGTATTTGATGATAAACTGGCCGCACTAATAAGAAAGAAAGCCACTAACATAGAAAATGCAGAAAGTAAATTATTCGATATATATTTCGATTGGACAAATCAACAAGTACCAGAAGACTTCCGCATAAGTTATAACAGACAGTATAACAAACGTGCATTAGAACACGAATTAACAGAAATTGACACACTCATGAGAGTGGTAAACAAATATGATGAAGTGTTTGTAGGCACAACACCATTCCGTGCCGCAACATTTGAAACACCAGAACAAGCAGAAGCAGAAGCAAGTAGGTTAGGAGGAACTGGCGTACACAGTCATGAAGTAAATGGAGTAACAGTTTATATGCCATTTAATACTCATGCAGAATATGAACAGAACTTAGAAAGAGCAAATCCAGGTGTAGACTTCGAAGAAGACACAGGATTTAAAGAACAAATGCGTGACAAGATTCGCATAAGACTTGAAGAACTACTGGATAGTACCAGTACTGATAGAGGTCTTTAGAAATCTTGATATAACCCCCACTCAGGGATAACAGGAGAATAACTATGTCAGAAGGACTAGATGTAAATACGCCCGTTGCAGGCGAAACCGTGCAACCAGTTAGTACTGATACTGAGGTCGTAAACCAAGAATCAGAAGAAAAAGTAAATACACCTTCAACGCCAGTAGTTGAGCAAAAGGATGGTAAAATGTATGTAGACGGAGTTAGAGTTTACTCTAGAGACGACACAAACAGAATTGCCGCCAATGCACAAAAACAAGTTGAAAGTAGAATACTAAGTGATCTAGATGTTGATAGCATTGATCAAGTTAAAAAGGTAGTAACAGAACTGCGAAGTGCTACTCCAGAAAACACATCATTAGATGTGGAAGCATTGAGAAATGCTGTACAGAAAAGAGAAGCCACAGTTGAAGAACTGAAAGCAGAACTCAGCAGAGTCAAAACAGACTATGCAGTAAAGGAGCATGTGTCCAGTTTAAAGGATAATATGCCTACTACTTGGAAAACAGAGCAAAAAGATGCTGTGGTAGACTTGATGAAAGCCAGAAACATGCTGTTAATGGAAGGCGAGACGTTCGCAATCAAAAACGGTGATGATTACTTAACAGTAGATGGTGAAAAACCAGACTACAAGACTGCTGTAGAAGTAGTTGGTAAAAGTCTAGGCTTACCATTTGCCAAAAAAGGTGTAGATACATTCGACGCAGATAGAACGCCTGCAGACGTACAATCAAACAGTAGAGGAGTCGATGCAAAGAGACTGCAAACTGATAGAGAATACAGTTCAGCATACGTTCAAGTGCGAAATGCAAATAAAAACATACCACGTGAACAAATCACAGATGGTATGATTAAAAAACACATGGATAGAACTCGTAAAATAAGATCTATCTAGTAATATAAATTATAATAGGAGACCATAAAATGGCAATTACAACAAGTGATATTAGTGATTTATATTCAAATGTGGTTGCAGATTTGATACCGTTAATATAGTAGGGCGGCTTTAAGGAGAAATCCTTATCGAAGAATGTGGTGAATTCAGGGAACCTCTTAGCAAGTAATGTTGAAGACAATCCTGAGCCAAGCCTAGCAATAGTTAGGAAGGTGCAACGACTATCCCGAGAGGGAGTAGGACTAAGTAGTCCGAAGTGCCACACATCCTTAAGGGATGATGATATAGTCTAATCTAGCAGGAAACTGTTAGCAGGCAAGATGCCGATACAAGATTAACGACCTTGTGTGAATATACAATGACTACGATAACGCAGTATTATTACCAAATCCAGCAGTCCTTTTGAATAACTATTCATTAGAAGGTGCAATCGGCAATCAAATGCAGATTCCACTAACAAACAGTTGGCCCGTAGGTAACTCAAGTGTTTCAGAAAGCACTAGTCTTATCAATGACGGATTCAACTTCAACCCTACAACTGCTTCATTAACAGTGAACAAAAGAGGTGCAGGTAGCACAATCTCAGAAGAAGCACTAGAAGATGGTGGGTTAGCAACAGTATCTAACGCAATCGTAACAAGATTGAGTGGTGCTATTGCAAAAGCAACAGACGTAGCAGGTTTCAGAGTCGCATTAAGTGGTTCAGAAACTGCATTGACAGACATTGCAAACGTCAACGTTGGTGCTGATGGTGTCGCCTCAGGCACATTAGGCAATGACTGTGACTTAGCAGTAGTTATGTCACCAGAAGCAGTTGCATACGCAGTAAAAAGACAACCTACAGTTAAAATGTTCAACGACGTTTCGTCAGACGATCATGACATAGTTGCAACAGTACGTAATGGGTTTGCTCAGTTAAGAACAGACTTCATTAGAAGTATTGCAACTAACGGAGTAATTGGTGGATCAAACGGTGCATCATTAGACCAATTTTCTACGTCTGTGGCAGAACTAAGAGCAAGTAACTCTCCGACACTAGGAGGCTACTACTGGGCATTCGTAACACCAGCACAAGAATTAGCATTGGCTAAAGAACTTAATGGTATTGGCGGAATCTCAAGTGGATCAATTGGTTCAGTTGCTCAAGATTTAGCAAATGATGCCTTGTTGCAAGGTCTAATTACTCAGGCAATTGGTTGCCAATTTGTAAGAAGTAACAATTTACCACAAGGTTTAGCATCTGCTGGTTAATAGGAGTTAGATTATGGCATTTATAGTATCAGGAGGAAACGTACTAAGTTACGCAGAAGCATTAGACGTAAAGGATAAAGATCAAAGGATTTTTGAAGCCAATGAGATTAACTTTACAGATGTGCCTGATACTCCAGGTAGTTTGGACAACTACATTGAGGATTTAACAACAAAGTCTACTAATCGAATCAATGAAAAGATTCGTGCAAGTGCAAGATGGAGAGAATATTTGGGTTATGCAGGTCAAGGTTATGACAGCATAAACGATTTACCAGCATTTAACCCAAATAACATAGTTAATCGTAAAAGTGACTTCACAGACATGTGCTGTTATTATACATTAAAAGAATACATTTTGCCTAAAGTAGCAGACTTTGGTAATCCAGAAAGTGCAGAAGTTCAAAAGATCCAATATTATGAAGGTAAGTTTGATGATTTATTTAGAGAACTACTTGACATAATGGATTGGTATAGTTCAGATGGTGACTCAGTCGTTGATTCAGATGAAAAAATGGTGAGATTCCGTCAAACTAGACGTACCAGGGGTCGAAGTAACTTGGCAAGAGTAAGATAGTATGGCGATTAGAGACACTTTAATCACAGGTTTAACTACTGCACTAGCATCTAGTAGTGTTAGTGTTAGTAGTGAACTACCTTGGAATAGTGGTGGAGAAAGATTAGATATCAAAAACAAAAAGAATGTGTATGTAGATCAAGATAACCTCAGTGTTAGTGAATTATATAACAGTCTAGATGGCAATGATATATATGAAAAAGAAACTACTGTGACAGCATACTTAACTGTTGATGCCAAAAATCAACCCAGTGATATCGATAATGTCATCGATAGCATTGTAGCAGAAAGATTAGACATAAGTGGACCTCATATCAAAGAATGTGAGGTAAGTACCGAAATCGTAGCAGATTACATAACGTATGAGTTCGATTATCGGTTTGTAACTGTATAACAAAAAGGAGAAACCAATGGCAGTAATGAACGTAACAGCAGGAAACAAAGCAATCCTAAGGCTAGGTACACAAGCACAATCAGTACCAGGTGCCGCAGGAGGTTTAGTCGTGCCTTTCATGCAAGACATCACTGTTAATGCTTCAACTGGTGTAGTCAGATATAAAACTCTAGACTCCGCAAGTGAAAAAGCATTTACAACACCTTCTACTAACCAGATCACATTGAATGTGTTAGTAGACGAAGATGTTTTCTTTGGTGATGGAGCAAACGCAACAAATAGTGTTGCAAATAATGGATTATTTGGTACTCAGAATAATAAATCAAATGTTCATTTTAGTGTTGCTTTTGAGGGACAAGGTTCAGGTGCTAGATACATTCAAGGAGAAGGTTTCTTGAGTGGATTGGCTCCAACCGCATCTCAAGATGGCGCAGTATTTATTACTCCGATCACAATTGAAGTGGATGGCGATCTAAGCACGGATGTTACACCTTAATTAAGGTAAACAATCGTTGAATGCAAAACAATAATAGTCTCCCTCATTTGGGGGAGATTATTTTATAGGAGAATATTATGAAGAAACACATGTTTTTGAGATTATATAAAGATGGTGTATGGCACGGTAGAAGTGATCGTGTAATCACTGTTGATGGTGTAGAGCATGATCTAGATGAATATGCCAAAGAACATGGCATAGAATTACCAGATAGTTCACACAAAAAACCCAAGAAAGAAAAGGTAAATAGTTATGCAGATATGGAACAAACACTCGATTCAGGAGATACTGAAATCGATGGAGTCGGAGATAGCAAAGGCTCAGAATGAAGTTAGATGTGCTGAAGGAGATATCCGCAAAGCACAAAATAGAATAGCATTTTGTTTAAGTGCTATACACAATTTAAAAGATAGAGATATAAAGGAGTAAGATATGGAGTTAAGTAAACTCGCACAAAAACCTCAACTAATCAAGTTGACCATAAAAGACGAAGAAATTGTAAAAACATACGGAGATGAATTAGAGTTCTACATGTATGATAGACAACCTCTAGATGTTTTTGCCAAGTTAGCAAGTGCTAAAGAGGGTGAAACCACAGAAAGCATGGTTAATATGATTCAAGAAATAATCCTAAACGAAAAAGGTGAAAAAATCATGAAAGATGGATTACAGTTACCTATGGATGTGATTGGTGCATGTATGAAAGTTGCAGGCGAAAAATTGGGAAAATAACGTCCCATAGTATAGAAGAAAATTCGCCTAGTACAAATTACATACTATTACTTGATGCAATGGCAAAGAGGTATGGCGTTTTACCAACAAATATATTAGCCAAAGGCGATACATTTGATTTAATGGTATTCGATGTAGCAGTTACCACAGAAGTAGTAAATAGTTACAAAGAGGCAAACAAGCCATTACCACCTGAATTATATAATAAAACTCAGGTAGACAAACTAGCAGAACAATATTATGGGAATAAAAGTAAACGATAGAGAAGTTGTAGACATGTTCAAGGAATTGAAAGATATGCCTCAATTCGTTATGGAAAAAACATATCCATATCTCAAAAGTCGTACTCCTATAAAATCAGGCAATGCTAGAAACAGAACAAGATTAGAAAAAGACAAATCAGTAATAGGTTCAAGATATCCATATGCAGACAGATTAGACACAGGGTGGAGCAAACAATCTCCACAAGGTTTCACTGAGCCAGCAACTAAAGAAATAGATAATTTGGTAACAGATCAAATTAGAAAGATAGGATCATAAGATGGCAAAGAACATAGAAGTAACCTTAACCCTTAATTCAAAACAATTTAACAGGGGAATGAATCAAGCCAAATCCTCAATGAAAGGATTTAGCAGTCAAGGTAATGTAACAAAAGGCAGTATAATAGGATTAGCCGCAAGATTGGCGCCATTAGCCGCAGGTTTTGTAGCAGTTAGTGCCGCAGTAAATCAAGTAAGTAAAAGTCTAGGTGTTGCCGCACAATTTGAAGATGTACAAGTTACATTAGGCAACATTGTAGGTAGTGCAGAAGGTGGAGCAGCCGCACTAAACAAAATTCGTGATGTAGCAAGAGATTTACCTGTTGCATTTGAAGAATTAGCCGCAAGTGCTCCTGGTATAGCCACAGTAAGTGGAACCATAGGCGAACTTGATGAAAACATAAGACTGGCCGCAGATATAGCCGGCCTCTTTGGTATACCTTTTGAAACAGCCGCAGGACAAATACAGAGATCATTCAGTGCTGGTGCAGGTGCGGCAGATGTATTCAGAGAAAAAGGTGTACTAGCAGCCGCAGGATTCGAAGCAGGTGTAACTTATAGTATAGATGAAACTATTGCAAAATTCCGAGAATTTGGTGTAGAAGTTGACGGTAGTGCAGAAAAACTAAACAAAACATACAGTGGTGCTGTTAACCAGGCAGGCGATGCTGTAACAGACTTTCAAGCCGCATTAGGTGATGCAATCAAACCAGAGTTTCAATCATTCTTGGAAAACATCACAAAAACATTCAGAGACAATGAAAAACAAGCATTAGAATTTGCAAAAACCATAGGTGAAAATGTAGTAAGTGGTGTTATAAGACTTGCAAGAGCAGTAGCAACAGTCATAGACATAGTAGCAAGTATGGGTCAATTCTTGCGTAGAGTTGGTCAAAGCATAAGACAGAATTTTGGTGAACAAATAAGAACTGTGGCAAATGTGGTAGTAAAAGCATTTGGTCTCATATATGAAGGCATAGGCTATGTAGGACAAGGCATAGGCAAACTCATAGAAATAACCACAGGTGTCGATAGTGTAAGCAATTTCTTTGAAAACATCACAGATGCCGCAAATAAATTAAGAACAGAAGGCTTAGATGCAATTGATGATGTATCAACAGAATTAAGCACATTTATACCTGTATCAACTGCCAGAGATGCTGTCGACCAATTGGTAGATGACTTCACAACAGGTGGGGCCAAGATTCGTGCAGATGCACAAAAAACAGCCGATGCCGCAAAAGGCCTAGGTGATGATTTAGCAATTAACTTAGGTAGTGGTGCAATAGATGCCTCCGCCGCAATATCACAGTTAAGCAAAGATTCCGGAGAATTAGCCGCATCATTATACAATTTATTAGGTGGTGCAAATCCAGGTGGTCTTACAGTTGAAGAAATAGGCAAACAAATAGCAGACGCATTTGCAAAAGATACTAAGATAATGGATGCCATGGCAACATCTGCTGGAAGGGTAAAAATAGCAATGGGCAGTATCGAAGGTGTATTTAGAAACACAATTCCGACTACTCAAGAATATAATACTGCTATAAAATTTTTATTAGATAATTTTGAAGACTTAAAATTTAGTTTACCTGAAATAACATCATTAATTAACAAATTAGATGAAGAATTTAAAAATCAAGAAGGTTTAAGAAACTTCTTAGATACAATTGGACAAGCACAAAAAAGTTTAAGTACAGATCTAGCAACAGCATTATTAGAAGGAAAAAGTGCTGGTGAATCATTTAGAACATTCTTTAAAACATTAACCACACAAATTATAGCAGATGCATTGAGATTAATGATCATACAACCTATACTGACCAGTATATTTGGTTTACAATTTGGTTCAGGTGGTAGTGTAACAGGTATGGACTTTGGTGGTTCATTCCTAGGTGGTATATTTGGTGGTGGTAAAGCAAATGGTGGTCCTGTTATGAGAAACAGACCTTATTTGGTTGGCGAAAAAGGACCAGAAATATTTGTACCTAATTCAATGGGAGGTATAGTGCCTAATCATGCAATGGGTGGCACAAATGTCACATACAACATAAACGCCGTAGATGCACCAAGTTTTCAACAGTTAGTAGCAAGTGATCCAGAATTTATATTTGCAGTAACACAAGCAGGTGCTAGAAGGTTACCAGGAGGATAAACATGTCATTTCAAACAATCATAGACAATGCAACATACATCACCATAGATAGACAAAAAGTCACCAGTTTCACAGTGAGTAGAAGTGGCAGAGTAAAAACAGCAGAAAGAGGCCAAGGCATATACAGATTTAGTGTGGGTTCTCCACAAGGTCTAAAGTATAGCACAAATAGAAATTTATTAGAAGATTTAGATAATGCAAGTAGAACCACAATGGAAACTATTGATATAGGTAGCACAAATGCAAATATGGCTTATATCACAGAATATCAAGGCAATTTATCTCAACCTCAATTAGATCAAATTATCACTGCCGGCAACGATTTAACAGTAGGCGAAGCAAACATATATCTCAATACCGTAAATGTCACAGGTTCACCAAGTGGTACATTATTCAAGAAAGGTGATTACATACAACCAAAAGGTACTGTAGGTACATATCCTTATCCGTATACAATCACAGAAGATATAGCATGGAGCAGTAGTGCAAGTTTGAGAGTACCTGTACACAGAGGTCTATTGCCTTATACAGCAGATACACCTGTGGGAGTAAACATAACTCCTAAATTTGGTAAAGATGTAACATTTCAAGTAAAAGCCTTAACTTCGCCAACATATAGTGTAGTACCACACAATCTTATAGAATTTAGTGGTGATTTTGAATTCGTGGAGATAATTGAGTAATGAGTACTGTTATCACAGAAGTACAAGGCACTAACATTGCACCTATCACACTGATTGATCTCACAATTGATACCACAACATATCACATAAGCAGTCATTATATACCTGTCACTATAGGCACAGGACCTAGTGCAATCACATATAATGAATTAGGTAATTTCTTAAATGTAAATGAAATAGTAGATGATTTGAAATATAACACAGGTGATTTACAAGTAACACTAAGTGGTATACCAAGCAATCAAGACTATGTTGGTCTTATACTTGCAAATCCTGTAAAAGGCAGTAATGTTGTAGTTAAAAGAGCATTTGTAGAC
>Ga0208644_1003030_pt1 | contig 13158 bp, 19 predicted proteins | sample VirMetDEL_Nov_18_FD_184517 | JGI IMG/M metagenome (GOLD analysis project Ga0208644, IMG submission 184517) | Aqueous microbial communities from the Delaware River and Bay under freshwater to marine salinity gradient to study organic matter... | ecosystem: Environmental > Aquatic > Marine >... | reverse complement strand
TTTTTATAAAATGTTACATTTCTATTTGATGAATCATATGCAATACTAATTATATCATTGTCTGTATAACTAGAAAAAGTTGCTGTATTTGAACCTCCAACATAAATTGCACCATCTGACCTATACAGTGCTCTATAAGTAAAGTCAGACGCATTACCCTTTGTTACACCAACTTGATAATAAATTCCCGCTCCTGCTGTTTTTGATATTGCTTTTACTTCACAATACCATTTAGCATTTGTAGAAATAGATATTGTTGATGTGCTCCATTCTCCATCAGTTGTAGAGGTTGTATATCTTAAATTACCTTCTGCATATGAACCAACTGGAGCAACACTATTCAAAGTAGCAAAATTATTTGTAGGTGTATCTGTTGTAACATCTGTTGCGGATAAACTATTTACTGCTAAATGATTGTCATTGCCACTTGTATCCGCACCTATACCACTTGAATTTTGACCTGTTCCTGTTTGTTTAAACTCTAAATAAAATCCATTTGTTCCAAAAGTTAAATTATCCGAAGCATCTTTTGGTATCCAGACTCCGTTGTCATTATATTCTCCAAAATCACTAGCGGCATATTGTGTTCCATCTATGTAATATACCTCTGCCATATACCCATCAGACCATTCTGATACTGCACTTGCTCCAAAACCTGCTCCAATAGTTTGTGCTGATTTATTTAATATTGGTATAGAAGCATTTTGTGATGGATATGTGCTAGCAGAAAAACTTGTTATTTGTTGTCCGTTTACATACCATTTAACTCTATTTGACTCAGTAGATTGTGTTGTATCAATAGCAATAACTAGATGATACCATGCACTAGGGTCTCTGTAAACTGCACTTGTACTAAAATTTAAATCGAGAGAGCCACTTGTTCTTGAAAAAATTCCTCCACTAAATCCATCTCCAGAAGATGGAAAATAAATATAAGACCTGTTGTTTACGTCTGTGTGACCTCCTGCTAATTGAAAACTATTTTGTGCGGCAGTTTTAATCCAAGCTGAAAAAGTGCCTGTGGTATTACTTTGCGAACTTCTAGTTATATTTAAATAAGCGTTATCAGTTAATCTAAGTGAATTATCTATCTCGTAAGGATAAAGTTGACTTGCTCCACCACCTGCTGTTGTGAATACCATGTTACGCCTTTACTGGAAATTCGCCTAGTGGTCTCGTTACGCTTCCGTCTTCTTGTTCTGTATAAGTAAACAAAGCGGCTAACGCATCAACATCACTAGCATTATCTATTTGTGTTTGCATGGAGTTACATTTAGTTCTTACACTTGCTCTCCAAGTCTTCCAACCACTATCCATTGTACCTCCCGTTTCAGTCGCCTTTACTACCATCCAATCACTAGGTGCAAGTATTCCTGCACATTGATTGTCTATCATTCTTTTCTTAATTGTTTTTAAACCTTCTGTAGCAACATCTCCTACATCGTCACCTTCTCTAATTAGGCCATCCGTTTTATCTTGTTCTGTCCATAAAGTATCTGCTATTTTTTTAGCTGTAGCTGTGCCGTATGTTCCTGTAACTTTACCACTACCAAATACATAAGTAAGATTAGTATTGATATACCACTCTTCATCTTTTTTATTTGTGTTATCTATCTCTACTGTATAGATACCTATTGCGTTTCTCTCTGCCTCTGTCCATAGTGTATAAATAGATGCAGGATATTGATTGCCATCAATTGTAATACCTTTATTGCCTTTTGGCATTTGAACGATATTACCATCTTGTACTAATGCAAACATATTACTCCTATGATAATGTTAAGTTTAAGTTTCTACCAACTTCAAGCCATTTACTCCCGTTATAGCGGAATGTAAAGTTATCACCTTTTGAAGCAGTTGTTGTTAATGTTGGTGCTGTGTCATCTTTAAATTCGTATACAGCGTTCCATGTTAGTGTTCGTGAACCAGTGCCATCTTGTATAACAAGTAGTGCTATAAATTGTCCTGTAACACCTCCAGATGGAGCCGCCATTGTTCTATTACCTGCTAGTGTTACTTTTGCTACAGGTTGTGTTAATGCATTCCATGATACAGTTGCACCATCTGTTAATGTTGCTTCTGGATTTAATGCGGCACTTGTAAAAGAAGAATAACCACCATCGTTAAAGTTTACTAATTCTGTGCCATCATACTGTTTAATAATAATATCTTTAGCATCTGTTGATTGCTGTAATACTGTATCACCAGATGATGATGTTAGTTTTACATGATCTGCATTGGCAATCTTAATATCTATTTGATCATCTGTATCTGCTGTAATGCTTGTGTCACCATCAGCATCTAAAATTAGTTCTGCACCATTTAAGTCTGAATCTAATGGGCCACCTACTGCACCAGATATTTCAACGATGAAGATACTAGCTCCACTTGCAGGTGCTGTACTAAATGTTATTTGTGTACCCCCACTAGCTAAACTATAATCTGTGCCGGGTTTTTGAATAACACCGTCATGCGATACGAGGAGCTGTGCAGGAGAACCAACCTGTGAACCTAAATTAAATGTGGTGTTAGACCCATTATAAGTATTGCCACTGGTATCGAGGACACTAAATGTACCACTCTCTATTGATTTTCCTATGTATGCCATTCTACGTATCTCCTAATCTAATTGCTATAAAATGTGTCTGATTATAATTTGTATCTCCTTTTATTTCAGAACTAGCAGGTGCAACAGCCGCATTGTAACCAAATTTAACTTTACAGTTTGTAGTATTAGTAACATCAAAAAGAGTTTGTGCTATTGATGTTAGTGAGTAGCTACCACTACTTCTTTGTATTCCCACTGACCCATAAGCCGCTACAGCGTACGAAGAATTATCTATCGTGGTACTAACTTGTGACCTTAAAGAAGTTTCATCATTTTCTAAAGTCGCATATAATTCAAAAGTTACATAATAAATCCCTGTGCTTGGAAAAGTAAATATACCAGAACTTTGAGATAAAGCTGTTCCAATTTGACCTGCACCACTTTGGTCTGTTCTTTCCCAGTTAGCAGTAAGAAAATTTTCTCCAGATGAAATACTAGTGTTGCCATTTTGTCGCCAGTTATCACCAACAGTAATACCCGCAGTATAACTAGTCGTAGCTGTTCCTCCATTAGCTACAGGAGTTACACCCGTTAACATATTTGCTACATCTATTTTACTTAGTGCCATGTTTTACTCCTATGGATTATTTGCGTCATCTCTAGTTTTACGGTTTTTATAATCACTTCTTGCTGTAACTAACGCTACAAAATCTGCTTGATTACTTGGAATAGGGTCAGTAAATGAATCATCATTCATTAACTTTGTTGTCCATTCTGATTGAAATCTTTTCCAACAATTATTAATTTTACCATCTACTGCATCTTGTATCCATTTATCAAGTCCTGCATTATCAGTATCGTTATACAAATCGTTAGATAGTATTTTTTGTTGTAAGTCTGTAATACTTACTGTTTTAGTGTGTGTAGCCATTTAAACCTCCTTTAAAGTTAATTGTTTCATTATTAGCATACTAAATACCCAGAAAAATGACATGTATCATCTGTTACATCCATTTGTGCTGTGCCTTCAAATTGTTTTATCGAAACTTTAGCAGTGTCACCAGCATCCATGTCTGCTACAACTGTTTGAGAAACTTCTACTCTTGGCTCATCTGCACTATATCCATTAATTCCAAAAGTATTTGAATCTGCATAATTTCTGTTACTTGTATCAATATAAATAGCCATGTAAGTTGCACCTGTATCAACATTGGTTAAAGTTGCTGAGAAAGTTAAAAGGTATTTACCTGTTACAGGTGCTGTAAAAGTAAAGGTTCCGGTATTATAATCAGCATTTAAATCAAATATTTCAGTACCAAGTTTTACAGTTTGTACTGAATTGTTAGTAGGTATATTACTTAAATCTGCGTTAGCTTGTGCGGAAAAAGCAGATTGTAATGGCATTGTTACATGACCATTTTCATCTGTTACTATATGTGCAGTTGTACCAAGAGCACTGCCTTTACCTATTACTAAATCATCTGACGAATCATCTAATCCAATATGATAATCTTGAGCATTGCCATCAAATACAACTTTTGTATCTTCAGCCACCGCAGAACCTACAGTTAAACTACTAGGTAATCCTCCGCCTAATCCACCACTTGGTATTGTTGTTTTACTCATGTGTTATTCCTCTTAGCCATCGTCTCTTTGTTTACGATTTTTATAATCACTTCTTGCTGTAACCAAAGCTATAAAATCTGATTTATTACTTGGTATTGGGTCTGTAAAAGATGAATCATCCATTAATTTTGTTGTCCATTCTCTTTGAAATCTTTTCCAACAATTATTAATTTTACCATCTACTGCCGCTTGAATCCATGCATCAATACCTGCATTGTCTGTATCGTTGTATAAATCATTAGATAACACTTTTTGGTCATCATCGTTTATAGTTATTGTTTTTGTATGATTAGCCATTTTGTACCTCCTTTAAAGTAAATTGTTTCATTTTGACTATCCTATTAATATTCCACTAAAAAATGTATTTTGTCTAGTTCCCCTTACAGTGTAAGAACTATCATCATGTGAAGCTATTTGTATATAGGCAGTATCACTAGCATCCATGTCTGCGACAACAGCTACTTGGTGTGCCCCTATTTTACCACTATTTTCCCAATGTATATCATTATAATCTGCATTAGAAGTTTTTATTATAACTTGAACATAATCAGTGCTTCCACCTGCGGCCGCAAAGTTTGAAACTCCAGTTGTCAATATATATTTTCCCGTAACAGGTGCTGTAAAAGTATAAGTGCCAGTATTAAAATCTCCGTTTATATCAAAAGATTCTGTGTTCATTGTAACAGTTGCACTAGTTGAACCAGAAACTGATTGGTCAGATGCTAAGTGTGCTTGAAAACAAGAAGTATTTGGAAAACGAGCATGACCTGCGGAGTCTATTGTTAAATAAGAAGTTGTTCCTAGAGCACTTCCTAATCCAACAACAAAAGTGTCAGAAGAATCATCTAATCCAATATGATAATCTTGTGCATTACCATCAAAAACTATTTTAGCATCTTCTGCACCTGCATCGCCTATTGTTAAGGTAGGTGTTGTTCCAGATATAGTTGCACCACCACTAGCTGTCAAAGCACCAGAAACTGTTGTTGCTCCAGACAAAGTATTAGTACCAGACATCGTAACATTACCACTAAAAGTTTTTGCTATAGTCTCTGTTGCAGGAGGGTCAATAGTTCCTACACTCTTTGCTTGATGAACAACATAAATATTGTTTGTGCCGCTAGGAGGTGCACCAGTAAACGATAGTGTTGTTCCAGAAACAGTGTATGCTGAGTTAGGATCTTGTCTTACGTTACCAACAAATACTTCAATGTCTAATACATTACCGGGTGCTACATCTAATGTAAAATCAGTTGTGCTACCATCACCGTTAAATCTCTTACCTTGAAGAGATTGAAAAGTATTTCTGGTATCTATAGGTGTACCTACATATGCCATCTTACGTTATCTCCATGATTGACAAAGTAATATCAGCCGCACCAGTTGCTGTTAGTGACAGCGCATCTGTTGCTTCCATTACGACTTTGTTGCCCGCGAGTAGTTCCAAAGTTCCGCCAACAGGAATTGGCGCCGTAGTAACTAGTTCAACCGTTTGGTTAGCCTCGTTATTTGCACCTGCTCTGTTACCAGTATCTGAAGCTAAACTAACTGTAGCAGTGATCTGACCAGTTGTTGTATTACCTATCATTATCCCAAGAACTACAGTTGTTGTAGAACTTGCAACAGTATAGATAACATCAGCACTGGTAACTCCTGCTTTAGTTACAACTTTAAAAGTATTAGCCATTTATCCTCCTATTATATTGTTATCCGAGTGCAATTGCAAGGGCAGTAGGGTCTTCTGTTGAGAACCCTGCACTTGATAAATACGTTTTTACATCAGATAGTGCTACCTGCACCATCGTTCCATTATCATTTGTTACTAATCTATCTGCATCTGCTAAAGTAGTAGATGTTGCAGATGTGTCACCATCCATAATGTTTAATTCAGCGGCAGTTGCATCAACAGCAGCAAGTTTAGTTAAATCTGCTTGTACTAATCCGGAAACACCGTCTAATAAATTTAATTCAGCCGCAGTAGATGTCACATTAGTGCCACCAATATCTAAAGTTGTTACAGATATTTCTCCTGCAACAGTGGCAATACCATCTGCTAAAGTAATTAAATCTGTATCATCAGTATGACCAATTGTAGCTCCGTTAATAGCTATATTATCAACAGTGAGCGCTGTCAGTGTTCCTAAAGAAGTAATGTTTGTTTGTGCCGCACCAGTTACTGTGGCAGCCGTTCCAGATACATTACCTGTTACATTACCTGTTAATGGTCCTGCAAAAGCGTCTGCTGTTACAGTGCCATCAAAAAATCCATCTTTAAATTCGACACCGCTACTACCAAGATCAAGTATGTTATCAGCACCCGGTGTTAAAGCACCGTCTGTAAGTATTAATTGTTTTTCATTACCTGCATAAAAATTAATTGTATCAGCAGTTTCAAAATCTATTTTTGTTTCATCGTCTTCACCAATTTTAACATCTGTTGCTAAAATTGATGTAATGCCTGTTTGTGCTGCATCTACACTTAATGTGTTAGTTGATAAAGATACACCTGTCCCTGCAACGAAAGCAGTTTTAGACATTGCGATAGCCGCACTTGCATTAACATCAGCGTTAACAATAACGCCACTTGCAATACCAAAGACACCTGCGTTAGTTAAACTAACATCTCCGCTTGGAACAACAGGATTAAAATTTGTACCATCAGCAACCATGATAGCGGTGTTTGTATTTGTTCCCATGGTAATATCATCACCAGAAACTGTTAAATCACCTGTTACTGTTAAATTACGTCCTACAGTCGCATCATTATTCGCATCTTCAAATATTAATTTACTTGCGGGAATTGTACAAAATACGTCTTTCGTACCTGCTGCAAAATCAACCGCACTATCACTGTTAGAAGAAGATATGACAGTTGTTCTTGCTAAATCAGAACTATCACCATCTAGTGTGCCTAACCCAACTTCAAATTCGTTTGCTGTTTGATGGACAATAGCATAATACGTTGTATTACTATTACCAACACCAGCAGCAAAAGTTTCAAAACCAGTTACTGCACCAGCAAGAGAAACAGTCCCTGTTCCTGTGGTTGTCGTGGTTTCTTTTACACGATCATTAATGACTAGTGCCATTTAATCTCCTAGGCTAATCTTAATATTGCGTTACTCGCATCTGCCGCTGGAAACTGAATAGTAAATGTTCCACTAGTAGATGTTTTATCTCCACCAAAATCTAATACAGCTACAGCTTTGTTTGAGTCTGAACTATTGTAGATTAATGCGCCTCTTGCAGTTATGGTTGCTGATGTAAAAGATATATCAGCGAAATCACAAATTGCAGTTGTACCACTTGTTGTTGGAGTTACGCTTGTAAGCGTTCCGCCTGTTGCTGTGTATGTTCCAGAGTTTGATACCTCGTTGGAACTTGAATAAGCAGTTGTGGTTGCGTCTAGTGAAGCTGAGCTTGTATAAAGTGCTATTTTAAAAGTATCACCACTGGTAGCTGTAAAATTATGCGTACCTACTAGCAATTCTTGTTTAAAACTTGTGCATACAGCTTGAGTTATTGCCATGTTTTATCCTCCTATGGGTTCTGTGATTGCAAAGGAGTTCTTAACGCCCCGTGCATGTACTCATCTCTTCGGTGTCTTCCTTGCTGTTCTATAACTAGCTCTTGAAGGGCACGTTGATATGATTGTTCATATAATTGCAGCATTTCCGCTGGTCCCTTCAAAAATTTGAAGGCTTCTGCAAGACATCCATAAAGCAATAGTGCCGGAGCATTATTACCCAACCAAGAGGTTGTATTTGAACTAGATAGTCTTGTTGGTAATCTAGTAATTCCTAACTCAACGTTATAAGCTAAATCTGGTGTTGGTGCAACATAAATTGTGTTGTGATCCCACCATGCCCAATATCGTGGCGTTCCCGTTGCTGTTCGATCTGGCCAATATTCGTTCATATAACTAATATCACGTTGTTCTAAAAATGATCTTGTTGTAGAACTAGGAGAAAATATCTGCATTGTTCTAATAGTACCAAGAGATTCTGGTGTGGGTGTCGTTCCACCCGGTAAAGATAGAAAAGCACTACTTGCTACAAGATTTGCTGTTTGATGAGATTTAAATACGTCTAAATCGACATCTCTAAATATCCTGTTTTCAGCGTGTTCAATAAAATCATTTGTTCTTGTAGCTGTCAGTACATCTGTACTAACTTCTGTGTAATCTAATATTTGTTGTGTTAATTCTGAATATGTAACGGCCATTATGATGTACTCACTGTTACTGTACCAATAGATGATACAACTAAAGGTTGTTTTTTATTTGTTGCTGGTTGCATAGAATTATTATAATCAAAAAATCCTGCTCCTCCAACAAAAACAGTTATAGGCTCTAGTCTATCTGGTCTACCATCTTTAACACTTTGTGCATCTGCCGCGTGTCTCTGTCTTTCAAGCTGTGGATGTTTAGCTTCAAACTCAGATTTATGGACCATAGAACCATTCCATTCTTTTACCATTTCTTTGTAAGGAAACTCCATACCACTACGATCAGATATTGCTTTTGAATATTTACCAGAAGCATGAGCCATTAGATATATCCTCTCTCTGGTGTAGCAAAGAAACTAGAACGTGGTCTGTCTTCTTCCGAAGCACGTTGCCATTCTTCTTCATACAATTGTTTTAGTAAAGGTGTTCTTTCTGGTGCTTTTTTTACAGAAGTGTAATAAGCTAAACCAGAAGTTAAGCAGGGTAAAAATCTAGTTGGAACTTCTAACTGATCATTGTAGTTACCTGCATCCTGTATTTTAGTTAACCCATAATATTTAAATGTATGAGCACCATCTGGTGTTGGATATAGATACAATGTAGGAGTTGATGCTCCTCTTTCCAAAAAGTATTGTACCGGTGTACCTTCACTAGATTTAGTAGAAATATTTAAATACTCAGCACGACTTATTCTATCAACTTCGATATCTGTTGTAGTATCTGATGTTTTAAATACAACTGCTTCAAGTATGTCAACTAAGTCACTATCGAGTGTGTAACTTGTTGTGCTACCTGTTAGTGTTAATGTTCTAAGCTCAACAGTCCAAAGATTAATACCTCTGTTAGCCCATTCAGCTAACATAATATTAAGTGAACGTCTTGCGCTTTTTAAATCATAACCCGATCTAGAATTAATTCCACATCTTTCAAATGCTTCTTCAATAACTTGATCAACGTCTAAATTAAAAGTATTGGTTCCGGATGTTGCCATTATCTACCTACTTTTCCCATTGCCTTGTTATGAGCCTTTTTAAAACTTTTACCTTTTTTCATGGCTTTCTTCATAGAAGACATGTGTTTTTTTGTATGTTGCTTAGAATGCTTTTTTAAAGCTTTTTTTCCAGCTTTTGATATTTGTTGTGGCATCGAAGACCTACTAATCATTATTAATAGATTTTTTGAAACTCTGCAATAACTGTGTACATATTACCAGAATCCGCGGTACCCGGTACAACAAAGTTAACATCGCTTTGATTACTGTTACTAGACTTGTCTGCTGGTATACCACCAAACTCTCTAAAATCCCAATAACCTGCACCAGTTAATCCTATAATAGGAATATCTCCGTCTGAATCTTCTTCATCTAAACGTGCGTAAGAGTCTCCTCCATCGCCACCTTGACAAGAATACCAAACTCTAAGTAATCCTAAATGTGCTACAGCAGTTCCGTCTGATCTAGCAGCTAATGCTGATACATCGCCAAAAACTGTAGTGCTTCCTGTGCCGTCTGATTGATTAACTATTTTAATAACAACTCTATTATCGTTTTGTTGTAGGATAGTCGGTCCTGTAACTGTGTCTGCCATGTTCCCTCCTTAATTAAGAACTGTGGGGCCGTAGCCCCACGATATTATTTTATTGGTCTGCAAATGCAGGTGCATCAGCACCTTCAGCGTAGCCCCAAATGTAATAGTTAGTGCTATCCTTCGCCACAATGTTTATCTCAAACAAACCAGTGTCTGTTAAAGTTAATTGTGAGTTGGAGTTTCCATCAGAATAAACAGATACGTTATCTGCATTAGAATCTAAATGAGCAATACCACCTAAAAAGAAATTAGAATTTCCCGGTGTTTTGATAATTACATTTTCTGTTTCTTCCGCAGCACCACCATAAATTAGTTTGTAAGTTTGACCAGCAACTGGTGATGGTAATGTAATTGTTCTGTTAGCACCGATTCCCGGAACTACAAGAACTCTACCACTATGTGTTGCAGCGTCAAGAGTTTTGTCTTCATCACCTAAAGCAACTGGTGCATCACCCATAGTGATGATTTCAGTTATTGCTCCAGTAGAAGCACTTTTACTAATAGTTTTAACTGTGCTTTCAGATCTAATAGGACCCGAAAAAGTTGAATTAGCCATTTTTACCTCGTAAGTAAGTCATACCATCTCTACGAGCGTCTGCTAGGGCAGTCAGTATAACCAGTTATCCTAGTTGTCATGTGGGGGACAATGCCCCCACAAGTTAAGAGTAATTATGCTCCCGGTGAACCAAAGATACCTCTAAAGTCAGAGAACCCGAATGAGTATCTCTCTCTAGATTTGTATCTAACGTTTCCAGTTTCAAAATCGCCTTCCATCTTAGTGGAAATTGGCGCTCTTTGGAAGTGTTTTAATCCGTTAGGTGCATCAGTTTTAATGAAGAATGCATCTGTATCAGTTAAGTAGTTATTTACTACATAACCTTGAGGAATCATTCCCATGCTACCTATAGCGTTGATATCATTATCAGAAGTACCAACTCTTTGACCAGATTTCATCAGTCTTTCAGCAGTGAACTGAAGGTTTACTGGAATGATTAACTTTTGACCATTTAGAGCGATTTTTAATCCTCTATCGTCAGTTAATCCAGCAATGTCAATCAGTGCTTGCTCTAAAGATGTTTCATTTAGGTCAGCAGATGTTGCTAGTTCGTTTGAAATGGTACCGCCAGTTGATGGGTGAGCAGTAGAACATAATTCTACGCCGTCTCCACCAGTGAAAGATGAATCAAACGCATTGTTTAATACGTTCGCACCTTTTACTTGTTTAGCGTTAGCCATTGAACGAGCTAGTGCTTTTGTGTAACGAGAACTGATTGTGTCGTAAAGGTTGTCCTCTACAGCTTCTTCAGTAATCGCAAAAGCTAGTGCTATAGTTTCGTGAGTGTATCTCGCAGTGAAAGACTCAGTAGCATCGTCGTAATTTACGCCTGTGCCTTCTGGTTTTACTTGCGCTGTACCGAAACCGGATAGCATTACTTCTTCTTCGAAAGCACGATCAGATGTTTCTGTATCGAAAATCTGTTCATGCTGATTTTCATATCTGGCATATTCTAACCCGAACAAAGCGTTTAGGCCCGGTTCAAGCTCTTTTACCAGTTGTGATCTAGAAATTGGCATTAAACCCTCCTATTATATTGCAGTGGTTAGTAACCAAGTATGCTCGCCAACGTTAGGTACTACGTATGCATTAGCATTTGCAGCACTTGTATCGCTGTTGTTTGGATCCTTGGAGATACCGACTTGTTTAAATTGTCCAGAAGTAGTAGAAGTAGAAGTATCTAACTCTTGTGTAGATCTTCCAGAAAGAGTGCTTCCACCCGTTCCTACTAAATCAAAACCACTAAAGTTCATAGCTGCTGTGCCAGTACCATCGTGTTGGACTTCGAAGACGATTCTTGGATCGTCGTATACATAAGCCACTATATCAGCAGCAGCAACGCTGCCCGGATAATAGTTACTAAAAGTTGGCTTACTTGTAGTTGGGTCTGTATAGAAACATCCGGCGAAAATACCTAAAACTACTTCACCAGCAGCGCATGACTCAATGCCACCTGCTGCAACAGCTTTTACTGCTTGACCATGATAGATCGCAGTACCGTAGTTGTTAGCTATCGCGTACTCGTTTGTTCTAATTAGACCGCCTGTAAGATGCCTAGCGGGTCTGAACCCGAAAGCTGCGTCTTTATTTGCCATCGTTTTTTCCTTTTTTTAAAGGGTTAATAATTTTAATTCGATGGACAAAAGAGCTAGAAAATTAGTTCTTTTTGTTGCCACCGAAGGTTACACGAGATTGCCTATCTGGTTTAGAGACCGGCATACTGGGGTGTTGTTCCTTTAGTAAATCATTTGCGACCGCTTCTTCTTTATCCAGAACTTGCTGTTTAAAGTAAGCCATTCGCTCTTCAACGATTTCTACTGGAATTTTAGCCAGTAATAAACCACCAACGCCTATAACACCTTGGTATTTCCCTTCCTGTATTGTCGGATACATACCGTCGTCGGAATCGGCTCTTACGAGTTCGAAGCCTTCTCTTAATCGAGCATTTAGATTTTTATTATCTGCTTGCCCTAAAGTTTCAGCGCGTATCCACCTATATTTGTACCCATCGGGTGCAGGAGGTGCGTCTAGGGATGACGGGGGTGCCCATGGTTTCCTACGAGTCGTTTTCTCGCGGGATTGAGCAGCGCGTGGAGTCTTATTTTCATCAATTTTATTCATATGCCTACTCCTTCACGTATTTCGCATATTCTTCAAGTGGCACACCTAATTTTTTAGCAATCGCTACTTGTGATGGTGTGAGCCTCACTGTTTTGCGTCCAGTTCGTGTGGTCCTTGTAGCAGAGGCAACCGTTTGGACGGGTTGTTTACCTCCTTGGACTTCTCCCCCATCGTTAAACTTCTGGGGAAACTCTTGTCTGAGCCTTCTGTCAATCTCTTCGTAGTATTCATCAGAAGATGGATTGTATCCTTCTTCTTCCACAAGCTTTTTGTGGATACCAAACGAAGCATATGTCATGGCTTCATCTTTTCCAAACCACTCGTTCTTTTCGGCCCAAGCTTCTGCTTTAGGGTCCGGTTGAGCCGGTGGCTGTTGTTGTACATTACTTTGTACAGGTTGTTGTATAGTCTGTCCAGCATTTTCTTGAGATTTTTCGTATAATTTTCTCTGCTCTTCCGTAGCATTTATACGCTCTTGCTCAATAGCTAGTCTT
>Ga0208644_1003029_pt1 | contig 13158 bp, 11 predicted proteins | sample VirMetDEL_Nov_18_FD_184517 | JGI IMG/M metagenome (GOLD analysis project Ga0208644, IMG submission 184517) | Aqueous microbial communities from the Delaware River and Bay under freshwater to marine salinity gradient to study organic matter... | ecosystem: Environmental > Aquatic > Marine >... | reverse complement strand
TTTAATTCTACTTCAGGAGTAGTTACTTCTTCTTCTGAATTAGTTGATAAAAGAACATCTTTGATTTTTGTTACAATTTCACTTGCTTTCATAAGATTCTTATTTATAGTTATTACTGATTTTAAATACTTTGTTGTATTTTTATGATGCTTTTGCTTGAATTATAAACCATTCAGTACCATCACACCATACAGTTATACCTTCGTATGCTTTATTTATTCTGTAGTGAGATTCTTCACCATCTAAAGTTTGTCCGCTTATTGGAGTTAAATCTGCGTGTGTATTTGTTGTATATGAACTGTCTGTTATTATTCTAATTTGTCTATTTAAGTTGTTTGTTGCTGTTGCATCTGGCAGTGTAATCTCTATAGTATCACTTCCACCTGACCAGCTTAATTTAATCATCTCTGCATCATCATAAGCAGAATCACCTAAATCTATACTACCACCTCCTGATACAACTGTAATGTTAGTTGCTGATAAATGAGTAACTATTAAAGTTTCTAAATTAGATAGTGTAGTCTTTTTAGTTTCTGATGAATGTACAATCGCAATTACTTCTGAACCATCTAAATCTGAAGCTGCTACTAAATTTAATTCGGATATTTTTTTATCTGCCATTATTCTAAAATTATTTTATCGTTATTTTCTGCTAATATTTTACCTCTATTTTCTTGTAATAAATAATTACTTGTTTTGTATGTTCCTCCTATTCCTTGTGCTTCAAGTGTACCATCACAACATTTTCTTGAATATGTTCTTCCATCAGGACATAAACAAGCTCTTGATGAACTTCTTGGAGAAGAATAACTTAATGTTGCATTTTTTCTTCTTCTCATTTTATTGGAACACAATTAGGCACTTTTCTACCGTCTTTATCTTTCATACCTATCTGCTCATATCCATCCTGGCAAGGAGCTTTAAGATTGTGTTCCTCACAGGGCATATACCAAGTGTCACCTTCGTACTCGTGTGTATGATACCCTGAACAGCCAATATCTTCAGCAGCTTTTTCTGCTTCTTCTATAGTTGTATAAGCAGCTCTTCCATCAATAATAGTTGATGCTGCTTCTATTGCATCAAGTCCTTTAAGTTTAGATGTTACCCAAGTTAACATTGATTTACCTCCCCATAATAAATATGAGATAGTCCCACAAGCCTCATTATTTCCTTCTTGATAATAAGCAGAAGCTCTTGATAAATATGAGTATATGCGTTTAAGAGTAGGTAAAGTAAATTTCTCTCCTCTTTCAAGTTGTCTTGCTCTAACTTTACCAACCTGTGTTGCACATTTATTATTTACAGCTTCATTGTATTTAATTCCTCTTTTAGCATTATTTTTTGCAGATTGTGGATATCCTCCATAAGATTCAAGTTCTACTTCTTCAGATAAACTTGCCAGTACTTCTGCCAGTTCAAACTCTGCATTAAGTTCACTTAAACACTCACTACAAGCATTTTCTTCTATGCTTTCTTTAGGTCTTTCCATATTATCAGCAAAATAACCTTCTATAGAAAATCCTTTTACTTCTCCTTCTTTTACTGCTTTCCATACATCATCATTTAATACTTTCATTGATACCATCCAAGTTCCTTTAGGTAGGTCAAATCCATAAGCAGATGCTTTATCATTCTTTGGGTCTTCAATAAGCCAAGATTCTACAACAGACATATCTGATAATTCAAATGAATGTTCAAATGTAGAATTTCTATGTTTGCTTTTAATAAAGAATAATTCTGATGCTTTTCTTACTGTATCTTCAGAGAAATATATGTAGTAATCTTCATCATCAGTACCTTTTCTAAATATCTTCTTATTAGGAATAAGTGCAGGACCCATAAGAATCCTTTTCTCTGCATCTACTTCAGCAAGTTTAATATCTTTATGTTCTTTTAGTGCAATAAAATCTTCTTCTATTGCTGGATTTTCAACGACAGAGATAGCTTCAATACCGCTAATCTCATTTTCTTCGTCTATAATAAGTTCTATTATTTTTTCCATACCTAAATAACCTTATTTAATTTATTTTGTTTTATTATCCAATAGAAGCTCCTTCAATCGTACTACGTTCAAGTTCTTGAGCAGTGGTAACATCAGACGCTACAACATAAGCTCTTAATGGTTGTTGTTCGGCTTGTGATATTGTTTGAGCAAGTTGACTCGTCTGTGTTGCACCTACTACATTGAAGGCTGGAGCTGAAACAGGAGTCGCACCTCCTCCACCACCTCCTACTGCTTCAGATTGACCAGATATAGCTGCAATTTGTGCTTTTGCCTTTTTTCTTGCAGCAACAATAGAAGCAATAACACCTCCTATTGAAAGAGCGTAAGCAGCAATACCTAAAGGACCTAATTGTCTCATAAATTCACCAATAGACATAGTTGCTGAACCAACACTGTCAGCACCTTTCATGGCTAATTCTGCCATGTGATTTTTAGCTTTTAGTGCTATTTTAGCAAGTTCCATCCCCTGTTCTATCATATAGATATCTCTATCAAACTTTATCTTTTTTAATTGTATTTTCCTGCTTTCAGCATCATTTTTCTTTAATAACCTATCTTTTTCTTCTGCAGTTAAGTTTTCATTATTTAAAATAGTGTCTCTTTCTGTATCTAACCTTTTTATTTGCGAATCAAAGTACTGACTTTGTATTTGACCTATCTCTGTTACAGCTTGTTTTCCTACGGTAAATATTTCTTTTTCTTTATTAGCTATTTCTTTTAATTTATCTAATTGCAGTTGTAGATTATCAGCTTTATCTTTTGCTATTTCAACTCCAATCGCATCATCAATAATATTTTTAAAATAATCTAATATTGGTTGAAGCTCTTCTATAGTAGCACCCAAAGCTCTTGCTTGTCTTAATACAGCATCTCTTTGAGCTTTTAATACTTGTGCTTTTGATTCCTGCTCTGATTCTATTAATTTTTGCTTATATTTATCAAGAAGTGCTTCTAATTTATCTACTTCTTTTCCTGTTGAAGCATTAGCTTTTCCCATTGCATCAGGAACTTCTGCTAATATATCTTTAATAGCTTGAGTAGCAAGTTGTATTATTTCTTGTGATTTAGTTACTCTTTTATTTTGCCTTGCAAGACCTTTTTCAACTATACTTGAAGCACCAGCAACATTAAACCCATAAGATTTAACAAGAGAAGAAATGTAGTCTAAAACATTAGCAGAACCTTCTGCAGTTTTACTTTGCTCTTCAAATATCTTTTCAGATTCTTCAGTAATTATATTTGTTAATGATTGAACTTTAGCTCTCGCTATTAATAAGTCAGTTTGTCTCTGAATTGCAGATGAAGCTGCATCTGTATTAATAGTTTCTAAAGAAAGATTTCCTAAATATTCAGGATATTCTTGATTTATTTTTTCAACAGCATTTTGTCTTGCTTCTCTTGATAAAGATTCGTCTTTAGCTATATCTACTAACGATTCAAGCTCTCCTATTTCAGCACCAGCAGCTTTAGCACCATCTGATAATGCAGAATTTAATCTTCTAACTTCTTTTGAGAAACGACTTATACTTATATTACCACCTTCAAGTAATGTAATAAATGTCTGAAACAGTATAACAATTCCTAAAGGACCCATTAACACTTTACCCATCTGCCTTAAACCACCAACAAGACCACCAGAGGTAGAAACAAGAGTCACAAATAATCCTGATAGTTGTTGTAGGTTGTTAGCCATACCACGAATACCATAGTTAGCATCTGATATTGTTCGACCAAGTTCTTGAACAGTTGCACCTGCAAGACCTGTCTTATCAATCATTTGTGCATTTTTCTTGGTAGTGGTTTGCATTGTATCACCCAGCTCCTTAACTTGAGTTTTAGCATAGGCGGTAGCTTTACCCATATCATTAAAACGCTTGGTTAATTTACCTATAGTAACATCAACCTTTCCAGTTTTAATATCTACCTCATATATTATTGAGTTTTTACTTGTTGCCATACCAGCTGCGTTTAATAGTATTTTTCATTTCTTTTGCAGTTAAAGGATATTTGTATCTTCCCTTTGCTACATCTATATAATAACTAACTCCATAAAAGTTATCTGTCTTTAATGCTTCTATTAATAATTTTATCATTATTCGTCTGTTTGGTCTGCTGTTATAATTGCATTATCTACAGTAATATCTGTTGCATCTACTGTTAGTGTTCCACTTACAGGAGGTGGAGTAGGTGCTGAATCAATCACACAATCTGCATTATAACTTAAGTTGTTTTCTCCTCCCATATATCCGTGATTATAACATTCATAACTAATAGTTCCAAAGTCACCATTTACTGTTACTGTTACATCTCCTGAATAATATGTATATGTGTTTCCATCTTGTCCTGTTTTAGTACCGCCATCAACAGTTCCTGTATATGAAATTTCATTTGTTTTACCGTTATTATAAAATGCTATAGGATGACCCGCAGGAACGTCATTAAATACATAAACACCTTCACCCATTTGATATGCACCAAATTTATTATCAAATACAAATAAATTACCAGCTGATGTTACTTCTACATCTACTTCTATACTGTCACTTAAACAAGCAAATGATTTAATAGAATAATATCTTTGTAATTCTAATTCTGCTTTACCATTTATTAGGTTTACATTTATTTTATTTATACTGTAAGTTTTACCTGATACTCTTATTTTATCAGCTAAAGAATATTTAGATAAAAAAGCATTAGTTAAATTTGCTTTTAATTTTGTTATTCTGGACCTTTGGTCAAATAAGTGTGTTATATAGTTTTTATAATATATATTAAATAAGTTATTTACATTACTTTGATTCTCTGCATCAAAAGCTCTGTATTCATCTACTTCTTCTCCAAAGTGATTAGATTGAGATACATTTATATCTACTGAATTTAGCGGAATAAAATAATCATCTATAGGTTCATGTTCGTAAGTATTTACATTTGTTTTATATAGATAAGGTATCGTTGTTGAGTTTTGTACTAAATATGGATAGAACAAAAGAGGTTTTCCGTAATGTGGATTATATTTCTCATCTTTATATTCCCCTTTACTTGTGTTACCTCTCGTTATACTATAACCAACTTGAACTCCTGATAAAGTGTCTGTATTCTCATCATATAATCTTTCAAATTTCATGTGTGCAAAAGGAGGAATAATTTCATATTTCTTTTCAGCTCTTGATTCTGCTATCTCCCATTTTTCCCCACCCCATTCTTGACCAAGTTCAGATAAATGTTGTTCTGCAAGAACAGCTTTTGTATCTTCATATTTAAATTCTATTTTAGTATAAGGAACTTGCCTGTGAACTGATGCGGATGATATATCTATTTTGTCTGTTATGTCAAGCTCTGCATTAGAAGATGCATAATAAGAATCAAATGTCATTACTCTAATTGTTTTTACATTACTTATATTCGCAGAGTAATTTACATAAGTAGCATTTATATCATTTTGTACATAACATACTAAATTAAACATTTTAAATATTCCTGATAGAAATTCTAATATTGTCATGTCAGGCATATTCTCTGTCATAGAAAATTCTCCTACATTAGCTAACATACTTAATGCTCCACCAAGTATTGTTACATCATTAAAACTGTCTCTATCACTTGATGGTCTTATAACAAATTGAACTTTAAATCCACTATCAAAAGTTATATTTACATCTGATTTTGTTTGTAATCTAAATTGATATTTACCGTCTTGTTGTATTAAAAAACTTAAATATGAAGTACCACCAGTTTGAACTTCTTGATTGAATGTTTTAATAACAACACCATCTTTAATCACCTGTAGGTCAAATTTATCAGTAGTATTTGAACTAATTAAACTTACTCTACATTCTACATAATCTATACTCTCATCTTGAACTCCAGATAATATAAATCTATCAGAAGTTTGTCCAGTAGTATTTCCTTCATCATCAGTAGATGTAATAGACATAACTTGTTCTTGTACAGTTCCAGAAGCATAAGTTCTATATATTCTACTTACACCATTGTTAAAAACATCTATTATTTTTTTTTGTTTAACAATATCTTTTTCTTCATCAACGTCTTTATTAAGCCACATATAAAGATTATAATAATCTAAATTCGATGAGTTAAAGAAATCATTAGAAAACTCTATGTTTGGAGTTTCTGTATTGGCGTTAATTAATTTTTCTATTGCTCTTATTATATTATCTATCCTAATAGCTGGTTTTAAGTTCTGCCAGTTTACACCGTTCTTTTTGCCATTTTTAGGATATGTGTCTGGATTGGTGGCTGTATAATATAAATTACCATCTTCTAAAACTCCATAATAAGAAGTATTAGAGTTATAATACAGCCTATCTTTATTAGATATTAAGGGAACTACAACTGGTTGTGTATATGTAGTTGAATCTACTGTTATGTTTTTAGATGTAGTTAGATAATTATAAAATGTATCTGTCTTTGAAGCATCATAACCTTGATTTGTTATATTAAAATTATTTAGCCATGTTAAATCAGATAGTTTTAAATCCTGGAATAATTCTTTTAATAATCTTAATCCACCAAAGAATGTAACCTTATATGTTGAAGGTTTATTATATTTTAAATCTACACTTTCAAGAACTATATATCCTTCTTTGAATGGTCTATCATTTATTTCTATTCTTGCTTCTTTTGACTTTCTTGCGTCAAAACCTCCATCTCCAATATCGTAATTATAATAATGTTTAAATATCTTGTTATTTCTTGTAGTAGCAGGAAGATTAAAGTTTTGAGAATAATCAGTAAATAATTTATCAGGCTCTCTATAATCTTTTATCGATGATACAATATTAATTGAATTATCCTGAAATATATCAACTTCTTGATTTTCTATAAATAACTGTACTTTCTGGTTCATTATCTAATGTTGTTAATACCATCAAAAGCATATTCAAATTGAACAGTATAGTTTACAAGTTTGTCGTTTAGATGTGTTTTATAAGTAAAACTACTATCTTTAATTTTTATAGGTAATGTTTTATTGTTTTCTCTAATCCATATATTTTCTGACTGGAATAATTGTCTCATTACTTCATTATATTCTTCTTTAAGGAAACCTGTGTTTAATGTAAGTGATTTTGTTGATGCAACATCCTGAACTATGTTTGTTGCATCATAAGTGTTATAACTTACACCTGAAGATGATGAAGATATTGTACTTGTATTATAGTCATCTCTTCTTACATTTAAATCATCTGTTCTTTTTTTATTGAAGTACAAGTCTTGTATTGCTCCAAATTTATTTATAAATGATACTTTATAGTTAGTGTATTTAGGTTCACAAGTATATATGGGGTAAACTGTTTCTATAGCTGTTCCTGTTGCAGCCGAATATGTTGAAACAGAAGTATTGACTGACTCTATTTCTATTTTACTTGCTTGAACATTAGAAGATGCATATTGTATATATATGTTAGAATCTTCTGATGATGGTGTATCTAATAATAAATCAAAACTTAATGTTTCAGCAACTGTTTCATTACCCAATGAATCTTTTCTAAAGAATCTGACAAATTTAACTCCACCAGGTCCAACATAAATTGGTATTTTAATACTTGAATTTTCTGGTAAATAAATGTAATTATTAGAGAATAATCTTGATGTTGATAGATTTGAGTTTATCCCATCTTCAAAATAAGTATAACCTTTTGTTCCTATTCCATACCCATAAAATTCTTGTGCATCTCTATCACTGTATGTATTTCTTTTTATATAATAGAACCAACAAGTAGATTTTATATTAGAAAGACCTGAACTGCTAATTGTATAATTATCATTAAATACAACATCAATGTAATCTTGTATTAATTCTGATATTTCAAAACGTATTAAGTTATTTGTATCAGGATTTGTTTTTCTAATAACATATTGAGGTTGAGATGGCACTGAACTCCATCTTCCAGACCAACAATACAAATCTAAAGTAGAACTTGTTAATACTGCCATATCTTTTCTTTAAGTATATAACTAAAAAAAATAATATAGTATTACAACTTATATTATATCACCACACTGACCAAAGTTGTATATTTCTCCACGTGGGTCTGGTGTGCCAGTTCCTATTTTGAAATAATAAGAATCTTCTGACTTATAAAAGTTAGATGATGAAGGTGTATAAACTGTTGTTAGTGATGAATTAGAATATAACTGTGTCCCATCTCCAAGAAAACCTGTATAATATAAAGTAATAGGAAAACTTGATGTAGTACTATTACAAGCATCTGTTATTGTTGCAAATGTTGCACTTGTTATTCTAATTACATTTGTCTCAAAACCAATAGGTTCTTCAGGTGCTGGTGGTACATATCCACAAGCCTCACAATCTGTATATGTTACTAAATCATTTATATTTCTATTAGTAGTAGTTGATGTATTTCCTCCATCATTGTAACATATATCTCCAAATTCAACAACTGCAGGCCAGTGTCCTGTAGCATCTAAATCAGTTGTACTTCCTGCGATAATAAATCCTCCGCCTCCATCACAATTATCATATTGTCTAAAATAAGCAAGAGGGTCAGGAGTTATAGTGTCACCTTGTAAACAGGTAGTACAGTCATTAAATTCACTTAAGAATAAATCTTCATAAACATCAGCAGTATCACTAAATGCTAATATATTACCCTGACCGTTGTGTAATTTATAAACAAGACTTCTACAAGTTTGAGTATTACTTCCATACCTAATTACATTAGGTATGTCAGAGTTTGAAACTACATAATATAAAGGAGCAGATTCATTATTACACAGTCTGTATGCTCCATAATATTTATTAGGGTCAACTACAACTTCTTCTTCTACTTGTATATCTCCAACACAGTCTTCACAAGAACCATAAGGTCTTGTAGGGTCAGGGTCTCTTACAAAGTTATCTGATGTTAAAGTATTATCCCAAGTACCAGGAGCAAACGGTGTACTGTGTTTAGTTGTTATTTGCCAACAACCATCTGTTGTATTTGTTCCTGCAAAATCATTTAATTGTAATACATTTCCTTGTGCATATTCAAGTCCATCTATAACTACATCTCTAACTATTCCAGCGTTATCTTGATTGTCACATTTTCGTATAGTAGCATAAGTAATTGTAGGTTCAACTGGAGTTGGGTCAGGATTACCTGTACATCCACCAGTAACACATCCTTGAGGATTACCACTTGCATCTATATATCTTAAATTATGATTTGTTCCATCATTAAAAGCATACCATCCTGGAGTTAATCCTGGTGATGAAGAACCTGCTGCATTTGAGTAAAATTTACTTGCAACACAATAAGCTGTTTCACCATCTCTGTTTGTATATAATGTTACAGATGAGCCAGTACAAGCACTGTAATTTGGATTAGTAGTGTCTGCTGATGTAATAAATGTAGTTGCATAGCCTGGTCTATTTTGCCAAGTTATTGATTTATTTGTATCTGCGTCAGTTGTTCCACTTACTAAACAGTTGTAATATAAAGTTCCTGTAGTTGATTGCGTTTCTGTCCCACTTCCATTTATTACTAATGTTTGCTGCGTTTCACCTGAAATCGCATTAGCTGGGTTTGATGTTATATCATTATTGGTTGTACTTTTATACCACTGATAAGTAGGATTAGTAATATTTTGTGTTAATGCTGTTAAAATTACTTGCTGGTCAACATAAGCAAAGCCTTGATTATTTCCATCAGAAGTAGCCATATTAATTGTTACACTTGGAGCTGCTGTAATGGATGTTGTTGGAACTATATTACTACCACAAACAAATATCTGTGAAACATATCCTGGAGGATAACTTAAAACTTTAGCATAATGTTCTTGCGGAGTGTCATTATCACAGTTTAATATTATCTTATACCAGTTATCAGTTCCTCCAAAAGGACTTGATAAGTTATTATTAGCATCTTTTACTGTATATAATGAAGCTCCTTGTGTGATAGAGCCATTGTAATATACATCTATATCGGCAGTTAAATTACAGGCGTTAATTCCATTTGCTCCAGCTACGGTTGCAAAACTTGAAGAAACAACAGCATTATTAGGAGAAGTGCTTGATTCAGGAATAGTACAAGATGTAACTACTGGCGTTGTAGGACATGGTACATATCCAGTAAGTTCTCCGTTATTATTTACTCCAATTCTTCCGTTATAGTTAGAATTTATTTTAAAATATTTACCACCACCAGAATAAGGAGTCTGTAGTGCATCACTTTGATATAGAGTTACACCATTACCAAATGTTTGATTAGGAAGTAATCCATAATAAACTGTCTCTGTTGCAGTAGCAGCACAAGCTCCGTTAGCACTATCATATCCAACTGAAGATATTAATAATGGTTGAGGGTCAGCAATTTCAGCTTGAGTCTCATCAAATAAAGTAACACTTATTGCTACAGAAGGAAAGTTGTTTAGTGTTAGAGTTAATGTCTCACCACTTTCACTTTCCACTACATTATCAGATACAACTTCAAAAGTCTGTGTTGCTGAATTATTTATTATTACAAAAGCACCTGTTAAGGTTCCTCTTTGTAAATCTGCTGCAGTTATATTTGTCCCTGTTATTGTAAAAGGAATAGATGTGTTATTTGGAGTTGCACTATTAGCATCTATTAAAGTAACTGTAAAAGTTTGCCCTTCTGTTACCTGTGACTTATCAACTGATAATCTATAATCAGAGTTTCTTGCTACTGTACCTGTTAGAGTTGATGTTAAACTAATATTTGAGGTTGCAAAAGAACCGCTAAAACTTGCTGTTGAAATTGCTAAATTTGCTGCAGTATCATTAAATCCACTTGCTAAAGTTAATGCAATATCAAAGCTATATGTGTCATTTTCTTCTCCTGTTACAGTATATGTTGTTGTGCTTTGTGACGTATTTATTGACTGTACCGTTTGAGATATATTAGTAGCATTTTTAGTTACAGTCCCTGTATATCCTTGAGATGGTCCTGATATGCTATTTGTTATAGTTAAAGTAGCTGTATATTGTGTATTAGTTGACCAAGAAACAGTTTTAGTTGCAGTATATTCATTACCTGCTGAATCTGTTGCTGTAACTCCATATTCAACTGTATCGTCTGATGTTTCAGTAAATGTTACTTCTTCGTTTGCATTTCCAGCAATTGCACCTCCTGTCCAAGCATAACTTACAGGTGTAAAATTATTTGCATTTGCTGTAAGTGTTATATCTGTACCTGTCACACCTGTTGCTGGACCTGTTATATTTAGTGATGCGTTTGCTATTGCACTACCTTCTGCTCCTGTTGCAGTTACATAATAAGGACTTCTTGAATTTACTTTAACTGTTGCCATTTAGCTGTTCATTTATATCTTTTAAATAACTCTCTTCTACATCTTTTGTTAAAGATGTAATAATATTATCATTTACATAATCAACAAATTTAGCTCCTTGAAAACCAAGAACACCAATATATTTAGCTGTAAAATAAGCTACTCTCTTTTGTTTATATTCTTCTAAATCTTGTTTAATATTTCGAGCTTTCATCCACTCTAATATTTTTCTGTAAGGAGGGGGTTTTTTATCTGCTTTTCTTCCATAGTTTGCCCAATACCAATGTTCACTTGCAGATATAATTATATTGTTTTTAGTTACTTTACCAGTGATACTATTAACTAAATCACCAGTAGCTACTTTATTACTTGCCTTAATGCGTTCTTTTAGTTGATTAACTATTTTTATTTTATATTCTTCTAATGTATTTTGTAGATTCTTACCCATTAGCAAAGAGATAATTCATTATTTGGAACTTCTATGTTTATAGTAATTCCCCATCCAGCTAACTGATTCTCGAAGTTGTCTTGAAATGGTTCGGCAACTACATCTGTTACAACCTGGAAATTATCAGAAAAAGCATCTCCTCTTCTCATTTCTTGTTGCAAATCATTTACCACCTGTAATTGAGTGTTTAAGATGTCTTGTAAGTTGTCATTTCCAAAGGCCATATCTTCTGTTTGTTTTTCTTTTGTCACATCTACTACGTCTAAACACAATATCCTAATAGAAGCTGACATAATTCTTTCACTAAATGTAACATTGCTAAATATAATGTGAGCTAAAGGGAACATACTTGTTTTGTTTAAATCAACTTCTGTCAAGTCACCGAAGGTGACGGTTTTAGTTATTCCATTTGCTCTTAATATTTCTTTTAGTTTGTCTAATACTGTATATACTTGTCTCATTTTGTATGTTGTTTTATCATTTTAGCTTCTAATTCGTTTTTCTCTTTCTCAAACTCTAACCAGGTTAAACATTGATAAATGGATAGTTTTGCAACTTCTTCAAACTTTCTGACATCTCCTCCAGCGAGTGCATAAATTGATTGATACCAACCCCACTTTGCTGCAAAACCTGCTGAAATTCCATGTCCTCCTTCAGACGTTTCGCTAAAGAGTCCATCAAATGTCTCGATAACTCTTTGCTTAAATTGTAAAAAAAAACCATAGAACCAATTGCTGCCTCTATAGGTGAGTCTAACATCACGTCAGAGTATTTATCAGACCCCTCATAATCCTCTATTAAATAAAACTCTTTACGTTTATGTATAACAGGTCTATATAATATTGCCATTGCTTTGTGCATTTGCTGCCAATCTCCAACATACTTCTCTAAATCCACAAACTCCCCCATTGATATATCCTCAAGTTTAGGTATAAAACCAAATTTAACTGTGTTTCCGTCTGGGTCTGTCATATCAAAATGCAATCTATGTTTTGATTCCTTCTTAAATAAATCGTTTATGTGTTTAATGATAAAGCTAAATTCTGTCATAGGAAGTTTATATGCTTCTTTCATAGTTATACCGCAAAAACATTCTAATAACTTTAGATTCGCAAATTCAGATTCTTCATCAGTCATATCTTCTTTATCAGTTAAATGCTTTACATCTTTAACATACTTTTGATATTGACTTAACTTAATATCTTGCAGAGAGGTAGGGATGTTTAGTGTGACCTTATTATTCATATTAGTATAACTTTATATTATTATTATGTACTAAAATACGAAAATAAAACAAAACTCAAAAAGTTAGTTACTCTTACGAAGAGTTTCTAAAGACACAATTCTTTTTCCAAGATTATCATTTGAGACTCTTCTCAAAAGAAATAAGGTTAGGTTTAGGATAACTCTATTCTTTTTTGTAATTTAG
>Ga0208644_1003026_pt1 | contig 13162 bp, 19 predicted proteins | sample VirMetDEL_Nov_18_FD_184517 | JGI IMG/M metagenome (GOLD analysis project Ga0208644, IMG submission 184517) | Aqueous microbial communities from the Delaware River and Bay under freshwater to marine salinity gradient to study organic matter... | ecosystem: Environmental > Aquatic > Marine >... | reverse complement strand
ATCCATCAACTATGATGGATAAAGATGGTCCTACAACAAGATCAACTCTAGAAACATCACCAGAGTTATATAAAGAGTTAATGTATATAGATGAGGATAACAGAGCATGGTTTCCTGCCACTATAACTATACCAGCAAAAGGTATGGTGTTTATAGATGGTACTGATAAATCTAATTGGAAATGGTCGGCTGTAAAAGCTATTTTTATTACACCAGAAGAAAGAAAAGTAAAAAACTTTCCAAAGGATCAAACACATAAAATGGATATGAAAGGTGCATCTTTATTTGAACAAAAAGACTTTATGGATGCATTAGAAGTTATAGGTTTTTATGAAATCAATTAGTTACGCAATAACGGTCTGTAATGAAAAGAAAGAGATTAAAAGATTAGTTGACTTTCTTCTTCATAAGAAAAGACCAAATGATGAGATAGTTATTCTTTATGATCAAAAGAATGGTGATGAAGAGATAGCTACTATGTTAACTAAACTAAATAAATTACCTAAAGTACAATTTTGGATAGGATTCTTTGAAGGACATTTCGCTGATTGGAAAAATAAATTAAAAGATTACTGTGAAGGAGATTATATTTTTCAGATAGATGCAGACGAAATACCAAATGAAACTCTTATAGATAATCTTCCGACTATACTAGAGTCTAATCCTAACGTAGATGTTTACTTAGTTCCCAGAGTAAATACAGTTGAGGGCTTAACTTTAGATCATCAGTTTAAATGGAAATGGAGAGTAGATGAAAATGGATGGGTAAACTGGCCTGACTTTCAATGGAGGATATGGAAGAACAAACCAGAGATCAAATGGATAAATAAAGTGCATGAAAGATTAGATGGTCATAGAGAGTTTGCTACACTTCCTGCAGAAGAAGTATATGCTCTTTATCATCCAAAAGATATTAAAAGACAAGAAAAACAAAATGAATACTATGAGTCCTTATAAAGTAGGTGTTATTGGAAATGGTTTTGTAGGAGAAGCACAAGCGTTTGCTTTTTCATTATCAAATGAAGTTTTAATATACGATATAGATCCAAAGAAAACATTTAACACATTAGAAGAAGTTCATACAGCAGATTTTATATTTGTGTGTGTTCCAACTCCTATGTTTGAAGATGGTACACAGGATACAAAATATATAGACTCAGTTTTTACACATGCAAAGGAAGGCCCTATATACATTATTAAATCAACGGTTCTACCAGGTACTACAGCGTCTCTACAAGAGAAATATCCGGAATTAAATATAGTATTTAGTCCTGAGTTTCTTACCGAGAGAATAGCTAAGTTAGATATGATGATGCAGGCAAGGATAATTTTTGGAGGTAACTATATGAACACCTTAAAGGTACAGGAATTATATGAAGGTAGATTTATGAATAGACATTTTATTCATACAGATACTATTACAGCAGAATTTATAAAATATATGAACAACTGCTTCTTTGCTACAAAAGTTTCTCTTTTAAATGAATACAAAAGATTGGCCGATGTAGTAGGAGTAGATTGGAGAACAGCTATGCATGGATTTGCAGCTGATGGCAGAGTTGGTGATAGCCATATGCAGGTACCAGGACCAGATGGTAAGTTAGGTTTTGGAGGAGCATGTTTCCCTAAGGACATCAACGCATTTATACAATTAGGGAAAGAAAATAATATAGATATGAACGTCCTAGAAGCAGCTTGGAAAACTAACCTAGAGGTTAGACCAGAAGCTGATTGGACACAGTTAAAAGGTAGAGCAATATCATGAAATTAAAAAATAAAGGAAAAGAAGCAAAAAAAGTATGGTATGCACCATATAAGTTTGAATCATACGGTCAAGAAGAAATCGATGCAGTAGTAGAAGCATTAGAATCTGGTTGGCTTGGAGGTCAAGGACCTAAATCAGTAGAATTCGAAAAAGCGATGGCTTTAAGGTTTGGCAAAAAACACGGAGTGTTTGTAAATTCAGGTTCGTCTGCTTGTTTATTAGCATTAGCAGCTTTAGATCTTCCGAAAGGCAGTAAAGTTATTACTCCGGCTTGTACTTTCGCTACAACTTTAGCACCTATCATTCAATTAGGTTTTAAACCTGTCTTTGTAGATGTAGGGCTAACCGATTATGTAGCAGATATAGATGAAGTATTAGATGCAGTAACAAGTGATGTAAGAGCTATAATGTTACCAAATTTAATAGGAAATAAACCTAATTGGTTTAAATTAAAAAATACTTTAGCAGCAAGAGGTAGAGGAGATATAGTGTTGATAGAAGATTCTGCAGATACTATAACAAAAACTCCAGAGTCAGATGTTTCAACTACTAGTTTTTACGCCTCTCACGTAATCACAGCTGGTGGAGTAGGAGGTATGGTAATGTACAATAATGACGAACATGTTAAAAGATGCCTGCAATATAGAGATTGGGGTAGAATGGGTGATGATTCTGAAATAGTTGCAGATAGATTTAATCATAAAGTAGATGGAATACCTTACGATCATAAATTTTTATACAGTGTACTGGGTTACCATATGAAAGCATGTGAGATGAATGCAGCATTTGGTTTAGTTCAATTAGAGAGATTTAAAAAGTTTAATAAAATTAGAAGAGCAAATTTTGAAAGATATTTAGAAAACTTAAAAGATGTTGAGGAAATACTTCTTCCTAACGATATTAAAAGACCAAATTGGTTAGCTATTCCTCTGCAGACTGAAAAAAGATTTGAACTTCTATCTTTCTTAGAAGAGAATAATATTCAAACCAGAGTTACTTTTGCCGGCAACGTTACAAGACATCCGGTATATAGAGAATATTTAAAACCATTTAAAAATTCAGATACTATTATGAAAAATGGATTTTTATTAGGTGCTCATCACGGTATGACTTTAAAAGATGTTGACTATGTTTGTAAAAAAATTAAAGAATTTTTTAAAAAATAAATGGAATTTATAAATTACGATATTAAAAAGTATAATTTTAGAAAAATTATTGAAGACATTTTAGTAACAGATAATTTAGAAAAAATTCATTTAGACCAAGATTATGAATTATTTGTTAAAGGTACTGATCAATCAACAGTATGGCATAGAAGATACTATGATAACTTAGATAAATTTTTACCCCTATATAATGAATTCATTAATGAAGTTATAAAACCAACGTTTGGTGAAGATATAGTATATCAAAAAATACCAACATTTAGAACTCAATTAGTAAATAATTTAGGCGTATTTGAATTTCATAGAGATAGAGATTATGCTCATAATGAAGAAGAACGAAATTTCTTTTTACCATTTACTGATGCCTATGCTACAAATACTATCTGGGTTGAATCAGAAGAAGATAAGGGAGATTATGCCCCTATGACTACATTATATGGTCAAGTGGTTAAGTGGAATGGTAATAGCTTAATGCATGGTAATAAACAAAATAGCACACAAAATACTAGAGTAAGTGTTGACTTTAGGTGTATTCCTTTATCAAAATATAGTGAAGAAGAAGGTGCAGCTGCTATATATTCTAAAATGAAATTTAAAGTTGGTGATTATTACGAGGTAACAAAATGAAAGCAGCAATTTTAGGTGATGGACTTCTAGGTACGGAACTAGCTAAACTAACAGGATGGGATATCCTGTCTAGAAAAATAGGTAATTTCAATATAAGAGAGTTTCAATCTTATATTTTAGATGACTATGAAGTAATTATTAACTGTATAGCTAATACAGATACCTACTCTAAAATAGATATTGGTCATAAGCAGGTTAACTTTATTTTTCCATCGAACCTATCTGATTATTGCTGCCATAAAGGAATAAAGTTAGTTCATATTTCTACTGAATTTGTATATGCTGGTAATAGCAGCTCAGCTTCAGAAAACGATTTACCAATACCTCATGATAGCTACTATGCAAAGTTCAAATTACTTGCTGATCATTACATAAGTTTGACAAATAGTAATTATTTAATTTGTAGACTTCTTCATAAACCTTATCCTTTTCCATACGATAAAGTTTGGAACGTACAAACATCTGGTGATACAGTAGATAAAATAGCTAAGTTGGTAATAAAACTTATAGAAAAAAACGCAACAGGAATAATTAATGTTGGTACCGGTAAAAAGAAACTAAAAGAAATAGCACCAGACAGAGAAGAAATCGATGCTCCTGGTAACGTACCGTTAGACACATCGATGAGTTTATTAAAACAGAATAGTATTTTAGATTTAGTATGAAAAAATATAAGTTAGGATTTACAGCAGGTAATTTTGATTTACTTCACCCGGGTTACATTTACACATTTAAAGAGGCTAAAAGACATTGTGATAAGCTTTTAGTCTTATTACATGAAGATCCTTCAGCTACAAGGTATAGTAAATATAAACCAGTAATCTCTCTTTATGAAAGGTATAGTGTTTTAATGGCTATAGAGGATGTAGATGAAGTTGTAACATATCAAACAGAAGATGATTTGATTAAGTTAATAGAATTTTATAAACCTGATTTAAGAATATTAGGTGATGATTATATTGGTAAGAGATTTACAGGTGATCATCTTCCAATAGATGTTATTTACACTACAAGGTCACATGGATGGTCTACAACTAAACTAAAAAATCTAATCACAGTTCAAACTATAAAGCAGAATCCAAAAATAGTAGACAAAGCAAATGAAAGTATTTAATGACCATAAAAGAATAACATAGTGAGTAAAAAAACATTAGTAGTAATTTGTAACTACAACCTTAAAGACTCGGCTGAAAACCTTTATTTACAGTTAAAGCCATATGAAAAAGACCATTATGATACTATTATTCTAGATAATGGATCTGATTCTGATAAAAAAAGTAAATTATCTGCTATAACTTTACCAGAAAACACATTCTTTAGCGGGGGGTTACAATATAGTATACAATTAGTCTTAAATAATAGGGATAAATATGATTCCCTTTTATTTATGATTTCTTCTCTATCACTCTCCGGATTTAACTGGGTAAACGCATTGAGAAGTGTACTATTTTCTTCTAATGATATTGGAATAGTTTCCCCTACTATTATTTCAGCAGGTTCAGATCAAAACGCATGGCCACAAATGAGATCTTGGTCTATGCCAACTCCTAGAAAAGTTAAATGGATAGATTTTCAATCTCCATTATTTAACATAGAATTTTTAGAAAAAATTAAAGAATTTCCTGATTTTGGTATAGCGTATGGGTATGATGTTTACGGAGGAATAGCTTGTGAAAATTTGGGGTATAAAATTTATGCATTAGATTATGTATATGCTAATCATGCTAAAAAAGCTACCATTAGATCTGGAAATCATAAGATGAATTTGCGACAGTACGGTGAAGTTTCGTTGGAGGGGATGTATAAGGGATTTGAAAATATAGGACTAGTACATAAGTTAAACGAATATAGAAATTGGGCTTCTAATTATACCCCTATAGAACTATGAAAATTTTAGTATTACATCAACCCTTTCCGATGGGGAACTATAAACTCATGCCCTACATTGCTTATAGACTACAGAAAGAAGGACATGAAGTCATGCTTGCTGAACAAATGAATGGTAGCAAATGGGGACAAGAAACACTAGAGATAATCCAAGATGCTAAATTTGACGCAGCATATTTTGAGATGTTAGATAGGGAAACGTTTAGTTTAATAGAGCAGTCAGGTATTTCTAAGAAAGTATTATGTTACGCCTCTAAAGGTATATTTAATACATTTGAAGATATATTAAACTATAAAGATCAGTACTATACTGCTATTATAACTAATTCAAAAGAGATGTCAGAGATATTTACCAAAGCTTTTATCACAAATGAATTTTTTGAATACTACCCGGCTCCTATCTTCGAACAGGAAATAGAAAAAGTAGAGAGATATAAATTACCGATCGCATATTTAGGCGGAGGATTCCAGAGACTAACAAATCCAGAGTATCAAGTAGAATCAGAAGTGATATATACTAACCCTAAAGTAACTAAGTTTGGTAATGGCTGGACCAACGTTGAAAACTATAGAGGAATACTCCCTCCAGAAGATATTGGAAGACTATACCGCTCGGCCGAGGTATGTATAGGTACAATAGAACCATCCCAAAGAGCAAAGGGGATGGTAAACAATAGGTATTCTGAAATGTTTAGATCTGGAGCTACAGTATCTTCTATTAAATATGAGAATGTAGATTTTTATGGGGGAGAAGAATTTATTTCTTTTGTGAGTACTAAAGAAGAACTAGATCAGATTAAACCTATAACAGAGGAACAACGACAAAAACAAATCGAATTTATTAAAGAAAAAGAAGAAGCTTTTTTCTCTTCGTTAAATAAATTATTATCTTTATAGAATGAAAGTAGTTAAAGACTTTAGAGGTGAGGTTATAATCGAAGAGGCAAAAGATATATCTCAAATGTTTATAAGTACAAGCTATAAACCTTTTACATTTAGGGGTATGCACTATCAAACTAATCCTAGACAGATTAAGAATGTAAAAATAGTTAACGGATCTATAATAGATTTTCTTTACAATTTAGAGACAAAAGAAGTTAAAATTTTTAATCTTAATACTGAAAGTGATATTCTTGTTATTGACAGAGAATGGGCTCATGGTTATTTTACATTAGAACCTAACACCATTCTAGGATATACTATGGTAGGAGAATTTAATCCGGAAACGTACTCTTCTTTATCATGGAAATCTATTCCAAAAGTAAAAGATAAGATACTTTCTATTTGTTCAGAAGATCAAATAATAATTTCAGAAAAAGATAATATATGAAGATAGTAGTAACTGGAGGTTTAGGATTTATAGGTTCTTCTTTTGTAAATTTATTAGGTACAAAAGGGCATGAGGTACTTATTGTAGATAAGTTTACCTATGCAGCGAATATAAACAATGTATCTTCTATAAATTACAGTATTCTTAAAAAAGACATATGCGATGTAACTGGAGACGATTTAGGAGAGTATGAATATATAGTTAACTTTGCAGCAGAGTCTCATGTAGACAATTCTATAAAAGATGGTAAGCCTTTTATTAAATCTAACATTGAAGGTACTTTTAATCTTTTAGAATTAGCAAGAAGAAATAAAAAAATAAAAAAGTTTATTCAAATCTCTACAGATGAGGTGTATGGTGATATGGATGATTATGGAGATAAGGTTTTAGCAGATGAATCTTTTCCTTTAATAGGTTCATCGTACTACTCTTCTACAAAAGCATCTGCTGATCTTTTAGTTCAATCAGCTGGTAGAACATATAATCTTCCTTATCTAATAACCCGTACTTGTAATAATTATGGAGTCAATCAGTTTAGTGAAAAGTTTCTTCCAACTATATTTAACTGTATAAAAAATGACAAAGAGATTCCTGTGTATGGAGACGGTAAACAAATAAGGGAATGGATATGGGTAGAGGACAATGTTAATATAGTTTACGATTTAATGTTATCTAGTAATGGAGTTCATAATATAGGTACAGGTGAAACATGGTCTAACATAGAACTGATAAACCTTATTGGTAGTATTTTGAATAAAGATATTAAATATAAGTTTGTAGAAGATCGATTAGGACATGATAGAAGATATGGGTTAAAAACTATTTATAATTATAACTTCAAAACTTTAGAAGAATACCTAAAAGAACAGATATGAGAAAAGTTTTAGTAACAGGTGGAGCAGGAGCTGTAGGCTCAAATTTAATTCAAGCTCTTTTAAAAAATAAAAATAAAGTTATAAGTTGGGATAACTACTCTATAGGTAGTAAAAGCAATCACGTAGATGGAGCAGAATATTTTGAAATGGATACTCAAAATTCTCAACTAGAACTTCTAAAAGGAGTAGATTTAGTCTACCATTTAGGAGAGTACTCTAAAGTAGTCCCTTCTTATCCAGAAATCGAAAAAGCATTTGATTTTAACATACTAGGTAGCTTTAAGTTAATAGAGGCGTGTAAGAAATTAGATATTCCTATCATTTATGCTGGGTCATCAACTAAGTTAGCTGAACCAGGAGAATTGCATTCACCTTATTCTTTTTTTAAATCTACTGTAGCTAAACTAGTTCAAGGTTATGGAGATTGGTTTGGTTTAAGGTACAATATTTGTTACTTCTACAATGTTTACGGACCTAAAACTGAGTTATGGGGTAATGAATGGCAAACAGTTATTAATATATTTAGAGATCAAAGACAAGCAGGTAAAGAATTGACTATAACAGGAGATGGTACACAACGTAGAGACTTTACTCATGTAGATGACATAGTACAGGGATTAATATTAGCAGGAAACAATATTAGAAACGATGAGTTTCAATTAGGTACAGGGAAGGAATATTCTATATTAGAAATAGCAGCAGCATTCGACCATCCTTATACATTTATAAATGCTAGACCTGGTGATAGGCCAACCGGCTTAGCTGATATTAAACATACTCAAGAAGTATTAGGATATCAGCCTACAGTTGACGTTATTGATTATATTAAAAGTCTATGAAAATATGCTATGTAACGGAAATGGGATTTATGGGTAAGATACCTAGAGATTATCCTATGATGAGAACAGAACAGGCATGGCCTTGTACTTTAGAGGCTGATTGTTTTCCTTATAACCATATTCCTAACAAGAAGTATGATCTAGCTCTATGTGTAATTCCAAAAGTTAAAGTAAGCGATTGGATGGCAAATACTACTTTTGAAAAGATGAGAACTTATGCAGATAAAATAGCCATTATGCAAGAAGGTCCTCAATGGTGTTTTCAAGATTATAGTTTAGTAGAGCAGATCTGGTACTATAATACAATTCGTAAAGCCGATATTCTATTTGTACATAACGAAATAGATAGAATATATTATGAAGGTATAACAGGTCATCATGATGTAAGAATACTTCCTACTCTGATGATAGAAGACTCTATAAAAGATCTACCAGAAGTAGATAGAAAAGGGGTAATGATAGGAGGAAACTTTGTAAGTTGGTATGGAGGTTTTGATTCTTTTTTAATAGCTTCTGAAGTGGAAGAAAATATTCACTCTCCTATGATGGGAAGAAGACAGGAAGGAGAATCACAATTAGGAATAATTCAGTTACCTTACATGAATTGGGTAGAATGGATAAAAGAATTAAATAATTATAAATATGCAGTACACTTAATGAGAACTCATGCAGCAGGTACCTTTGCACTCAATTGTGCTTTCTTAGGTATACCTTGTATTGGTTATGAAGGGTTAGACACTCAGCAGATATGTCATCCTAACACAACAATAAAGTTAGGAGATCTTCCTGAGGCTCGAAAAATTATTCGTAACTTAAAAGAAGATAAAGAGTTCTATCAAGAGTGTAGCATTACTGCTAAACAAAACTATAAAGAATATTATCATGAAGATCAGTTTAATACAACCTGGGAGAAACAATTTAAAATATCTTAAATGGGCTTATGATGCTATAAGAAAGCATCAAGGTGATCACGAGGTAGAAATATGTGTAGCAGACGATGCTTCAACAGATGGTACATGGGATTGGTGTCAAGAGATGATGGCTAAAGATGATAATTTTAAAGCTATTTTAAATGATACTGGTAAGAGATTAGGGCATACAATATTATATGATAGGCTAGTAAATGAAGTAGCAACAAACGACATAGCGATGATCTATCATGCTGATATGTATCTTTGTCCTGGTGCTTTAGATGCTATTGAGAGAGAGATAGAAGAGAAGGTAATAGTATCGTTAACTAGAATAGAACCACCTCTACACCCAGATGGACCAGAAAAGATATTATGGAATGGAGGAGTAGAACCAGAGGAGTTTTTAGAAGAAGAATTTTTAAAACAACTTCCTTCTATGAAAGATGCTTCTAAAGTAACTGAAGGTATATTTGCACCATGGGCATTTTATAGAAAAGACTTTCAAGAGATAGGAGGACATGACCCATTATATGCTCCTCAATCAAAAGAAGATTCTGATATCTTTAATAGGTTTCAATTGAATGGGGTTAAGTTTAAGCAAGTATGGGATGGTTTTGTATATCATATGACTTCAAGAGGAAGCAGAAGAAATACTTTAGATAAAGCAAAGAACATATATGAAGATAGTCCGGAATGGCTAGCACAGAATAGAAGATCAACTAGAAACTTTATTCGTAAGTGGGGACATTTTGTAATGCATGATACGTTAATGAAACCAATCATACCTCCTAAATACAATATAGGAATAGTAGTAAAGAATTGTACTGAACAAATGATAGAGATACTAGAACCTTGGTGTGATTGTTTATGTGTTGATACTTCTATAAAAAACTATATAGAAAAGGAACAACCAAACACAATATACAATTTAAGCGATAGAGTTCATGAAGCTAATGAATGTGATAGTGATGTAAAAATTTATATAGACGGTAAGACATTTGATCAAAATGATTTTACTTCTATTAATAAGATATCACTGATTTTAGAAGGAAGCGGTGCTCCATTTTCAAACTTCGAATTAGGTAACTTAAAAATATCCACACAAGGTATGGCAACATACACAGAAGATTTAATTAAATTATGAGTACACATAAAAAATATACAATAGAGTTTACACATCAAGACGGTAGAATAGAAGAAGTAGAACTTATTACCGATAGAATAGAATGGTCTATAGATCAATGGAAAAGAAATAGAGCTATAATCAATCATAAAATAATCAAAGAAGAATCATCAAATCAAAATAATAACCAACAAATGCTGTTTGGGTAACTATTTATTAAATATAGTTCATATGAAAAAGTTAGAAAAAATCGTAAAAGACGTAATATCTGAAGCAGCTAAGATTAACTTTGCTGGTCACTCTTTTCTATTAAGAGTAGATACTAATGAAGACCCACAGAAGAAAGGAGTAAAAGTTCAATTTGTTCCTACTGAATTCGGTTCTTTATCACCTACAGAACAAAATGATATCGCTATCGAATTAGAAGGTAGACTAGAAAGAGGTCTTGGGGAATATGATCTAAGAGTTGAGAGAGATAGAAACTTAAAAGATAAATCAATTATCGGTTTCTTTATCTACATAGAGTATTTTGATAAGATTATTAGAAAAGCTTTATCAGATCAAAACCCAGGTGTAGAAGCTCAACCGGATGTAGATGGAACCAATTAAAAAAATCAGAGAAACTCTTTTCTCCATACACCCAATATCTTATCGTATTAAATCAAGACAACCAGACAAGAAGTCTATGGATAGAACTTTATTCATTCGTATCATTAAAACACTAAAAGAAATAGATGAAAGAAGAGACTTTCTTCATGATGAAATAGGAATGGATTTAACAGCATATGAAGATAAGTTCTTTGACGTTATAGAAGATCTTATGAAACTACACTTCAATAAAGAACAGCTTGCATTAATTCAAACATACCTCTACACCCTCTGTCCGGACGAAGAATGGGATGGAAAAATTACTTTAAAAAAGGGTGGAGAAGAGGTGATACTACCTTTCAAAGAACCTCACGAGGTATATAAAGTTGTAACTTCCTTTATAAAATAACTACTAATTTAGTTGGTAGTCTGAGTATTTCTTCTTATATTAAGGTATAAATTTAAAATAAACAAAAATGAAAAATGTTATATTAATCGGTGCCTTATTGGCATCTTCATTTACTTTTAGTCAAGAAGTTAAGTTAGGTTATTTACACGGTTTTGGAACAGACTATACTAATGCATCTTATGGAGCATTTATAGAATTAGATAATATAGGTTTCCAGATTGATACTGGTGCTTATGTAACCCTAGAAGCTTACGAAATTCTTTACACACCGGACTTAGAAACTTACGATGATTGGTCACCTGGTGGTACATTTACCAGAGTAGGAGCATTTACTAAAATACCTCTAAACTATAGTCCTTTAGAACTTAAATTAGGTATGGGTGCTATGATGAGCGAAGGTATAACTATGACCGGTATAAAAGAATATAGTTCTATTTACTTTCAATTAGGTGCTAATATAAAAGCATTTAACGGTTCTGTTGTAACAGTAAACTATGTTAATTCTTCTAAAGGTAACGCTAATACTATATTAGTAGGTTTAGGGATAAGAGTATTTTAGTTGTTTAATTGATAAAAAATTCGTATATTTATGTCTATGAAACTAAAAATGATTCCATGTCCACGCTGTGGCAATGATTTTCCTGAGAAAAGGAAAGAATTAGGTTATCACGTTTGTGTTAACTGTTCAACTGTAAAACCTGTAGTCGGGATAACTACCGTAGAAGGTTCTGGTGACCATACTTATAACGATATTATAATTATGGACCAAGATAGGGCTTTAGCAATAGCTGAAAAAGAAGCTGAATTATCAGGTAGGAAAGTATTTATGGAAGTACTAGATCTTGACAAGGACGAGACCGAAGTATCTCAGTCAGTAAAAGAAGCTGTTGATAATGTTCTTAACGATGAAGAGGATGATATCGAAGATGCTTTAGATCCTAATAAAGAATACGAAGGTATCGAAGGTATAGATTATTAATGGCTAGACCGTCTAAAATATTAACCAAAGAAGATATTATACGGGCACAGAAAGTAACTCGTTCTAATATGGCTGCTGCTAGATACTTACATGTATCTTACAACCATTATAAGAAGTATGCTAAGATGTATAAGAACGATGAAGGAGTTACTTTACTTGAAGCTCATATGAATCAAGCTGGTGAAGGCATTCCTAAATTTGCTATTGCCGGTATTGATAATATTCCTTTGAATGATGTTTTAGAAGGTAGAGTTCCAATCGAACATTTCGATCCTAGAAAAATCAAAGCACGTTTACTGAGTGAGGGTATGCTTGTTGAAATATGTAGTAGATGTAACTTTGGTGAAAGAAGAATAACAGATCAGAAAGTTCCAGTTATCTTAAATTTTAAAGATGGTAATAAGAAGAATTGGCATCTTGATAACTTAGAGTTTCTCTGTTATAACTGTTCATTCCTTTATGCTGCTTCTCCGATAGAAGAGAAACAAGCAGAGGCAATGGAAGATTATGTTAGAACTAAAAGAGATGAACCTGATTGGGAATTAGATGAACATCATATAGAACACTTAAAAGAGTTAGGACTATATGATGAAGAAAATCCCGGAGAAGAGTTTGTCTCCAGACAGTAAACTATTTATTATATGACCAAAAAGAAAGTAAATA
>Ga0208644_1003024_pt1 | contig 13173 bp, 25 predicted proteins | sample VirMetDEL_Nov_18_FD_184517 | JGI IMG/M metagenome (GOLD analysis project Ga0208644, IMG submission 184517) | Aqueous microbial communities from the Delaware River and Bay under freshwater to marine salinity gradient to study organic matter... | ecosystem: Environmental > Aquatic > Marine >... | reverse complement strand
TGTGAGTATCTGCCATTTTTCTCCCTCTCTAAGCTATGACACAAGCGTGAATGAGACTTGTGATTAATTATTTTTTCTTTTTCTTTTTAAAACTTTTTTTATATGGAGAAAAATCATCTTCCCCATTGACTCTAATAAAACCTTGTGATTCTAGTGATTCTAGTTTTTCAGGGTGCTTATCAAAGACTTCGTTTTCTAGTCTTTCAACTCTTGCTAATTTTTTTGAATACCAATATTGCATATTATCTCCTAGTTATTGGGGGCATGAAAAACATACCCCCAACTATTACTGATTAAGATACGTTAGTAAACTTAACACCTTTTTTGTTATCAGAATCGTCAATTAGCTTTACTCCGTAAAGTAAATCACTAACAACTTTAGTTCCAAGAGCATCTATTGAATACTCGCTTTGAACTCTAACATCGTTCTGAACAGCTATAACACAAGCTGACTTGTGAAAAATAGCACCAGGAATTGTAGATGCAGTACCACCAGTAGAAACTGTATTGGACATATAAACATCAATTCCATAAAGTGAACCAACTAAACCTGACCTTAAACCACGATTACCTTCACCGACTGCATCATTTCTGATAAAGTATTGAGCAATACCAGCAGAAGGATTAAGTATGTCTGCGAATAAAGTTGGATTAACAACCATTGCACACTCGCCATCCATGTAAGGAATATCGTTCTCACCTAAAGTAGCAAGTACACTTTCAAATACACTAGCAGTTAAAGTGTCATCAGCAGAAAGAGCTTGAGACTCATTTAAGCCATCTAACTCGCTCCAAATATCAGCATCAACTTGACGAGCAAGAGACTCACCCATCATTCTTGAATACTTTTCTACTAAGTCAGCTTCTGACTGAATCATAGCCACATCTTCAAATAATTTTGCAACGTATTTGTGTTTATTAATTGTTAACTGAGTTTCTGTTGTTGCAGTAGCATCATAGCTAACATCTGCACCAGCAGACTTGTCACTAGCACTTATTAAGCTCATTTCAGGAATATGTATTACATCTCCATAGCCTTTTCCACCAATAAGAGCAGAATAGTCATCAATTAATCCACGAAAGACAGTTTTTCTTTCAAAGAATTTATAGATGCCATCAGCCCAAATTTCAGGTATAAAATGCTGGTCTGTTGTAGTGGTAACTGGATTACCTTGATAATGTTTAGACATTTATTATTACCTTTTCATGTATGAATCTAATATTGTTCCCCAGTTTCTTCTTCGCTCATCTCCTGACATTTCAGTCCAGTCACCCACTTGTTTTGTAGGAACTGTTCCTTTACTATCAGGTGGATTTACTTTTTCTATTTCAGTAAATTCCTCAACGATACTTAAAAGAGTTTCGGTTTCAACATTAGCAAATTTTTCTCTTTTACTTTCAGGAAGTTGAGCTAAAGCACCCTCACGAAGTCTTGCATCCATTGCTTCCCATCTTTCCTTAAAAGGTTTGTAGGATTCAATTTCACCAGCAAGGTCTGCATTCAGTTCTTGCCACTTTTCTTCTTCACGAAGTTTTGCTCTTCTCTCTTCTTCCTCTTTTGTTTTAAAAGACTCAAGACTTTCCCTAAGTTGATTTCTTTCTGAAATAACTTCATTCAATCTTGAAATCGGTACATTGTTTTCGACTTGTGTGTCGGCTTCCTGTTTTACATCTGTTTCGATGGTTTTTTCTTCTGACATTTTTACCTCTTAAGTGAGTTATTAATTTATGCAAAATTTCCTTGCATAAGATATACATGATAAACTAACTTAAAACACTATTCTAATGCAAGAAAAAAATTACGAATTTAAGAAAAAGTGGTTTAAATATCTTAATTACAAACCACATGATGGACAATTAGCTTTACATTACCCTGAAAAAAAAGATGCTAGATTTCATGTAATTGTATGTGGAAGAAGATTTGGAAAGACTTGGGCTAGTGCAATGGAGGCTACTTTTGTAGCATCACAACCTAATAAAAGAATATGGGTTGTTGGAATGTCTTATAGAAAAGCTAGACTTATATTTCGCGAGATTTGGCAAAGAATGGTTATAGGACATGGAGAGGATGTTGATAAAGCATCTGAAAAAGATATGTACATTCGTTTTAAGTGGGGAACTACTGTTGAAGGAATGTCAGCGGACAATGCGGATTCATTAGTGGGAGAAGGACTTGACCTACTCGTAATTGATGAGGTTGCCAAGATGAATAAAAAGATATGGGATATGTATCTTTCTCCAACTGTAGCTGGTCGAAAAGGTAAAGTAATTTTTATTACAACACCTGAAGGTAGAAACTGGATATATGATTTGTATAAATTAGGTAAAATAGATGATGAGTGGAATAGTTATTCTTCTCCTTCGTGGAGAAATCAACATGAGTTTCCATTAGGGATAGATGACCCAGCTATTCTTGAGCGTAAAAGAAATATGTCTAAAGAATTGTTTGGTCAAGAGTTTGGTGCAGAGTTCTCTGTATTTGAGGGCAAGGTTTGGGATTTTAATCGTGAGTTAGATGTAGGAGATTTTCCATACGACCCTAATTTACCTACATATTGTGCAATAGATTTTGGATATAGACAACCAGCAGTTTTATTTATACAAACACAATTTGATGGAACAACTGAGCATATTAGAATATTCGATTCTATACTACACAAACAAAATATTAAAACAGAAGACCTAATTAAAATGATTAAGGTTAAAGGGTATCCAGTTCTTTCATATTATGGTGACCCTGCTGGAGCTAATGTTCAGGGGCAAACAGGTGCTGGTGATATGGAAATATTTAGACGAAGTGGTATAAGAGTTTTATATACACGAGATAGAATGAGTAGAAATATAATAAATAGTGTTTCTCATACTAGAGGATTTTTTGAAAGTGCAGATGGTACTAGAAGAGTCCATGTGCATAAAAATTGTAAAGAAGTAATAGAAGATTTTGAAGAGTACAGATATCCTGAAAGTCAGGATGGTAAACCAATTAGAGAAGAACCGCTAAAAGATGGTTACCATGACCATGGAAACGATGCTTTTAGGTATTTTATAATTAATAGATTCCCAATCAAGAATAAAGAGATGAAAAGGATAAAAAGATGATAGAAAAGATAATGAAGGATAAGTTATCAGAAACAAAATTAATGATGTCTCATGCTAGGAGAAATGAAATAAGAAAACATTTAGATTATTATTCAGGTACTTCTACAGAAGAATATATATCACATTATTTTAAAGCTGATGCATTCAATGAGATACCACCTACAGTAACTAATTTTACTAGAAAATTTATAAATAAAATTAGTAGAATATACACACTAGGTGCAAAAAGAAATGTCGATAGTGAAAGATATGCTGAATTAACACCTACAAAAGATGTACGAATGAAACATTCTGAAAGAATGACTAGATTATTAGGTACAGTTGCTAATAGAATATATTGGATGGATGGTGTATTTGATTATAGACCAATATATTACTTTGAGGCATATTTTGACGAAAACCCATTTAAACCTAGTGCTATAGTATATCCTTTGTTAAATAATTCATCTGATTTATCCAATACAGATAATTTACAATGGGAATACTGGGATGCTGAAAAATATGGAGTAATGAACGAAGAAGGTGACCTAATTATGCAAGAAGTCAACCCATATGGCATTATTCCTTTTGTTTTTACTCATAGAGAAGACCAAATAGACTCTTTCTTTGTAGAAGGTGCATCTGATATCATAAACTGCAATGAACAGGTAAATATTGCACTTACTGAAATGAATCTTGGTATGAGGTTTAATATGTTTGGACAACCATGGGTTGCTGGATTAAATGCAGACCAAACATTACTTAGAACTGGCTCTGATACTATTCTCGATATGGGTGAAGAAGGTGTTTACAATATTACAAGCCCACAGGGCAATATTATGGAAGCCATAGAAAATATCAAGTTTCAAATGGAACTTGTTGCGTTAAATAATCACTTATTTATACAATTTGCAGAATCAGGTGGAGAAGTGCCTAGTGGTATTTCTTTAATGATTAAAGATTTAGATAGAAAAGAAGATTATTTTGATGATATTGCACTTTGGAGAATGTATGAAAAAGAATGGTATGATGTAGAGCGTGTAATTGCAGAATATAATGGCATTTCATTACCTGAAGAGTTTGGAATTGACTTTCAAGAAGTTGAATATCCAAAAACAATACAAGACCAAATAATGAAAGACCAATTTGACCTGCAAAATAATCTAACTACTCATGCAAAAATAATGATTAGAGATAACAAAGACCTATCATTACAGCAAGCACAAGCAGTTATTGATGATAATAAGTCAGTTAATGGAATACAGGAGACTCCTAATGCAAATCAAGATGAAAATTGATGCTGATTTTAAAAAACTTGCAAGACAAATACCTAAAATAGTAAAAGAACATATTGAAGACTATGTTAGAAGTGTTGAAAGAGATACTAAGCTAAATATAGATAATTCAACTGATGTAGATGGTAAATCCTTAAATAGAGAATACAAAACAGGACAACCATTAATAGAAACAGGTACTTTGTTTAATAGCATAGAGGCAGATAAAAATAAATTGCGTATTGCATTGCATGGTTTTAATCACAATTTTGGCAATTATAAGCATTTAAGAACTGGTACTTATGTGCAAAACTTTGTTGGAATAAATTCTAAATCTGAAAAAGTTTTAGATGAAAAATTTAATAAAAAAATAGACAATGCCTTAAAAAAATAACCAATTCTTGCATATCATATAAAATTATAGCTAGTTTATACTAACAAATATAAGGAAAGTTAGTATGGGTCAGATAGAAGACTTGTTAGCGTACCTAATGACTTTAGAAGCGTTAATAAAAGATTTAGATAATAGATTAGCAGATTTATCAGAGATAGAATTAGCTAATAATCAACTATTAGCATCACTTATTCAAACATCTAGCAAGATGACTGATGGTGTTAGGATTCCAACAAATGAAGAATTGATGGAAGAATTAGCTATGGCATCAGCAGAGCAGAGTAATTGGGAAAAAAATTAATGAAAGGCTACGTTGTATCAGTTTGGTATTGTAAAGCCTGTAGATGGTCTTGGAAAACACTTACAAGAAACATCGATGCAGAAGACCAATGTCCTGAATGTAGCTCATATGAAACACAAAGAATAATTAAAAAAGAAGATTTAGATTACTTAAATTGATTTTCTTTTTCAATAACCAGTTTTTGCCAAGCCTCTTTTTGAGCAGGGGTTTTACGACCTTTTGGGAGTATAGGAACACCCACCGCTATAGCTCTTTCTCGCCATTCTTTAGCTAGTTTACGCTTATCTTGTTTTGATTGATGTCGTACTTTTATAGAATCTATAACTGGTTGTGGCTTTCTAGGCAAAACCTCTATTTGTGGCTCAATATCCACATACTCAGCATCATCAGGTTCTATTTCTACCTCGCCAGTAACTTCAGCATTAAGGAATTTTTCAAATGGACTCTGATGATTGGCTACTTCCACACGCTTAATTAGCTTGCCTGAATGCTCCAAAACCAGCCTGCCAGCCTGAACATTGCCTGCCTCCGCCTCACGAATCATACTATTCAATACAGAGGGTAACCTAGAACCAAATGATATCATATACTTCTGATAGAATACCTCTACAAACTCAGGGTCTTTTAACCATTTATGTATAGTAACAGAAGAAACGCCTGATTCCTCTGCAACATCTTTAATACGAGCATTAGGCTCATTTACTAGTAACTCTATAGCTCTAACCTTAGAAGGTTTCCAATGGGTAGGCAAATTAACACTCATAAACTATCTCCAAAACTTTCTAGTTAATTTAATAGACTTTAGTGGGGCAATAAAAGACTTTCTTTTCAAATTTTTTTTAAGACATTCATTTGGCATTTTGATGAGGAAAGACGATTAACAAACCGCTCAAAACGCTCATACGCCCCTACCCTATTGAGAATCAGTCTTAATAAGCGTTAAAATTGCGGAACTTAGCAAGAATAAACCAGACTTGCAACATATTTAAAAATAAATTACTTTTTTGTTTGACATTATAAGGGATGTGAACGCATACAAACAAAGTTTTTTAATTAACAAATAAAGTTCTTGACATTTAAATAAATCTGTTGTAGTACATCCAAATAATTTAAGATGCAAGTAAAATATTTATGCCTTAATGAGATTGAGACTCAACAAGCCACTTAGTTAATTAGTATAGTGTTTTAACGCTCATATTATAGCCTATATAGACAGATTAATAGTAAATGGTATGTAGGTATGCCTTGCCTTGAGTTCGTTGGATTTAGGCGGTTTTCCTTCGACAAATGCAATGTAAAATATTTTCTTATTGAGACTAGACCCAAATAATTTACAAATAATTAAAATAGTTCTTGACTTTGTTCTATATATGTTGTTTTTTAGAATACCTTTTATCGGATTCAGGCGGAATAAAAAAAATACTTGACACTTAAATTAATTACTTGTAATCTTTAGCAACAATTAATTAAAAAAAGGTTTAAATATGAAATTTACTAAAGATAAAAAATATGAATTTTTAAGCTATTCAAAGCCATTCAAAGTTGAATTTATGCCTGTTAATTCAGAGGAAAAAGCAACAAAAATTTTACGCTGGAAAATTGATAATTTTAGAGGGTTTAGTGCATACGACTCACCAAGGGCGGAATATAAAGGAAGATATGTAAAATGTAATTATAGTTTAAATTTAACCTCTAAAACATTGATACCTAAAACAACCTATGCAGACGGAACAAAAAAAGATGCATTTTACAATTTTTTAGATATAAGTAATGAACCTTTTAATTTTCACACAAAAAAAGAATTGAAAGAATATTTAAATAATTGTATTGAATATATGGAAAGAGGAATAGAAGACTATTACTATAATCAAAATGGATATAAAATAATAAAATAAAACTTGACACTATCAAAAATAGTTCATAATATTTAACAACAATTAACTAAACAAAAGGAATAAATAAAATGAGAACAGAAAATATAAGATTATTAGATTTAGAAAATAACGAGGTTTTAAACCATACTTATAAAAGATTATTAACAGATGCAATTGATATGCTTAATAAATGTTATGAGTACAAAATTAAAGAACCTTATAATAATTATGAATTAGGTTCATTAATTGTAGACTTGGAACAGGCTCAAGAAGAAATTAACGAGGGTTTAAAATGAGTAGAATATTTAGGGAACATATAATTTGCAAAAGTGGGTTAAGACTTAGTATTCAGGCTAGCGTAAGGCATTATTCAGTACCAAAAGAAGACAATGCTCCATATTATACGCATTGCGAGGTCGCTGTAATAGGCAAAAAAAGAATAAAAGCTTTTAATAAGTGTGCTGGATATAAGCCATATTACTGCAGAAGTATAGAGGGTTATGTTTATGAATGGTTAAAAGCAAGTACAATATTAAAAGTAATTATTAAAAATGGCGGTATCTTAGAAGGCGAATTGCCACCGCTAAAATTTGAAAGGGGTTAAATAATGAATCATTTAAGCGTATTCTTAGGAATTATTACAGGTTTGTTTTTAGGCGGTTCTTTTTTTGGAATTGACCTAATTTTACAAGTATTAACATTAATTACTAGCTTTTCAATTTGGGGAGTAGTAATTTATTTATTAATTAATCAATTTAAATAAAAGGGGTTTAAAATGATAGATTTTAATGAATTAAGAATTAAATTCAATGATGTTCCTAGGTTTGAAGAATATCAATTAAATAAAGAAAATATATTTCAATTTAAAATATTTCAAGAGGGGTTTATTACTTTTTCAAGTTATAAAACAGATGATTTAAATAGAGCAATTAAACAAGTTAAAAAGGTTTATAAAAATCATTCAATTTGTGACCATTATATTATAGAAGTTTATGCATTAAACCCAAATCCTAGAGAATTTACAATAAAAGCAACAACAGAAATAGGAATTAATACTGGTGAAATAATTGGAAAACATTATTTTTATGACTGGTATAAAATAAAAGATTTAGACATTTATCTACCAAAAAAAACAAAAAGGAACTAAACAAATGAACTTATTAACTCAAAATTCAAAAATAAAAAAGACTTCTAAACACTTTGGAGTAAATTTATTTAATTTTTCAATACCAGCATATAAAAGTAAGAGCGGTGAAATAACTTGCCCTCTTGCTGGTGAATGCGTCAAATTTTGCTACGCTCAAAAAGGATTTTATAAACTTTCCAGTAAGTGGGCTGAATTAAAATTTGAGGCTACCAAAAAAGATTCTTTTATTAATGATATGATAAAAGACATAAAAGCAAAAAAGGCGGAATTTGTAAGGGTTCACGATTCAGGGGATTACTATTCAAAAGAATACCTTCTAAAATGGTTTGAAATTGCTGAAAAAATGCCTGATATTAAATTCTATTCTTATACTAATAACGTAAATATGATTAAGAAATTAAAATCTATTCCTAGTAATTATGATTTTATTTTTTCTGATTCAGGCAAGCAGTCACATTTAATAGATAAAAAAGTAGATAGGCACACTAAAATATTTAAATCATTAGAAGACTTGGAAAAAGCTGGATATAAAAACGCTTCTGAGTATGATTTGTATTCTACAAAGTGGTTTAATGATACTAAAAAAGTCGGTTTAGTGTTTCATTAAAGTTTGTTTGTTTAGTTAGTCAATGAAGCCCCTTTAATTAGGGGCTTTTTTGTATCTAGTTAGTAAAAAAACACGCTCTAAATGGCTCAAATTCGAGCTTTTTTTGGTTCAAGTATACCTAACTAAGCCTAACAAATAAAACGCTCTTAAAACGCAAATTTAGAACCAGCTTTGAATGAATCCAAAAATTTAAATATGAATCCAAAAAAAAATAAATAGTAATCATTACTACTTAGCTTAATGAGAATGAGTCTCAATAACAATAGCTTATTGAGAATGAATCTCAGTATCAATCTCAATAAGTTAATGAGATTAAATCTCAATATTAATTTTTTATAAATTTACATAATATTTTTTATAATGTCAAGTAATATTTATATTTTTAAAAATAATTTTATTTTTTACTTGCTTTTTTCAAAAAATCGATACGAGCCGAATTTTATACCCTGAAGACATTTTTTTAAATAGTCGATAGTTGGTATTAAAAACTTTTTTTGTGCGGTTTTAAGGCTATTTATGGAGCAAGATTCTCTATAAAATATGCCTGATAAATACAATTATTGCTAAATTTATAAAAATAATTTAAAAAAGTACTTGACTTGTATTATATATGCTTTATAATATTTGACAACAAAAGGAGTTATAAAATGACAGATATAATGAGATTAGAGAGAGCATATGAAATTACTAAAGGTATTATAAATCGTAATAAAGAAAAAAAAGAAAATATGTTAGAACATCTTTCATTAATGCAAATAAAATCAGATATAAAATTTGTATTAAACAACTTAAAATAAAAAAAAGGAGTTAAAAAATGGAAAAAGTAGATATGTATAATGATGAGTTTTCAATCGCTGGATATGAATGGATAGATTATTGTGAAGTTCAGGAGGAGGGTGCTTATAATATGTTAAGCCCTCAAGCAAGAATGGAAACAGGTTTAGATAAAGAAACTTATTTTAAAATCATAAAGAACTATGATAAATTAAAAGAGTTTTTTGATAAAGGTGTATAAATGAGAATGAATCGAGAAAATGCAAGCAACCCTAATATTAAGGTCAAAAATCATTGTGCTAATTATAATACAGGGTATACCTGTTCAGGAATAATGATTGACTCAAAATTAAGACAATGGATTGATGTTGACTTGTGTGGTAAAAAATGCTTAATATCAGAAAATAAAGAATGTGATTATTTTAATTATATAGTCGCACCAGCAATAAAGGAGTAAAAATGAAAGAACATATAAAAGTACCATTATATTATATAAAAGATGATGATGATATTATAATAGATTGGGAATCAGTTTATAATGAATTTGATAACCTATGTAATGAACTAAAGGAGAAGTATAATGGCTAAAATAAGAATAAGCCCAAAATCAAAAAGAGTTTACGACTTACTAAATCAATTAGATGTTGTAAAGAATGTAAAGGAAAATATAATCAAAAACCATAAGCATTGGCAAACAATTCTTGATGGTATTTATTATGAGGTTTATAATGATAAAAACTGATTTAATTGAACTGCAAAAAGTATTCCATCAATGCAATGAGTTTATCAGGTCTATATGGGTTCATACAGAGGGTGAGGATATGGGAGATTATGATATCCTTAAAAGAGAAGTGAAGGAATTATCAGATAAAACAAATGCAATGATTCTTATATTAGATGCATATGAACAAAACAAAAAAGGAGAGTTATAATGAGTACAATGGCAGATTATGAAAGAGCAGATAAATGTATTAGATTAACTTTAGAAAACTATTTTAAAGAACCTGATTGGTTTGATAATGTAGATTATTTAGAAGATAGGCGGAAAAAAAGACACATTGAGCGTGGTACTGAATCTAAATCTTTACAACCAAAAAGATGCGATAAGTGCAGAAGGGTGTATCAGAAATCAGTTAGAATAGATAAAAATAGACCTAAAATTACTTACCTAAATAGGCAAGTTTTTGATGGTGTTAGGTTAATAAGGGAGACTTGCAATGAATGTAGATAAATCTAAATATGATATATTTTCAGAATGGTTTGATAATAACGAAAAGAAACTTATAAATCTGTTCTGTAAAATGATTAGAAAAGAAAAAATATATGATTTAGACTTTGCTCATTTCGTGGAGTATATGTATAATACAGATAAGAGTTGCACAGATTATAATAAAGGTCGTATATTCAAGAATGAAAAAAAGGATAAATAAAATAATTAAGAGTGGATTTATATTCAAGGGTTGGTTTTACCTCCTTTTTACCAGCCCTCCACTCGAAAGGGAGATAACATGAAAAGTGCATATTATTGTATGATACCAAAAACAATATTGCATCATCCTAAGTTAAAGCCAAACTCTAAATTAATTTATGCAGAGATTATGGCTACCTTACAGGATGATGGAGTTTGTACAAAAAGAAATATACATTTTAGCAATGTATTAAATATATCAAAAGATACTGCATCAAGAAGTATATCAGAATTAAAAACATATGGTTTTATTCATGTACTGATTGAGTTAGAAGAAGGTACTGAGAAGTTTATAAAAAGATACATTACCCCTATGCAGAATTTCCTATGGGTAAACCATGATGAAGACAACCCCTATCCGCAAAATACAATAGGGGTAGATAATTCTATTAGAGGAGAAGATGGTTTAACCCCTATGCAAAAAACGCAAACATTATTATATAATAATAATAAGATAAATAAACTATATACCAATGGGAATAAATCAGTATCTATACTGGAAGAACTTAATGAAAAACAAATTACTTATTTGGGTAATATAGTGCATGAGTTCTATACAGAAAAACACAAACATTTTCCACAGGCAGTAAAAGCCAACTGGAAAAAGGATGATTGTCTTGTTAATGATTCTATAAACACGCTTTATATGATTATAAAATTAGATGATTATTCTGAGAAGATTGTTAGGGATGTAATCAAATGGGCTACTAATGATAAATTTTGGTATAGTAACCTTATATCATTACGAGGTCTTAGAAACAAATCTAACAATGGTCAAACTAAGTTCACTAACATCTATTTAAAATACAAAGGGAGAAAATAAAATGGAATTTTTTTATAATGTAGTAATGGGATTTTGGATATGCTTTTTAATTGTTTGGATTGCATATTTACAAACTAGGTTAAACATCACTCAGAGTAAGTTAGAAGACTTGGAGTTCTTGTATGACCTTAGAAAGTAATGGAATCTATGCAAGGAAAACCTATGGTCAGGAAAGAACTACTTGCCCAAAATGTTCCCATAGAAGGTCTAAATCAGGTGATAAATGCCTTGCAATCAACCATGATGAGGGTGTATGGTTTTGCCATCATTGTGGCTGGAAAGGGAGTTTAAATAAAAAACCTATGGATATTAAAGAGATAATACAAAAGCCAAAACAGGAAGTTAAAACAGAACTACCTCAAGACATCATCGATTGGTTTGGTGATAGAGGTATATCTGAAAGCACTTTGCAACAGGAAAAGATTGGTTTTAATAATAGCTGGATTCAGTTTCCATTTTATAAAGATGGTGAAGTAGTTAATATCAAATCAAGAACATTGGCAAAAGGTTTCAAGCAAGAAAAGAATGCAGAAAAATGTTTTTATAGATTTGACCATATGGTGGGGATGCAAACCATCATTATAACTGAAGGTGAGATGGATGCATTAGCACTTGTTGAGGCTGGTTTTAATAATGTGGTATCTGTTCCTGATGGAGCAACACAACCAAATAGTAAACCATCTGATAGGAAGTTCAGTTATCTTATATCTGCTGAAGAGCATTTAATGAACGCTGAAACAATCATATTATGCACAGATTCTGATGATGCAGGTAAACACCTTAGAGATGAATTATCTAGGCGTATAGGTAGGGAAAAATGCTTTAGAGTGACATTCCCATTAGACTGCAAGGATATGAATGATGTACTTGTTAAGCATGGTGAAGATAGGGTTGGTGAGATTATATCTGATGCACATCCTTACCCTATTGATGGTGTTGTTGAAGTTAAAGATGTCATCGATGAGGCTATTGATTTATTAAATAAGCCTGAACATATGGGCTTATCTACAGGCTGGAGTGACCTAGATACATTTTACAGGGTTAGCCCTAGTGAAGTATCTGTAGTTACAGGTGTGCCTAATATGGGTAAATCAGAATGGATGGATGCCCTGATGATTAATATGGTGCAAGAATATGGCTGGAAGTTTGGTATATTCTCAGCAGAGAATTTTCCTGTAAAACATCACTTATTAAAATTAGTAGGTAAGTTTGCTGGTCAACCTTTTTATGGTGAGGAAAAGATGTCAGAAGAGGTTGCAAGAAATTCTATGGATATACTAGATGAACATATTAAATTTATAGGTACGCAAGAAAATTCAGTTACAATAGCATCAATAATGGAGCAAGCTAGATTACTTAACTATAGGTTTGGATTAAATGGATTAGTGATTGACCCTTGGAATACATTAGAACATAAGTTTGGTGATGGTGAG
>Ga0208644_1003022_pt1 | contig 13186 bp, 19 predicted proteins | sample VirMetDEL_Nov_18_FD_184517 | JGI IMG/M metagenome (GOLD analysis project Ga0208644, IMG submission 184517) | Aqueous microbial communities from the Delaware River and Bay under freshwater to marine salinity gradient to study organic matter... | ecosystem: Environmental > Aquatic > Marine >... | reverse complement strand
GTCTGCTGTTGATGGTGCTATCTACGCTAATGAGATAAGAGAAGCACAAGAAGAAGGTCGAGTATGTAACGTACCTTATGACCCTGAGCTTAAAGTTCATGTGGTTATGGACTTAGGTTGGAATGACTCTATGTCAATTATCCTATGTCAAAAAGGTGTGTCAGATGTTCGTATTATTAAATACATAGAAGATGACCACAGAACACTTGACAGTTATTCTGCTGAACTAAAGAACTTACCTTATAATTGGGGTCAAATGTATCTACCCCATGATGGTCAATCTAAAGACTTTAAACATGGTATATCAGCAGAAGATATAATGAATAGAAATGGTTGGGATGTTCGCATTGTGCCAAGACTAGATGTTGAGTCTGGTATTAAGGTTAGTCGTATGAACTTCCATCGTATATACTTTGATAAATCTACAAGTCGTTTAATCGACTGTTTAAAACATTACAGACGAAGTATCAGTCCATCTACTAACGAACCTGGTTCACCAGTTCACGATGAGTATTCACATGGAGCAGATGCTTTTAGGTATTTGAACGTATCTTTAGACAAAATGACCAATGAAACATGGGGAAGTCAAGAGATACATTATTCTAATTTAGGAATTGTTTAATGGCACAACAAAATTCAATGACCGATGAAGAAATATTGCATCAGATAGTTAATGAGGAAAATATTGCTTACGGTATAAATGACTCACAACTATCAGCAGAACGTGCAGAAGCTATCCAATATTATCTTGGTGAGCCTTTTGGTAACGAAGTCGATGGTCGTTCACAGGTTGTATCTTATGATGTACAAGACACGATTGAATCTGCATTACCACAATTACTAAAGGTATTTGTATCTGGTGATGAAGTTGTAAGGTTTGAGCCAAAGAACCCTGAAGATGTAGCTGCAGCCGACCAAGAAACAGATTACGTTAATCACATTGTAATGGATAAGAACAATGGGTTTGAAATCTTTTATGTATGGATGAAAGATGCTCTGTTATCTAAGAATGGTTATGTAAAAGCGTATTACGAAGAATACGAAGAATACGAGGAAGAAGAATATAGAGGTCTAACCGATGGTCAACTAGACATGTTGGCACAAGATGACAACATTGAAATACTAGAGCATGACGCATATCCTGATCCGTCTGTTGAGCCAATGCCTATCACACCTCAGATGGCAACACCATTAGATGTTAATGTAGAAGATGGCACAATCTCTACTGAACAACAAATGGCTCAAGCATTTATGCAACCTATGTTGCATGACGTTAAGATTAAAGTCAGAGAAATGTCAGGTGAAATCTGCATTAAAAACGTATCGCCTGAAAACATCATGGTATCTGTTGACTGTACAGGTACAGACTTAAATACAGCACGTTTTGTGCAACATCGTGAGCTACAAGACCCAGCAGAAGTCGCAGAACAATTTGACATGGACTTATCAGAAGTCGAAGAAATTATGAACGCAGATAATGATGCGTTTGAATTAGAGGCTAATGCTCGTGATATTTACCAAGAACAATACGACAGAGCTGTAACTGATGGCAAGATATTAGTTCGTGATACATACTTTATGGTCGATGGTGAACGCAAACGCTATGTGATTATTGGCAACCAAATCATCTATCAAGAAGAAACTTGTGACCATGTACCATTTGCTTGTATTACACCTATGATTATGCCACACAGACACATTGGTCGTTCATACACAGATTTAACTCGTGACATTCAGTTAATCAAATCTACATTGATTCGTGGTCAGTTAGATAATATGTATTTGGCTAACAATGGTCGCTATGCGGTGTCTGACCGTGTTAATTTAGATGATATGCTAACCTCTCGACCAGGTGGTATTGTTCGTGTACAAGGTGAGCCAGGTTCTGCTGTATTACCTTTATCTCATGCACCATTCCCTCCAACCTCATTCACGATGGTTGAATACATGGATAGCATGAAAGAGAAACGCACAGGTGTGACTGCATACAACCAAGGGTTAGATAGCAACTCACTTAACAAAACAGCAACAGGTGTGCAACAGATTATGTCTGCAGCACAACAGCGTTTAGAATTAGTCGCTAGAACATTTGCAGAAACAGGTATCAAAGACTTATTCTTACTTGTACATCGCCTAGTTCGTCAGAATGTAACTAAACCTGACATTGTAAGACTACGCAACCAATGGGTTGAGATTGACCCTCGTGAGTGGAAGAATCGTAAAGACTTATCTATCTCTGTTGGTTTAGGTGCAGGTAATAAAGACCAACAAATGTTCCACCTTACAAACATTCTACAAATGCAAAAAGAAGCATTACAAGCTGGTCTTACTGATCCTAGCAAGATATACAATGCGTTGGCTAAACTTACACAGAACGCAGGATTTAAAAACCCAGAAGAATTTTGGAATGACCCTGCTAATCAAACGCAACCACAACAAGCTATGCCAAGTCCACAAGAACAGCTTATCCAAGGACAATTACAAATTGAGCAAACAAAAGCTCAAGCAGATATGCAGTTGGAGGCACAGAAAAATCAAGCTGATATGGAACAAGAGCAATTACGTTCACGCAATGATATACTCATAGAACGTGAGAAGATTGCATCACAGGCTGAGCTAGAAAGATTTAAAGCACAACTAAAAGCCGAAACAGACTTAGCAATCGCTAACATAAAGGCACAGTATGGCGGATAAGATATTAGCAGAAATTAAACGTGGTGATGATGCTAAAAAGATATTAGAGAATAAAGTCTATATCGAAGCATTTGAAACCGTAAAGAACAACATCATTGATGCAATGAATACAAGTCCATTAGGTGATGATAAGACACACAATCGCCTAGTCATTGCTCTACAAACCTTGTCACAGATTGAGAAAGCACTTACTGACGTTATGCAAACAGGTAAGATGGCTAAAATCCAAGTGGAAGATAAAAGGTTTAGAGTATTCGGATAAAGAATTTAGACATTAGTCTATCTGGGTGCTAGTACCTAACTAGCAAATAAAAAGGAAATATTATGAGTGACCAACCAACTATGGAGTCACCACAAAGTCGTTTAGAAGCGATGCTTGGTGACATATCTAACGAACCACCTAGAGTGGAAGAAGATGAACCACAAGAGGAACAGGAAGAATTATCTGCCGAACCTGAATTAGAAGGTGAGGATATAGAAGATGAGGAAACCGAAGATGACGAGCCAGATGCCGAGGCTGACGAAGAAGAAGATTCTGATGAGGAACAAACTGCTGAAGTCGTTAAGCTAAAAGTAAATGGTGAGGAAGTCGAGAAATCTCTTGACGAAGTCGTGGCATTAGCCCAACAAGGACTTGACTACACTCAAAAGACACAACAGGTTGCAGAGCAACGGAAAGAATTAGAAGCACTACAAGAACAACTTAATGGTGCAACTAAGCAATTTCAAGAGCAACAGCAACTGAATAGTATGTTAATTGAAGATGTAGCGAAGATCACAGCACTAGACCAACAACTAGCACAGTATCAAGACGTGGACTGGCAAAAGTTGTCTGATAGTGATTTTGTGGAGGCACAAAAACTTTTCTTCCAATATAATCAGCTACAACAAGAACGTAGCGGTGCGGTTTCACAGTTTGAATCCAAACGGCAAGAAGCATTGACTAAACAGCAACAACTGGTTGCAGAACAAGTAAGGAAAGGTAAAGAACAACTAGCTAAGGAAATACCTAATTGGAGTCAGCAGACCACCCAAGAAGTTATCTCTACAGGCAAAGAATATGGCTTTACTGACGCTGAACTAAACTCAATCATTGACCCTAGACACGTTAAGGTGTTGCACGATGCTATGCAATGGAGAAAACTAAAATCTAAGGATTCGGTAACGAAGAAAAAGGTCGCAAGTGCCAAACCTGTTGTGAAGCCAGGTTCAAAAGACCAAAAACAGGTTGCTACTGCAAGTGCTAAAAAGATGCGTGACCAATTACGCAAAACTGGTAGCTCAGAGGTAGCAAGTAAATTAATCGAAAATCTATTATAGAGGTAAATTATTATGGCAGTTTCAGCTACCAATAGTTATACTGGTGCAGGTATTGCTGAGGACTTCGAGAATATTATTTATGATATTTCCCCAGAAGATACACCATTGTTATCAATGGCTAAAAAAACTTCAGCAGGTCAAACCTACCACCAATGGCAAACAGACGCATTAGCAGCAGCCGCAGCTAACCGTCAAGTTGAAGGCGATGACGCATCATATGCGACACTCGCAGCAACAACTGTGTTAGGTAACTACACACAGATTTCACGCAAAACAGTTCAAATTTCTAACACTTTCGATGTTGTACGCAAGTACGGTCGTAAGTCAGAAGTTGCTTATCAGTTAATGAAAGCTGGTAAAGAACTTAAACGTGACATGGAACACGCATTAGTGCGTAACCAAGCATCATCAGCAGGTGGTGCAGGTACAGCTAGATCATCAGCAGGTATGGAGTCTTGGATTGCTGGTAACAGCATCAAAGCTACTGCAGCTTCAACAGCAACTACACCAGGTTTCTCTGGCGGTACAGTTGTAGCTCCTACTGACGGTACAGCAGGTACATTTATCGAAGCTGACTTAAAATCTGCTTTAGAAGCAGCTTGGGTTGATGGTGGTGAGCCAACAACTATTTTAATGTCATCTGCAAACAAAAAACTTTTCTCAGCATTTGCAGGTATTGCAGAGAAACGTCATATGGTAAATGGCACTAACGAAGCTATTATCACCGCAGCAGCAGACGTTTACGTTTCTGACTACGGTAATCACACAGTAAAACTTGATCGCTTTATGCGTGACGAGGCTGTTCTTTGTATTGACCCTGGTTATGTTGGTGTTGCATCACTACGACCAATCACTAAAGAAGAACTAGCAAAAACTGGTGATTCTACCAAGTACATGATGACAGCAGAGTATTGCTTGGTTGTAAACAACCCAGATGCTCATGCTAAAGTACAAGGTGTTGGCGCATAATTAATTATGTGCTATCATTTTTTTATAGGGGATTGCAGCCCTCTATAGAGAACGCAGTTTAGGGAGGGGGGAGTAATCCCCCTTTCTTTTATATTATGCCTATATTATTTGATAAAGACCCAGTAACAGGAGTTATACAATATTACGATTACGATGCTAGTAAAGACGAGCATCTGATTACTTCTGTGCAAGATACCACAGCACTCATCGACCAATTAAAGAAAATTAGGAATGGTGAGGAAGCATGGCAAAAAGGTGTTAAAGAGTCGTGGGTACATTATGCTAGTATCCCTCCAGTTGTAGAAATGGAACTCAAGAAAAAAGGTATCGACCTTTACAATAAACACCAAACAAAAGAATTACTAAAAGAAATTAATATTAATTATCCTTGGCTAAAAACAACAAATAAAAAGCATGGATAAACAAGAACTCCAAAGAGTAGAGTTAGCAATACATGATTTAATCAATCGTGAGCAATACGATACAGCAATACCTCTGATTAACGAGGTATTAGAACATTACCCAAACGATGCAGCAGCTTTAAATTTCCTAGGATATATATGGTTACAAGCTGATAAACCTGCATTTGCATATCAATATTTTAGACGAGCAGTACAAGAATCGCCTGATAACAAAGCGTTATGGACATCGCTTGGTCGAGCTTGTCACGATATGGATATGTTTGAAGAAGCTATTAAATACTTCTTAAAGTCAGCAGAGATTGACCCTAGTTATGCACTAGCCTACAGTAACGCAGGTGCATCATTTGTGCAAATGTCTGAATGGAAAAATGCTGAAGAAGTATGTAAGTTAGCACTAGAGTCTGACCCTAACGATGTACATGCACAATTAAACTTGTGTCATGCTTATCTAGCACAAGCAAAATGGGAAGATGGTTGGAAACAATGGGGTAAATCATTAGGTGGTAAGTATCGTAAAGAATGGCATTACCATGATGAAAGCAGATGGGAAAAACAACCTGATAAAAACATTGTGATTTATGGTGAACAAGGTTTAGGCGATGAAATATTTTATGGTAATTGTATTCCTGATGCTATTGATATTAGCAAACAAGTTTACATTGATTGTGACCCTAAACTCGAAGGACTGTTCAGAAGAAGTTTCCCAAGAGCCGAGGTACACGGTACACGCAAAGAAGAACATCCAGAGTGGATTGCTGATAAACAGTTTGACCATAGATGTGCCATTGGCGGATTGCCAGAGTTCTTTAGGTTAGATAGTAAGACATTTCCTAGGAAACCTTATTTAGAAGCTGATCCACAACGTAGAATCATGTGGAAAGCATTGTTTGATTCATGGGGTAAAACAGTTATTGGTTTAACTACGCATGGTGGTGGTCGTAGAACTAATGATAAAGGCAGAGAGATAACCCAAGAAGATTTAGAGCCACTATTAAAACAAGATTACAAGTTTGTATCACTAGATTACAGACCAGATAAACGATTAGAAGGTGTTGAATACTTTCCATTTGCTACACAGTCTGACGATTATGATGATACAGCAGCATTAATTGCTGAACTTGATATGGTAATTGGTGTCAATACAACAGCACAGCATTGTGCAAGTGCATTAGGTGTTAAAACTATCTGTTTAGTACCTAAATGGCATCAATGGCGATACGCACAACCTGGTATGCCTTGGTATCGACATATGAGATTAGTCTATCAAGACAATAAAACATGGAAACAAGTCATTGAGCAACTTAATATCTGACGAATACAGAGAAATGCAACGTGAATTGCATGAGAACCCTAATTACGGAGTCGCATCATTACAATTTGCATCTATTGTTGACGATATTATTACTCAATTTAAAATAAACGATTTACTCGACTATGGTGCAGGTAAACTTCGGTTAAAAGAGGCATTAAAAACCGAAGTAAATTACAAAGCATATGAACCTAGCAATCCATTATATGCAGATGAGCCTGAACCATGTGAGTTTGTGACCTGTATAGATGTTTTAGAACATATTGAGCCTGAGTTATTAGACAATGTGCTTGATGATTTAAAAAGAGTAACAGACAAGTATGGTTTTTTTACAATACATACTGGTGCAGCAGTAAAAACACTTCCAGATGGCAGAAATGCACATCTAATACAGCAACCATTTGACTGGTGGCAACCCAAAATCAAAGAAAGATTTGAAATTATAAGACAAGTAACCATGCCCAATGGTTACATGGTATTCGTTAAAAAAGGATAATAAATGGCTTTCACTAATTACACAGCATTTGTGACTGTGGTGAAGAACTATTTAGCCAGAACAGACCTAGATTCTGTTATACCTGACTTTATAGAACTCGCACAAGAACGATTATCTCGTGATCTACGAGTGCAAGAAATGCTAAAAGTGGCAACTGCATCGACAACATCTGGTGATGCTACGATTGCGTTTCCTACTGATTTTTTGCAGTTAAGAGATTTGCATATACAAGGAAATCCTGTTTATCAATTAGAATTTCAAACACCAGACAAGTTTTTTAGAAACCAATTAACACATACTTCAGGTATTCCGAAGTATTTTACACTATTGGCATCCGAGTTTCAGTTCGCACCAACTCCTGATAGTTCACGAACTGTTCAGATGCTCTATTATGCTAAACCAGACTTTATAGACACATCAACTGCCTCTAATATCTATTTAGCATATTTTCCAGATGCTTTACTGTATGCAACTCTAGCAGAAGCTGAACCCTACTTGATGAATGATGAAAGAGTCGCTGTATGGGGCAGTTTATATGACAGAGCATTAGCAAACATTAAAGCAAATGATAAGGGTGCTACCTTCTCAGGTGCTTCATTAAACGTAACAACAAGATAAGGAAAATTTATTATGTCAGAAATGTCAAGTTATTTAGAAGATGCTTTATTAAAAGCAACGCTTCTTAATACAGCTTTTACAACAGTAGCAACACCGTATATTTCATTACACACAGCAGACCCAACAGATGCTGGTACAGGTGCAGAAGTGTCAGGTGGTTCTTACGCAAGACAATCTGCTTCTTTTGGAACTCCCTCTGTAGTAGGTTCTTCATACAGAGCAGATACTGATGCCGATGTTACATTCCCTACTGCAACTGCATCATGGGGTACTGTAACGCATATTGGGATTTGGAATGCAGCTTCTGGTGGTCAACTTTTGTATCATACTCCATTAGACAGTTCTAAAACTATTGATAGTGGTGATATATTTAAAATCACAACAGGCAATTTAACTGTTGCATTAGCATAAGGATAAGTCATGGCACTTGTCGTAAAAGATAGAGTCAAAGAAACGACTACGACTACTGGGACAGGTACAGTTACCCTTGCAGGTGCGTCTACTGGCTTCCAATCGTTTTCTGTAATCGGTGATGGAAATACAACTTTCTACACACTCGTATCAGGTAATGATTGGGAAGTAGGTATAGGCACATACACAGCAAGTGGTACTACTTTGTCTAGAGATACTGTATTAGAATCTAGCAATAGTGGTAGTGCCATTACCTTATCTGGCACATCAGATGTATTCTGTACTTACGCTGCAGAAAAGTCTGTACACCAAGATGCTAATAATACAGGTTTCGCACCACAGTTAAGTGCTACTAATGGTTTATTTGTCAACAACGCAACCGTAGGTTCTAACTACACTATCCCTACAGGCTACAATGCGTTATCTGCTGGTCCAGTTACTATTTCTAGTGGTGTATCTGTAACTGTTCCGTCAACTTCTAAATGGGTGGTCGTATAATGGCATCAACAATTAATTCAAGCACAAGTAATGGTATTGTCATTACCCCTGATACAAGTGGTGAAATAGAACTACAAGCTAATGGTGTAACCAAAGCTAAAGTCACAGCAAATGGTCTACAAGATGCTAATGGTAATTCTCTTCGTGGTGGTATGTATCGTAACCTTATTATTAATGGTGATATGCAAATTGCACAGAGGGGGACAAGTTCTGCTGGTGAAGGAGCTACCGAAGGTTTTAAAACAGTCGATAGATGGAATTATACTACTGGTGGAACAGCAACTGATGGTAGATTTACTTTAACCCAAGATACAGCTGATGCTCCTAAAGATAAAGGGTTTGGATATTGTACTAAATTTGATTGCACAACCGCAGATACATCAATAGCTGCTGGAGAAGGTCTTATTTGGAGAACTAAACTTGAAGGACAAACACTTCAAGCTATTAAAAAAGGAACAGCTAGTGCAGAACAAATTACATTAAGTTTTTGGGCAAAAGGAACAGCAGCAACTTATGCTGTTGAATTGCATGATGAAGATAATAATAGACATAATACACAAAAATTTACAATTACTTCAAGTTGGCAAAAATTTACATTAACTTTTGCCGCAGATACAACAGGAACATTTAATAACGATAATGGTGCAAGTTTAGGAATTAATTTTTGGTTACATGCTGGTTCTAATTATACAAGTGGAACTTTTACATCAAACACTTGGGCTACAAGAACTTTAACTAATATTGCTGTAGGTATAGATTCATTCTATAGTAGCACTGCTAATGAATTCTTTCTAACTGGAGTTCAATTAGAAGTCGGTGAAGGTGCTAGTGACTTTGAGTTTTTACCTTATGATGTGCAGTTGCAGAGATGTCAGAGATATTATTATAAAATAACATCAACAGGTAGTACTTATATTGGAATAGGAGCAAATCAATGGAGCACATTTTGCACTATGACTTTTCCTTTTCCAGTTCCTATGAGAGCCTCTCCTACAGCGACATTAAGTTCGTGTAATATTACAAATAATGCTTCAGCAAGAACAGCATCTTTAGGTGGTAATTATAGTTCGTCACAAATAGGAGCATATAATATAAATTATTCTGGTTCAGCTTTTTCAGCAGATATAGCTTTAACTTTATATGCAACAAGCTCAAGCGGATATATGGATTGGAGTGCAGAATTATGAGTTATAAATTATGTGTAGCTCACCCAATAATAGGTGAAGCTCGTTCAGTTATTAGATTATCAGATGGTGCAAGTATTCCATTTGACGAAGATAACACAGATTACCAAGAATATCTAAAATGGGTTGCCGAAGGCAATACCCCTGAACCAGCAGATGAGGTAACAGAATGAGCGTAACAATTAATGGCATAGGCTTCGTAGAAAACAGTATCACACTGGATACTGACTACACACTAGCAGACAATCGTAATGCTATGACTGCTGGTCCTGTAACTGTAGCAGATGGTATCACTATTACAATCGGTGATGGTTCTACATGGAGTGTCGTATAATGGTGACTTCAATTAAGGGAAATGATACCAGTACATTTGGTGGGAATATAGATGTTACAGGTAATGTGGTAACAGATGCACCAGCGTTTAGTGCTTATTTACCATCTCCTACAACAGGCATTTCAAGCAATGTTTGGACTAAAATACAAATTTCAACAGAAAATTTTGATACTAATAATTGTTATGATGTTAGCAGCTATAGATTTACACCTACGGTTGCTGGATATTACCAAATAAATGGAAAGCTATTAATTGCTGGAACAACACACACTTATGGGTTTGTAGGAATTTATAAAAATGGTTCTAGAATTAGCGAGGGTAGTTATATTGCTGTATCAGCAAGCGAATCTGGTCCTAATGTTTCTGATTTAATATACTTAAATGGAACAACTGATTATGTTGAGTTATATGGAATGGCAATTACAACAGGTGGCACTGCAACATTTTATGGAAATTCACCAATACAAACAATATTTAGTGCATATCTAGCGAGGGCAGTATGAGTACAGTAAAATCAAAGAAACTACAAGTCGGAACAGATGCTACTGCATCTAATAACTTTACCATCTATCAACCAGCAACACCTGATGGAACATTAAGGATTGGTGTCGGTAATGCAGATAGTCCTACAGAGGTAGGTAGATTTAATAGCAATGGATATGTAGCAACTAATGCTCCAGCGTTTAGTGCTTACTCAAATTCAACAGCAAGTGTTTCAACTGCTACATGGACAAAAGTTCCAGTTAATGTAGAAGAATTTGACACCAATGCTAATTATGATAATGCTACTAACTATAGATTTACTCCAACAGTTGAAGGATACTATCAAATTAATGGTCAAGTAAATATATCTAGTTCAACCACAACTAGATTATTATGTGCTATTAGGAAAAATGGTTCTGAATTTAGATTAGGTACAGATTTAGCAACAATAGGAAATAGAGTAAATGTATCTTCTTTAATATATATGAATGGTACAACAGATTATGTAGAATTATGGGTATTTGTTACAGGAACAAGTTTAACATTTACAGGTTCTGGACAATCAGATAAATATTTTAATGGTTACCTAGCGAGGGCAGTATAATTTAACAAGGACATAACATGACATTATATGAAAAAATTAAACAATTAAAACCAGAACTAACAGATGCAGACTTTGCACCTGAAGGTACAATCATGCTTCAGAATGATAGTGATGGTAAAGGTGACTACATAAAATCTTGGGAACACCCAACGTTTACCAAGCCAACTCAAGAGCAGTTAGATGCAATTAACTAAAGAATATTTACATACTTTATTTGAGTATAAAGATGGAAATTTATACTGGAAAACAAACAAAACAACTCGTAATCTTATTGGTAAGAAAGTTGGAACTCCAACTAGCGGTGGATATTTAAATGTAATGGTTGATGGTATAAATTACAGAATACATAGATTAATTTACATGATGCACTATGGAGAATTTCCTGATGTTGTTGACCATATAGATGGAAATAGAACAAATAATAAAATTGAAAATTTACGACAAGCAACAGTAAGTCAAAACAATTTTAATACTAAAATGAGAATTGATAACTCATCTGGATACAAAAATATTTCTTGGAGTAAGGATAGAAATAAATGGGTTGTAAGAATTCAAGCAAATAAAAAATTACATCAATGGTATGTAAAAGATTTAGAGCTTGCTGAGTTAGTTGCAATAGAAGCAAGAGATAAATATCACAAACAATTTTCGAATCACGGAGTTTCATAATGACTGTAAGCGTAAAAGCACCTACCAGTACCACAGGCTCTATCCAGTTAAATGGAAGTGATGTACTGACTATTGATAGTAGTGGTAATGTTACTGCTCCTAATAAACTTATATCTACAGGTCATGTATTACAAGTAGTATCTACATCTCCAAATCAAGGTGGTAGTGCATTTAGTACATCAAGCACAAGTTTTATAGATTCTGGTTTTTCACTGTCAATTACACCATCTAGCACTTCTAGTAAAATATTAGTTATTGCCAATGGCGCAATGACACAAACATTAACAGGTGGAACTGGCTGTTTAGCTACTATATATAGAGGAGCAACTAATCTTGCTAATGGTGCGACTAATGGTTTTGCTTATTATGAAAACTCAACAAGCTCTGGATTTCAATGGGTAAGTGGAACAATGGTAACATTAGATTCACCCTCAACTACTAGCTCAACAACTTATAAAATATATGTAAGAGCAGTTAATAATGGTGCTGGTGCTGGTACTGCATATTATAGTATTAATTATGCTGGAAACGGAATTACACTTATGGAGATTGCTGGATAATGAATAAACACGAAGCAATATATAAACTATATCCTAATATTGTTACTATTCGTGGTGATGTAGCTTACGATGCTGATGGCAACGAAGTAACTTATGATAATGATGCTGTAACCGTTGAAATAAATGCAAATGCTTATAAAGAACAACGAGCTTCTGAGTATCCACCATTATCAGAACAACTAGACTACATCTATCACAATGGTATAGAAGCATGGAAAACAAATATGATACAACCTGTTAAAGACAAGTATCCTAAACCTACGGAGTAATATATGAGTTCAATAGTTATACAGGGCGATACCTCTGGAAGCATAACAGTAGAAGCACCTAGCGTTGCGGGTACTCATACCTTAACACTACCTAAAGCTACAGGTAACATAGCTACAGATGCTACTGTTGGGTTAGGTACGAAGAACCTTATTATCAATGGTGATATGAGAATAGACCAGAGGAATGCTGGAGCAAGTCTAACCGTAAATACTGCTGCTGTTGTTTATTCGGTTGATAGACTGTTTACATATGGACAAGCAAGTGATGGTGTTTTTACAGTGCAACAAGTTACTGACGCACCTTCTGGTTTTATTAATTCTGTAAAAGCAACGGTTACTACTGCTG
>Ga0208644_1003020_pt1 | contig 13188 bp, 20 predicted proteins | sample VirMetDEL_Nov_18_FD_184517 | JGI IMG/M metagenome (GOLD analysis project Ga0208644, IMG submission 184517) | Aqueous microbial communities from the Delaware River and Bay under freshwater to marine salinity gradient to study organic matter... | ecosystem: Environmental > Aquatic > Marine >... | reverse complement strand
CTCTAGCACTTTATTGCGGTCGTCTAGCAATTCCCACTCGCGCATGAGTCGCGCATAGTCGATGTCGTTTGGTTTGAATGTTGGTAGTCTCACGGCTGCACCTCCTTTCTCGTAAGTACAGATCGACCAATATTCCAAATATTCTGATCATGACATTCCATCATAATACGTTCAATTTCTGCCCGAAGCGCAGTATTCTCAATAATCAGCCGGTCATTGGCTTCGTATAACCGTTCAGCACAAACCTTTAGTTTTGCGTTTTCTTTAAGCAGTTCGTCGTAGTCTTCGACTTTGCGGCGATATGCATTTTCCCATTGTTTCGTAGTCATGGCATGGCTTCGTTTCGTGCATCTTGTAATTGCTCGCGAGTGCAGCGTTCCTCAAGTGCGGCAACGTAGTATTCTAAACGACGGACGTCAGAGAGAACCTGCTCGACTCGACGACGCGAACGCTCTGTCGAATAACACCAACAACACGCATGATTTTCGCTGTCGTAATAGCGCCCGCAGTCCGATTTTAGGCGGCACTTTTCCTCGTTCACGACGCACCACCTTTCCCGTACCACTTCGGCAAGTCGAGCGACCGCACGACCGGCTCGATGTTTTCCCAATAGTTTGTCTCGATGCTCTTCTTTAGCCGCCGCAGATCGTCGAGCGTTTCGTCCTGCCCGATGCTGATTGCTTGATCCGACAACTTGTAGATCGCTACGCCGTAAGGCTGCACTTTTTCGACGGCGACGAAGAAGAAATCGAAAACCGGTTTGCCATAGATTTCCGTCACCAAGGGTAAATAAAACCCAGCTTGTCGATGGTATCCGTAACTAAATACGGACTTCTCGAACGAGCCGTAGCCGTCTGAGTTAAGACTTTCCGTCGTTTTCAGATCGACAACGTATGGTCTTCCCTCGCTCAACTCGCAGCCTAATGGGTTAAACCAATCAGTGCGTGATTGCAATTCGATGCCACCAATTTTGGTGCGCCATGTTTTCTCCGGTACACCAGCACCAAAGAGTTGCTCGGCAAGCGGGTTTTGATCGACCGCATTGCTCATCGCAAAAGCAATGTCGTAGGTATCCTGATCGACGACTGTCTTTCCCTTCGCATCAGCCTCAAACTTTTCGGCTTCAGCTTTACCATCTTTGGTCCGTCGATCAAAACGCGGCGCAACAATGAACTCGGTTTGTAGCTTTTGCGGCTCAAGAACCATTCCATGCGTCAGCGAACCGAGTTGTAATGCCTTAGTTGGTTCCTGATCCGGCAAAGAACGCTCTACAAATCGTTTAAAAAACAATTTTGGGCGTTTCCGATAAACCTCTAATTTGGAATGACTGACTGCTGGATTGGCGTGGTATTCACGTGAGGATTCGTTGCTCATTCTTTGTCCTCCTCAAGACCCAGCTTACTTTGTAACGGATCTACTTCTTGCTCCGACTCGTCCGTGTAACGAGTTGTCCAAGTGATTTTTACTCGCACGGCTGGAGCCTGTGCTAATGGATCAAACTCGACTGTGAGATTAGCTTTTGCCTTCGGCTCCGGTTGATCTTCACATTCGATGAAGTTTTCCGTGGCCGATTTACTGATGGATGGAAAGTGCGTCTCCAGCAGTCCGCGAATTTGCTCGGATGCGCTGTTAATAATCGCAGCTTTGACCTCTGGATGGTTCGCGGTGCTCATAGTTTGGTGAAGCCTTCGGTTACCTTATCGCTGACCGGCGTGACGTTAACCGGCTCAGATGGAATGTCCCTTGCTTCTTCGACGGTACGAAGTCCTTTGAGAATGTCTCCGAACAAGTCACGCAGCACGTAACCACGGGCGCGGAATCGCAGCATCCGCTTCGGGTAGTCGGACCAAGGTCCGGCCTTGCCATACAACTTCGCCCGCTTGGCATCTGCGACCGTGAAAGTTTCGACTGCTGCCTGATTGCCCTTGCGAACTGCGGTGACGCGGTAGCCGTGACCATCGCTGCCAGCCTCGCCAATTTCCTCCTCCTTATACGATTCAAGAAGCCCGCTGGAGCGAACCAGCGCAAGTGCGGCATCTCCGTAGATGGCTGGGCGTCCGTTGATGACGGCGGTATTCTGCAACGCGGCCATCGGCGTGAGGCCGATCTCTGCACCCAGCTGAATCGCCACCAAGACCGCTTCTGGCTTCTCCATGCCCTTCGGCGCGAAGCCTGAGGCGCAGATTGCATTGGCAAATCGGTACGCCTCTTCCAATGAGGCCAGCTGGACGCCTTGTGCGCCAAACCCGATGGGCGATTTCTTTTGCTGGACGATTTCGGTGCCGGTGGTTTTTACGTCTGTCGTTTCCATGTTCGTTGTTCGTTACGTTACTGTTGTTGTTTTTTGGTTCCCTGCGGTCGTGGTTGGCCGCAGGGTTTTTTGCTTCAGAAGGAACTTTCTCCTGAATCAAAATCGTTGAGCGTGACAGCAGTTTGATTCGCTGCCGGTTTTACTTTATCGGACAAAGTTCCGCGCCTGCGATGAACAATCTGCCGCGCAGCGTTTTCCAGTAGAACGTCAGCGGGACGAGGAGCAAAGGGCTTTCCGTTCTTGCCGATCTTCGGTTCCTTCGGCTTCGCATACCATTCAATGCTGCGTTCCGAGAGCGTTCCAATCGGTGTGCCAGCGTTCTTACCAAAATGCACCGGAACGGAGTCTGGATCGTCGAGAAGCTCCGTCGGCTGCGGAATTTCGTCGGACGGCTGGTGAAATCCGGTCGTCGGACTCGGCTGTGCCATAGGTTTTACTTTGTCGAGTAGCGCAGCGCGGATCGTGCGGAGCTCGACCATGATTTCAGCGAACTGTTCGTCGGTCATTGTTTTCGGGTTTTTGGTTTTCGAGTGCGGCTTTCGCTTCTTTAGCGACTTGAGCCATTTCAGCTAACAGGAATTTGCCAGTGGTTAATTGGGCGTGAAATGAATTGTCGTAGCCGTCCTCGGCTCCGGTACGAGCCAATCGAAGTAACTCCTTACGCGGTAGATTCACTTGCCAGCGGCACGCTTGACCTTCTCGGCGTAGCGTAACGTAGCTGGTTTTTTATCGCCATTCGGACCGCCGTTATGAATACGCGCCAGCGTCATCGTATCGCCCGCTTGCCAAGCTTTTGGAGCGTATCGCTGGAGGTATGAAGAAGCCACCTTGATCGAATACGCGAGGTCGGCGCAGTCCTCGTAGCGACCAGAAACGCGAGCGTCCTGCCAGTACGAACGATGAATCTGGAGCGGACCAAGGGCTTTACCGTTATCACCGATAATTGGGCCACGCTTGCCGCCGGTCTCGACGACGTGGAGAGCGCGCCAAAATGATTCCGGCGGCGCGGCGTGAGCCGTCGCTGCGAGGGCGAGGAAGAAGGCGAGGCGGTTCACGAGGCGTCCTCCATCAGATGCTGCACGATCTCGCAGAGCTGGTCGCGCACGACGCGGAGGGCAACGCATCGCTCTGTGTGTTCGCGCCGCGCTTCGGTGAAGGCGTCCGTCCCCTGCGGATAATAGTCGCGGCCGTTCAGCTCGACGTTCTCGAGCGCGTCGAGCGCATCAGAAACGGCGTGGTAAGCGGCTGAATAGCCGCTCGCGAGTGCGTCGCGGCTCGTGCCGTTGATGTGAATGGTTGGGAGTTTCACTTCGCACCTCCTTGCTTGATCGCGAACCGAGCGTGCTGGACCCACTCGGAGATCGTCTGCTGGTTGAGAAAGCAGATGTAGACCGACTCGCCGACTTGATTGCCGTCGCGGTCGAGGAAATAGCTGTAGCCGTCGCGGTTGTTGACTATCTCGACGCCGAGACCGGCGGCTCGAAGCGCGGCGTTGATGGCGCGGGAGGTGATGGACTTCACGACGCCACCTCCTCGAACCGCGACCAGCCAAGTCGCTCGCAGTTTGCGCCGATCTCCGAGCAGACTTTTGCAAAGTCGTCCTCGAGGTTGCACATCGTTTTGCCGAGGTCTCGACCAGATTGGTCTTCGACGGAGACGCGCATCTTGCTTACCTTCGGATAAAGCACGACCACCGTGCGCTTGCCGTTCGACCAAGGACTGATGAAGCAGGTGGCGGTGTTCACGAAGCCACCTCCTGCGTCTCGGCGATCACCTTCCGAGCGTTATAGACCGAAGTCCCGACAAGGAGTTCGAGCCCATCTTTATGTTTCGCCGACAGCGCCATAAGCGTTGCGACCGTGTCTTTCAGCGCCATCGCCAACTGCTTGTTTTCGTATGAGAGCTGCTCGTTTGTTTTCGTCATTGTTGTTGTTCGTCTCGGGCTTGATTGCCTCCGACATCACCGACAAAGACAGATCACCCGCCCCGTGTAAATAACAATCGCAACTTTTTTTGCTGCGGTTTTTAAGTCGCGCAGAACCAACGACTTACGAAGGTTAGAAATTACACGTCGGCAGCGTCAGCTTGTCGAGGCGAAGAAGAAAAAGAACCGAGCCGTTGCGGCTGGGATGTTTGAGCCATCGACCGCTCGGATCACGCATTGCGCATTGCTCGCGTCCGAGTTGTCGTAGTCGTAGGCGACGACGTACAGCGGGTCGTAGCATTGCACCAGCCCGACGTTCGGCGTGACCGAAAAGCCGCGGTTCGTGAGCGAGAAGGTGAAGACCTCGGTCGCCGCTCCGCCCGTGAACGTCTTGCTGTCGGTGTCGGAGAAGATCACCGAGAGCGTCGTGTTACTGGAGCCGTTGCCTACATCGAGGCCGGTCACTTGAGCCGAGGTGCTGTTCTGCGTTGCGAGCGTTCCAAGACCGAGATTGCTCCGCGCCGTTCCAGTGTTCGTCAGGTCGGAAAGGTTGCTCGACTTCTGCGCGGCTCCGGTGATGCGCGAGTCGTCGCCGGCCGCGACGGTGTTCGTTGAAGTTCCGGTGTTCTTGCTCGCTGCATCACCGACGCCGAGGGTTGCCGCGGAATTGGCGTTACCTATCCGCAGCCATGCGGAAGCACTTCCAGACCGATTGACGGCACGCACGCGAACGTAACCGGCCTGCGCTGTTCCATTGTAAATGTTGCATTCCTCGCCGTAGATTTTTTCAGCGAAACCGCGTCCGTCTCCGACCGTGCTCCAAGTGTAATCAACGGCAGCATCGGTGTCCGTGAATGTTGCCTTGAGTTCGTAGTAGGCAAAATCAGCTTCGGTATTTTTGTCCCACTTTACCAGCGTTCCAAAGTAGAAAAGCGGGTAGCTCGCTCGCGTCGGATTGTTTTTCGGTGTCACGCCAGTCGCCGATAGCGTGCCATTGGTCGGAGTAGCAGGAGCCGGAGCTGTGACCGATGACGTCACGAGAAGCGACGCCGAGTTTGCTGACGCGACACCGAACGATGAAATTGCACGAGCCGCGATCTCATAGGTCACGCCGAGCGAGAGATCATCAATAGCGACTAAATAAGAAACCGCTGAACTAATTTGATTTCCCAGAATGAAATCCGCGCTGCCTTGCTTGCGATAAATAATGTCGATTGCGGCGGCGTTAGTCGTCAACGGTGGCGCTGTAACTGAAGCGCGAGCAAGCGCAGTTCCGTCGCTTGCAAGATAAATGGTAGTCGAAACAAGCGTGGGCGCGTTTGGAGTAGCTGGAGCAGTCGGATCGACACTGCCGCCGCTGACGTAAGTTGGAACGGCAGTTACGGACGAACTGAAGCCCGATACGTTTTCGAGCGCATCGTAAGCATTGACCCAGTACCAGTAGGTCGTGCCAATCGCTACCTCCGTATCGACGAACCGTGAAGCGCGGACTTCTGCAATCTTGTTCGTCGAGGCGTTGGCTGGCGTCACGCCGGTCGTGTTACGATAGATGCCGTACTCGGAAAGGTCCGGCTCGGTATTATCTGCCCAATCCAGCGAGACCGCTTTGCCGGTTCCGACACTTGCCGTAAGCGAAGTCGGCGCTGTCGGTGCCGTCGTGTCCTTGGCAACGGTGATGCTCGCGTTAACGTAGCTCGTCGCAATCTGAAAGTACGATTGTCCGTAAATGCGAACGTCGTAGCTCGTTCCAATGCGAACGTCGGAAGAGATGTAGTCCAGCGTCTGATCGCCGTCGATCTTCGACCACGTGAGATAGGTCGTCGAGTTGCCTTGCTTGTATTCGATGATGACCTGCCCACCGGACTGGATGAACTCCTCGCTTGGAGCCGACCATGCGACCTTGATTCGCGGTATAGCCGTGCCGTCCGCTTGAATTAGCTGCGTCGTTCCGTCTGCCGTAAGCGCAAGGTTGCTCGGAGCGCCGAGCGTGAACGGATTCGGCAGCGTGGTAGTCGGCGTGGTATCTACGAGTATTTCATCCGACACGTTCCAATCGTAAACGCTGGAAGCGGTTTCGCGCAGCGTCATCTCAATCGCCAGCTGCGGAGGATTTCCGTCGCTGACAAAGTGCCATTCGATGACCTCGAACACTTTTGCGCTCCATCCGAACTTGGCGAGCGTGACCATCACGGTGTCGCCAGCGCGCACCTGCATTGCATCCAAGCGAAAGCGAGCGGTAAACGTGATTTCCTGCCGAGCGCGATAGAGTTCGATGCGAGCAAGACGCTGCGCGGCGCTGCTGCTCGTCGTCATCGGCAGCACCACGTCGCGCCAGTAACGCACGTTGTTGTCCTGCGTGAGATAAGTCGCCGAGGTCTGCGGAGGAAAGTCGGTCGGTTGCCACTCGGATTTCTCTGAAACGAACACGCCCTTCACAGCGTTCACTCGGTCGCGGGCGCTGGTCTTCGTCTGCACGCTGATCGGCCCAGCAAAGTCCGAGTCGTTTAGCGTCACGGTCGGTATGCGATAGCCAGCAGCGTAAGGAATGATCCGACCGCCAGAGTAAGCCACCAGACCGCCCATCGCTGACAAGAGTTTGCCGATGTTTCCGTCCGGCGACTCGGAGGTGTAGAGGACTCCGTTTGTCTCGTAGCGGTTTTCATAGGTAGCTGGAATAGTAACCGGCTTCACCTCGACCTGCTCGTCGCAGATGTTGGCAGCAACGCTGAACGCGGTGTCATCGACTTCCGTCGAGGCAAGGCCGAGTCCGTAGGTTGAGTCGGTGAGGTAGTCGCGTAGGCAGAGCGCGGCGTTGGCCGAGTAAGCGGTTGTAGCGCTACGCGGGTCATAGACCTTCTTGCCTTTAACCATCGCGCTGATGTTCGGGATGCCGCCCGCCCAAACCTGATCGTTCCAAACCAAGCGAACGTAGATGTAGGCAATGCCGCGCAGCCGATGGTCATCCGTCCACTTACCGTTGGTTAGACCGGCGGTTGCCGTTTTGAGATCAGTCTGAACCGTTTGTGTCGAGCTGCCGTATTTTTTGTAAATCTCAGCGTATCCAGCAAAACGTCCGATACCAGCCGTGCTGCCTGCGGTGTAATTGGGATCGGAAAGCGCAAGTTCGTCGTTAAAATAAATGTCACCGATGCCTTCTACCTCGTGACCGGCAAGCGCGATCACCATGTGCAGGTACTCGTTCTTCGTTCCCGTCGTTGAGATGTAAACCACCACGCCGGAAGCCTTCGTTTCTCCGTAGATGATCTGCCGCGCAGCAATCGGAGAACGAACCATCTGCGTTCGATTCGCCAGCGATGCGTCGTTGAAGCTGGGCATTTTCGGCGCGAGCAGCTTGTTCGCCGCCATGTTGGCCGCTGTTAGCGCAACAAAGGCAACGAGGGTAGTCGTCGCTTGAAGCGTTGCCATTGAGACAACGACCACGCCCGCAGCGTTAGCGGTTCCGAAGGTGGTCAGCAGCCAGATTGCGATTGTTTCGGCCATGATTAGACGCGCCAGCAGTGAGCGGCTTTCTTAAAATCGAACGGTGCAAAAAGCAGGCCTGAGGCTCCAACAAAAGCTGCGTGCGCTCCGATGCAGATTCCGATGCTCTCGCCGTTTCCGGTGTCGGCCACAACGAGATCACCGCGCTGATCCTGCACCGATTTTAGGCGCTGCAAACCCATTGGCTCACCAAGTTTATGGATCACACCACGAACACCGCCTAAATCGCGTAGAATGCGAGCAGCACCGAGCGCGGTTGAATACTTGCCTCGCAGCTCAACCGCAGGATCGCAGCCGGTGCAAAGGCTCACCCAGTCGGCAGCGAACAAGCAGCAGTCATTCCGTCCCCATGCAAAGGGCATGAAACGCCGCTCTTCGATGAACGTCGTGAGTAGCGCAGCCCAGTTGCCATGCCTCGTCATTCGTAATTCTGCGTGCTGGTCTTGTCGCCAGCGTCCCAGTTCGTTGCCTGCGTCGCGTTGGGATTTCCCCAATAAATCGCCTTTTCCTGAATGTCGTTAACGAATTCAAGACCGATATCGCCCGAGTAGAGTTGCTGCTGCTCCTCGTCGGTGTATCGAAGTTCTCGTGGACGCTTGAAATCCATCAGCTTCGATTCCGCGCTGACCATGATTTCGGCAGACTGACCGTCGTCCGTTATCTGCATCACGTCCATCCTGCCAGAAAAGATCGTGATCGGAGTCGAGATTAGAGTTCCCGCAGTAGGCGAAAGCGCGCCAAACATGATGGAGCACTCGCGGCCTTGGTAGTTTTCAGTCAACGCAACTGCAACGCTGGCGGTAGGAACGCCAGAGAGCTTCATCGCTATGCCTCGTGCCGCTAGATCGGTCGTCTCCTGTACCGGAGAAATTGTTCCGAATGTTCCAAGACCTCGATAGGTAACTGAGTTGTAGGCAAGATCGCCGTAGCCATTCCAAAGATAAACCGGCGACGAAAAATTTAAAGTCGCCATGAGAATCGGCGACAACTGTGCCGTGGTCACCTCCGTGACCATATCGCCCGAGAGAGAACGCCCTGCGGTGGTTATGCTCATGTCGCCACGTCCTCGACGATGCCAAACGAGACGCCGTAAATCTTGGCGTTATCAATCGACCAGTTGGTGAGCGGTTCTGACAAACGGAAAACGCCTTTGGCGTTGGAGTAGGTAATTGGCGTGTTTACCGCGTAACTTGAACGTAAAACCGGAAACAGATCGACTTCCGTTGCGCTGGTTACTTGAACAACCTTGTAAAGCGAGGTAGAGATTTGCAGCCAGTCGCCGACCGCAAACGATCCGCTGCCTCCGGTATTTATGAAAGTAAGCGTGCTAGTATTTGCGGTAGCTGTTGCAACTTTCAGCGTTCCGGTAACGCCTCCGCGATTTGTTGGGTTGGCGTAGTCTTGAAAATAAAACGTGCCGCGCTGCGCCGCCAGCAGGAAGCCGATAACCGCCTCCGCATCGGCTCGCGTCATCGGCGGGCAATCGACCTGACCGGACCACGCCTGACCGGTCCAGTTGTACTGCTGAATCTGAAAGGTAAACGGCGAAACGTTGCGCGAGGTCGCGCTAAAGCCCGAAAGCGAAAGCCGCGAGATGCGGAATGGCGACGGCGGCGTGAGCGGGTAGGTAATAGCCATGATCGTCAGGCGAAGGCTGCGCGGTATGCACCGCCACGTCGAACCATGTCAGGAATCTCGGACTTGAGGCGGCGGCGCTCCATCTCAAGTAGCGATCCAAGTTCGGCGCGACTAACTCCGCTGGCAATGTTGTAGGTGATGTTGATGCCGCCACCACCTGCCGCCATGCCGGAGAGATTGTCGTTGCTCACGATTGAGCCAGACGAGCGAGGAACGAAAAGCTCGGGCCCGCGCTCGCCTACGATGTAAGGACTGCCGGATGCAACTGGACCACCTTCGGCGCGGAATAGGTTCTTGAAGAAGCTGCCGAGGCCCGTTCCCAACGGAGCCGTAACAGCCTCGCGGAACGCCATGCGGAGAAGGTCTTGAGCGAGTGCGCGGAGAACTTCGGATAGGCGTTGGCCGGCGAAGATGGCGTCTTCAAGTGATTGCGAGATGATTTCGCCGGACTGACGTGCGATCTTTTGGACACTAGTCTCCAAGATTTCTCGTTTGCCGAGCAGTCGAACATAATCGCCGTGCAATTCAGTCAGCCGTTCCATGTTCGCAATCTGCTCCGGTGTTGCGATCTCTGGGAAAAATACCTTTGGCAGTGTTGCTTGCAGCGCGTCAATCTCGTTGATTGTTCTCTGGATTGCGCTCGCAACATTGATCTGCTGCTCTTCTGCAGTAAGCTGCTTATCTGAAAATTCCTGCGCCGCTTCGAGTGAGTTTTTTACCGCTTTCGTGTAGTCCTCATTGACCTTTACGGCGATTTTTCGCTGCTCCGTTGCGATCCGAATGCTTTCTTTTTCTTTTTCCAGTTTGTTGAGTCGATCGGACAAATTCGGATCGTTTGCCGCTTTGTTGACCTTGACGATTTCTGCTCCAAGTCGCGCAAAATGTTGCGCCGATGATTCACCGACAGCGTTGAGTTCGGCGCGAAGTTCTTCGATGTCCTTGGTCAATTCCTTGATTTTTGGAGCATCTCGATCAGCGCGAATTTTATCTGCTATTCCCTTAGAATCTACTTTCTCGACGCCCATCAAACTGTCCTTGAAATCCAGCACGGCGTTGACCGTATTGACGACGCCCATCTTGAGCGATTGCATTGCGGAGTCGATTGCTCCGGTTGCTCGCGTTACTTTATCCAATTCTTCCTGCGTGGCTCCAAATTTTTCCGCATCCTGTTCAACGTCACGCAGCGCTTTATTGAATCCCATCAAAGCGCGCTTTGCCAACTGAAGGCTCAAAAAACCGCCAATAGCGACACCGGCTTTCCCGATTGCGGCCTGCATTTTTGCAAGCGACTGCTGAACCGAAAGAAACGCTTGGCGCGTTAAGTCTAACGCCCTGATTGCAATGACGGCTTCAGCCATGAGATCGCTTGATTGAGTTTTTGTGGGCTAGATACGCGAGCCAACCGTCGAGTTCGGATTTCGGCATCTGCAAGACCTCGCTGGCAAATTTGCCGAGTAGCTCCGCGATGGCGTACACGGCGAGGAAGTCGGCAGCTTCCCCGCCGTGGATCAGTTTTTTATCTGATCTGCCTTCGGCGCGTCATCCGAGAGGATCGCGTTGGCGACGCGGGCGATCACATTGGAATCCGCTTTGTTCAGCAGCGTCAGGCGATGGTCGATGTTGAATAGCTTTTCGCCTTTCTCATCGGTTGCCTTCATGATCAGAACATCGACGAGGAGTTCCATGTCGCTCTCGCGGCTCTTTTTGTAGAGCTTGTTCTTTTCCGCGAGCGTTACGGGCGTCGAGTGGATCGTTAGTTTCCACTCGGGAACTTCAATCGCCTTCGTGCCGAGGCTGCTGAAATGGTCTCTTACGAGGTCAATGGCTTCCACGTGTCACCTCAAACGGTTGCGACGGTTAGCGTGCCGTTGCCTTCGATGGTGATGCTGCCTTCAACCATTCCGTCGAAAGCCGCGCTCACGTCGAACTTGGTGACGATGCCGCCGCCCGTGTAGTAGGTAGCAACGGTCGTGGTGCCCTCGGGATAGAGGTTCACGGTTACGCTTGAGCCAACGGTCAGCGCAATTTGACCGGCGTCCTCCAAGTCCCAGTAGAGATCGCCATTTACGCTCCAAGTCTTGAGCGTCGCCTTGCGCGTGCGGAAGGTATCACCAATGACGGTGTCCTCCACGGTGTCGGATGATTGAGCGAGCGCGTAATTGCGAAGCTCGCCGATGGTGGTGCTGGAGAGCTTGATAGTGCCCTCGCGGCCTAGATGAGTAGCCATTTTAATCAGTGGTTAGATAGATCGCTTGAAACGTGTGGCGAGCCACGCCCCATTGGCGTTCCTCGTCGGGTTCAATCACATAATTGACCTTCGTCAAATGGGTATCGCGGCAAACGCCGCCAAGGGTGACATCTGCCAAAACCGCCGCCTCGACCGCTGCACTTCCGGTGTCGAGCAGGTCGTCTAGAATCGTGCTTGCGGTGACCGCCGTAAAGTAATCAACCGAGACCTCTAGCGTCCGGTATTGCACGCGGTTGCTTGGAGCTAGGGAACGCACCTCAATGTCCTCGGTGACGGCGTAAACAGCGCAGGCTGGAAAGCTGACCGACTGAAGAGTGCGGTCGCGCCCGCGCAGCAGATTAGCAGTCGGAACAACAGAGGCTCCGGTGATTGCGCTGCCGATGGCGTTACGGATGTCGGTGCGGGTGCTCATCTCAATAGCTGCCCTTGGCAAGTTTCGTGAAGCCGAGGTTGATCGCCAATTTTTTTTCGGCTAGTTCGATCTTCTTTTCCGTTATTCGGATTCGAAATTTGACTGCCGTATTGATGGCCTTGATCGCCATTGTGTCCCTCATGTTTTTATTTCGAGCGACGAAGAATGGATTTCTGCCAAATGAAAATTCAACGCTGGAATTAGAACCGAGGTACGTTTTTTGCGCGAATTTTTTCGTCTTAACTCCGATAGCGTCAGCCGCCTTGTTCCAGCCGCTCAGAATGAAGCCGACCCTTTCGCTCACGCTCCTAAAGTATTTCCTCATATCGGAACGAAATGCGACGGCTTTCGCCGTGCCTATGACTCGCCCGTTTACGCGCCGAGACTGATGAGTGCTGGCTATTTCTTCTGGCGTGCCAAGCACAGCAAAACCTTGAAACAGCTTGAGGTTCTGGTTTTGCAGTAACGTGCGCAGCTTTTCGGAATCTCTGCGACGGATGTATTTTGCAAGGGAGCCGTAGAATCCTCCCTCTGTTTTGCGCGCTTCGTAGCCTTGATAGTCGAGCGAGACGGCGACTTTGTTGAGGTCATTGCGAATCGTGTTTACACCAGATTGCCGACTCGGCGGCGGTGTATTCCTAACGGCGCTTTGCAGAAGGTAGCGTGCTTCCTCTTTGATGATCGGACCTAGCTCAAGACCGACTTTCTGCGACAGGATGAAGAGCTTGTCGTTCAGCTTGTCGAAGTTGGAGTCGATGGTGAAGCCCTGTCCTGTCGCTCTGCTCATATGACTTTGCAGACATCCATCTCGCAGCCGGTTCCCTCGGCGTCGAACCGCAGCTGCTCCACAAAGTAGGTCACACCGGATCGCACCAGCGTCTGCGTTAGGGTAGGCACGGAAGCCAGCTGCGAAGTCAAAAGAAACACGGTGTATTTCGAGTCCTCGCGCCGCTGATCCTCAAAGGCGTCGAACATATTCCGCGAGATCGCCCAGACTCCGGTGATCGTCGAGCCTCCCATCGCGAACGTGATTCCGGCTTGATCCAAGATGCCGGTGAAATCGGTCGCAAGTTGCGTCGGGTCAAAATCGCGGACTGCCATACGAGAGGGCAAAATGTAAGATTTAAGACGGCGGCGGTGCCTTTGAGTTGCGC
>Ga0208644_1003019_pt1 | contig 13188 bp, 5 predicted proteins | sample VirMetDEL_Nov_18_FD_184517 | JGI IMG/M metagenome (GOLD analysis project Ga0208644, IMG submission 184517) | Aqueous microbial communities from the Delaware River and Bay under freshwater to marine salinity gradient to study organic matter... | ecosystem: Environmental > Aquatic > Marine >... | reverse complement strand
TGGTATGTATATCAGTGCTGATAATCCGTTTACTATCTCAGTTGTAGGTGGTCCATCAGAAGATGCTTTGTTTGTCTTTACCGAATCAACTCCTACAGTAGCTGATCTGCCGATTCAATGTCGAAATGGATATAAAGTCCGTATCGTTAATAGCATTGACGTAGATGTTGATGATATGTATGTAGAGTTCCAAGCTGATAACGGAGCTACTTATGGTCCGGGTGTTTGGGAAGAATCCAATGCTCCTGGGATTACGTATGAATTTGATCCTTTGACTATGCCGCATCAACTGGTGAGAAATGCAGACGGATCATTTAGTTTTTCAGCTGTAACTTGGGAAGACCGTATTATCGGTGATTTGACTACCAACCCTAATCCTAGTTTTGTCGGTAGTAAGATTAACAACATATTCTTCTATCGTAACCGCCTAGGCTTCTTGTCTAACGAATCCGTTATTCTTAGTAAGGCTGGTGATTATTTCAACTTCTTTGCTACTACGGCTCTGACAGTTACTGACGATGATCCGATTGATGTCAGTGCTACCTCTATTAAACCTGTCAATCTTCGCTACGTTCAACCGTCAAACACCGGTTTGATTCTGTTTAGCGACACTGAACAGTTCTTGATTGCAGGTAATGAAGACATTCTTTCGCCTGAGACAGTTAAGATTACAGGACTTGCAAGTTATGATTGTGATCCTAATGTAGAGGCTGTGTCACTTGGTACGACCACTGCTTTTATTTCAAAGACTCCTCTTTATACTAGGCTGTATGAATTGTATGGTGTTAGTACAACTCAACCACCATTCATGTATGAACAAACTAAAATTGTTCCTGAGTTGATTCCTGAAACGATTGATTCGATGATTTCATCGCCAGACCTATCAATCATTTCTTTGGGTACAGTTGATAGTGGTACTATTTTCCAGTACCGGTTCTACCAACAAGGCGATCAGCGTTCAGTTAGTACTTGGTATAAGTGGACTATTACTGGCACACTGCTAGACCAGTTCTTTGACGGTAATGCATATTACGCTACTGTTGCTAACGGTACTGATGTTTATGTCCAATCCTATGATCTTACCCAAGCAAGTGAGGAAGGATTCTTAACACTACCTACTGGAGAAAAGACTGATGTTTGTCTCGATCTTTGGAACGTTAACCCTTATCGAGAGTACGACCCTGATGATGACGATTCAGACATCACTCGGATCCGTTTACCGTACGATGAAGTCTCTAGCGGTACGCTCGCTGTAGTGGTCCTAGGAGGCTACATAGGCGACGATATTGCTGTTTCTAGTGCATCGGTAGGCTCAGTGCTTTACCCCACCGTAGAGAGCGATGCAGACGGGTATTACGTCGATGTAAGTGGTGACTACCGTGGTAAGAATTTAATTATCGGTTACATCTACAACATGGAAGTTAATCTTCCTAAGTTCTTCCTTACTCAATCGAGTGGTAATACCTCACAATCTGACTTTACCTCTGACCTTATCATTCATCGTATCAAGGTGTCTACCGGTCTTAGCGGTCCTGTCAAGTATCAAATCAGTATTACTGGTCGTCCTGAATGGAACAACACGGTTGAGGCGGTTTATCCTAATGAATACCAATTGAACAATGTGAACTTGTCTGCTGAAGCAATTCACAATGTACCACTGTATCAACGTAATGAAAACCTTTCGGTTAAGATTATTGGAGACACCCCTATGCCGGTCTCTCTACTGAGCCTTAACTGGGAAGGACGGTATAACACAGGTTTCTATAAACGATCCTAATGACTACATCCACCCGTGGTTTTACCTTCAAACCAGCTACTATTGATGATGTACCAACTCTGGTAAATCAGATGTTGGCACGAGGGTTAAGTGATTTTGAAAGGGTAGGACAACATCCTGTCCTTTCACTGGCATTGTATATCCATGAAGATGACTCCTATTTAATCTACGGACCTGATGGGAGTTTATACGGCGCTTATGGCGTTAGTAACGATAACGGCTTCTGGGTACAGATGACCGACAAAGTAAAAGAGAATCCTAGAACTACGGTTCGTTTAGGAAAAGCTCTTATGAAAGTCATTGATAAGCCATTCTTATGGTCTACCATTGACATTCAAAACACACCTCTTATTAACTTATCAAGGTATCTTGGTTTTAAGGTCATAGGGATTTACCCGGATGGACCTGACAATTTTTACTCTATAGAGATCGTAAGATTATGGCAATCGGAGCAATCTTAGGCGGTGCTCAATTTGCACTAGGAGCTTCTAAAGCACTCTTTGCTGGACCTGATCCTGCTATTGCACAACAGGCTTTCCAGCAGAGCTTCCAAAATTCGATGATTCAGTACAATAACCAAAAGACTGAGGAGAATTACGTAGCTGCTTTAGCTGCTGCACGTGAGCAAATGGGTTACAATGCTGATGCTGCCTCACGTGCCTGGTCAGCTGAACAGGTTCGTTTGAATGAAATTTATCAAAAAGCTGCTTTCCAACACGAAGGTATGGTAAAACAGCTTGTCGAAGCACAAGGTTACAACAATGCCCGAGAAGTCTCTGGTGTCAGTGCTCGCCGTGCTAACCTAGTTTCCACTTTGGGAGCTTTTGGTCGGACTCGTGCACAGCTGGCTGAGACGTTGGCAAGTGCTAGGGAACAATCTGAACGTAACATGGAAACGCTGCAGTATGATCTAGAATCACAACAGCGTGCAACTTGGGGTAAGGTTTCTACACCGCCTCAACTACAAGCTCAACTGCCTTCCTTTACTCCTCCTGCTGCTAGCGGTCTTGCTACGGCACTTAAGATTGGTGGTGCTGCTCTGCAAGGGCTTACTACTGCTTATCAATTTACCGCGCCTGGTTCTAAGTTCCTTGGCATGGAGAAACCAATTCCTACAGTTCAAACTCGTTAACTATGGCTGAACTAAAAAAATTTCAAGCACAAATAGGGTTTGAAGGTCAAGCTCAGTCTGGCAGGTTTGATCCAGTGCAAACTGGTTTCGATCCATCTCAAAGGCAGCGTAACCAACAGATCCAACAAGACAACATGCAACAGGTGTTGAACGCACGCCTGAATGCATTTAAAATTGAAGACAGGGTTAAAGCCTCTAATCTTGATGCTCTTGCAAAGTTTTCCGATACTTTGTGGGAAGCACTTAAAACTGGCGGTAAAGCGGCAGTTCAAGCCGAACGTAACCGTGGTGCGCGGATTGCTGCAGAGCAAGTTCAAGAAGAAGAAAAGGCATTCAACAGCAAAGTCTATGCTGATGTAGTTCGTCCTGGTCAGCTTAAAGCTGATGAAGCTGCTAAGGTAGCTAATAAAGCTGGTGCACCTCCGCTTGTTGTTGATCAGATTTCTGCTTTAGGTGGTTGGGCACGATATGAAGCTGAGCTTAATAAGCTATCACTTCTTAAGGATAAGGTCGGTGCTTTTCTAAGTAATGCGTTGGTCCAAGCCCCTCCGGCTGATGAAATGGATCTTCGCGCTAAGGTTGAGCAAAACTTAGAGCTGTTTGACACTGTACACAACCTGGGTAATTTTAACCCAGTGTTAGTTAATGAAGTGTTCTTGCCTTCTGTTGAACAAGCTAAAACAAAAGTTCTAACCAACTATGATCTTCAGTTTGCTGCACAACGTGGAGATGAAAAAGCCGCTGCTTTAGAACGTTCGCTGATTAACAACCCGTATAGCGGCGATGATGCTGTTAAATTTCAACCTGATGTTCCGTTTGTAATCAATGGATTGTTAAGCACACTTAACAGTAAAACAGGTAATCTTTATACTTTACAAGAAGCTCAAGCTAAAGTACAATCTGCTTTGGTTAACGGACGAATTGCAGGTTTTATTCCTAAAGAATTCTTTACTTTAGACCCTAAACAGGGTGGTCTAGCCGCACTAAACGATAATGTTACTAATCAACCTTTGGGTGTTGCTAGAAAACTGTTTGTATCACAAATAGTTAAAGCAGTTAGAGCAGCAGAAATTAACGAATTCCAACAGCAACAAGGTTTGCGTAATGCTGAGGCAGCTACTTTTACTCAATCAACTATTGAGATTTGGGAAGAACGAGCTGCAGCAGGTCAAGCACCAACTGCTGAAGAAGGTGCTAATACGCTTAAAGAATTTAGGCGTCAATTTCCAGGTGCAAGTACAACAGATCTTAGTAATTGGCTTACAAACTATGCATCAACTGTTGAACAGCAAGGTACTATTGAATTAAACATTCGGCGTGCACTTGCTAATAACACAGCAACAACAGATCTGCTAAAATTAGCTAACCCTGCTACAAAGAAAAAATACGAAGCACTTATTTTAGAACAAGAGCAACTTAGAAGTAATCCGGTTGTTAAAACTGAACGAAATGGTTTGAAAGGATTGGTTGCAAATTCCATTGTTGGACCTAGGGTTCAAATGGGAATGTTAAATTCTGAAGCTAATTCTGCAGTTGGTCTTTTGCAACAACTTTATGATCAAAGGGTAGCTGAGTTAATGCAAACCCCCGCGTATGAAGGTAAACCTGAACAAGCCGGTCGTCAAGCTGCTGCAGAGCTAAAAACAACATTTAATCAGGGGTTAACTGATAAAAATTCTCCATTTTATTATGACGCTAAAACTAAAACAATGCCCGGAATTCAAGGCACTCCGGCAACAGTTTTGGCTAACAAACGGAATTCAGCTGCTCAATGGACTAACCTTCAAACCCACGTTAAAAATGTAGCTGACCCATTCAGTAAATCTAGTGCATTCCCTGATGTACAAGGTATGTATAATCAGTGGGCAAACACTCAAAGTCTACCGAATTGGTTCACTACTCTTGCTCGTAATGCTGGTGTTGATCCAGTTGTTGCAGCTAATAAACTGTTCACTGATGCATCTAAAACTAACTCTAACATTAAACCAATTTCAAACGTTAATGCATTTGTTCAACAACGGTCACAAATTGGACCAAGAGTTAAAGCACTATTAGATGCTGCACAAAGTGGTCAAGCGTCTCCAATTCAACTAAGAACTTTTGGCGGTCCAGAAACGTGGGAAACTCTTCCTCATTGGAATCTTATGACTCAAACCACTACACCAGATACTGGTCAAGGTTATATGATTAGAGAGCTTGGCAACGATGCTGAAGGGCGTCCTTTGGTCCTCAACCCGAATGCTCTTAATGCTTTCTATCGGATGAGTAAAGATAGTAATGGTATTGTTAAAGCATCTGACATTGAAAGTGCACAACGTAGTCAAGCTAAGAACCAGTCACTTCCAGGCGCAGCTCCCGATAGCAAACATCTTAAAGGTTTATCTATTGATGCTCACGGTGAAACGCGTGCTTGGCTAATCAGAAACGGTGCTAAGTATGGATGGGTGCACGTACCTTATACTGATAGTGACGGTAGGCTTGTTGAATGGCACTTTAACTATGTTGGATCTTAATTACTATGGCTAATCCTCAAGAAGAAGAAAAACGGACAGTAGCAGATACTGTCATAAATCAGATGGATGATGCCTTAGTTCAAGCGGCTGCCGATGCACCGCCTACTGAAGCTTCACCGACATCTGAAACAACTGAACAACCTGCCCCTAAACCGGCTGCTAATACTGTTACCCATAACGGCAGGACTTACAATAAAGACCACGTTTATTACAGAAAAGATATATTTGGGAATAATCTCATGTATATCAAACCAGAATTTAATAATCTTTATAGAGGTTCTGGTTTTATTTATGGCAGTAATAAACCTGGAGCAACCCTTAGTGAAGACGTAGGTGGGTTTGCTACTGAGTTAGTGCAAAACCTCTCTGCACCAGGAATTGGTCTTTCTGATTTTATTGTAGATCTCAGCAACCAAGCTCCGGGCAAAAATAAAGTTCCCAAAGCTCCTGCACTAAAAACTAAGTATGCTGAAACAGTACGGGATCTTTCAAGCATCCTGCTTCCAATGTTTATGCTGCGTGGTGCTGGAATAAATGCAGGTAAAGCACTTGATGCTAGAGTTGCGGCACCTCTTGGTAGAAATCGTTTGTTCCAGATTTTTGCAGAAACAGGTATTGACATTGGCACAGGTGCTTTTGTTGATTCAGTTGTTAAGCAAAATGAAACAGATGATAACCTTGCTGGTACTTTAAAGAAGAATTTTCCGTCTTGGTTTAGCTGGGTCTCTAATGATTGGGCAACTCAAGACAGTGATTCTCCTGATGCTAAACGTGTTAAAAACATTAACGAAGGTGCTTTGTTTGGCTTGTTCTCTGGTTTGTTTGATACTGCTACAACCCTGCTAAGGGCACGTAAGCAAACAAGAGAAATTACTGGGTTTATCCCAGAGGACGATAAGGCAACTACGTATTTTGAAGAGATTCGTAAAGCAAAGGAAGCATCACCTCAACTAAGTGAAGATCCTGCTGAAAATGCTTTGCTGAAAGCTTTGAATAAGCAGGATGAGCAATTAACTGAAGCTGCTCAGTATATTGAAGCAAGAGGTGCTAATCCTGATGAGCCCATTCTAGGTAAGCACAACGTGTTTGCAATTGAAGAAACCAGTGTTAGAACTGCCGATGATAATGGTATTGTCGGTGCTATGGTTGACGCAGCACGTATTCAGAATAACCAAAACAGTGTTTACGGTCGTCTTGGTAGCATCTTGTCTGAAGGTGCTATTAAGTACATCCTAGATGGCGGTAGCCTGGCTAGGGGTGAAGTTATCCAGATGCTTGTTGAAAACATTAAAAATGCTGGTAAATTCAGTTATGAGCATGTCGGTGGTCGGGTTACCTACAAGCAGATTGATGAAGCTGGTACCCGCCTAGCAGAAGTTATGCTGGATCCTAGGATGGACACCGGTATGCTCAAAGCTACCTTAGATAACTTCCGTAATGAGTTAGATACGTTTAGGGGTAAGGTTGAGCCTATCAATGATCAGGCTTATAATGCTACCATGAAAGCCATTCGTGGTTACATGGATCAGTATATGAACATGGATGCCCTAAAGGCTCAAGCTTATCTTGCAACCTCTCTTGGTGGTCAAATTGCTGACATGGCTGAAGGTGCTCGGTATGTGGAAGAAATGCCTCTTGCTGTCATGCGTGCTCAAGAGCAGATCCTTGATCGTGTTGAGTACTTGATGGTTGAAAAAGGTCTTGCATCTTACCATGCAGGTGCAGGTTTGGCTAACATGCGTATGCGTGATCGTATGCGTCAGTTGATGGCTACTCCTGAAAAGGTAGAGGAAATTTTTGAACAAGCACGTCTTCGTACTGACGATGCTCTTAGTCAAATTGTGACTCGGGCTAATACTACTGTAGAAAGCCTACGGTTTATGTCCAGGGAGCGTCCTGAATACCTGCGTCCTTTGATGAATGCTTTTGAGCTTACTAATGGTAATATTGACTCTTTGCACAAACTTAATGTGTTTGTAGACAATAGCCTTGCTCAAATTGAAAAAGCATTCTTTGATGGAAAACCTGAAATCCCCAATGTGTTGGTTCAGGGTTTCTACGCTAACATCTATAACTCTATGCTGACTACGATCAGCACCCCGTCTAAGGCATTCTGGAGTAACACTGCGTTGCTTCTTACTAAACCCCTTGAAGTGCTTGGCGGTGCAGCTCTTGGTTTAGACCGTAAGACATTCCAACGCGGTTGGTATCAATATGCTGGTGGCATGATGGACTCCTTGCAAAAAGGTGCCCAGCATTTGTCGTTTGTGTTTGGTAAAGCTGCCAATGATCCTACGTCTGTAGGCTACATTATGCGTGACGATATTGCACGTAAAAATGAAGGCACTATGGATGTTCTAAATGACTTTGCAAGGGCAGCTGAAGCTGAGGGTAACCTTGGTCCTCGCATCATGTACAACCATGCAGAGATGCTGCAAGATCTGGAGATGAATCCTTTCTTGCGTTTCGGTACTAATGCCATGGCATCGTTGGACGGTTTTAGTCGTGCAATGCTTGCAAGCGGTGAAGCTCGTGCTCGTGCATACGACCAATTCATTGATGGTGGTCTTGAACTTAATCCTAAGACTCTGAAGTCAGTGTCGGACGATATTTACCGTTCAATGTTCGATTCTTCTGGTATGATTACGGACTCTGCGGTTGAGTTTGCAAGCCGTGAGATTGCCATGAACTTGGACACCCCTGCTATTCGGGCACTGGGTGACTTTATTGAACGTCATAAATATCTCAAACCTTTCTTCCTGTTCCCGCGTACTTCGGCAAACATGGTTGCTATGTTTAACAAATATAGCCCTGTTTCTGTGTTTGCCAATGACGTAAATAAACTTGCTGCACCCATTCCTAATGAAATGTTTAGCAGGCAAGATATTGAAGAGGCTTTGGTTTCTCGCGGATATGATGCAGCTGATCCTAATGCAGAGGTTATTTTTAACACTATCCGTGCAGAAGTAAAAGGCAGAAAAGCTATTGGTACTGCTGCTGTGAGCTTGGCTGTTGGTTTGTTCCTGAGTGACCGCCTTCACGGTGATGGTCATTTTGACAAGACCCGTGACCGTGTTAGAAAGGGTCTAGGTTGGAAACCACGTTCTATCAGGACTCCTGATGGTAAGTGGATTTCTTATGACAACCTTGGTCCTATCTCTGACTGGATTGCGGTTACAGCAAACATCATGGATTCCATTCAAAGCATTGAAGGTAATGCAGGCGAAGTGATGATGAACAAGATGGCATTTATTCTTGGCGCTAGCCTTACTAATAAGTCTGTTTTGTCCGGTGCTGAGCCTATGTTTGATGTTCTGTCTGGCAATGGCGCTGCTATTAGCCGTTGGGCTTCATCGTTTACTAGTGCAGCAGCTCCTTTGTCTGGAGCACGTAACGAGCTGGGACGCATTATGTACCCTGCTTTGAAAGAGTTGGACCAAGAATTTACAGACTTGCTGCGTAATCGTAACAAGTTTGTTGATTTCTTTGACCCCGATGGTGCACTGGCTGATGCATATGATTGGATTGATGGCAAGAAAATTGGTGAACCCGAAAACATTTGGACTCGCCTGTGGAACGCTACTCAACCCATGAAAGTGCATGATGGCTTGTCACCAGTTCGTCAGTTCTTGGTTGACATTGAATATGACGCCCGTCCTACCTTCCAACGCAGTTCCCAAGGCGTTGAATATACTCCTAAAGAACGTTCTGAGCTGTTCTCTAGAATGGGTCAAGATGGCTACTTCAGAGAGCAAGTTGAGCAAATTATGCGGGAGTATAACAGTGATGAGTGGCGTGCAGAGATTGAACAAGTTAGGCGTATTGGAAAACCAATTGATGAAGAGAAATGGGATCGTCTTTATAACCGTATTGACATAGCTCTTTCTCAAGCTAAAAAACTTGCTGAAGCTAATGTTTCCTTTGCAGCTGAAGTCCGTACTCGCGGTATTGATGCTAAAACACAGCAGTTCTATGAAGAGCGTGGTGATTTAGACGCTATTCTTGATCTTGCTAACCCTTAATCCACCCATTCCCATAATTACCTAGCGTAATGGCAACTACTCAAAACACATATACGGGGAATGGTTCAACCACTTCCTATTCAATTACATTTGAATACTTGAATGAGGATGACATCAAGGTAAGCCTAGATGGCGTCGTTACAACTGCATACTCTCTGTCAAACGCTACAACCGTCCTGTTTGACACGGCTCCAGCCAGTGATGTGCTGATTCGTATCTATCGGGACACTGATGTGGATAGCCTAAAGACGACCTTCTTTGCGGGGTCGTCTATTCGGGCACAAGATCTTAATCGTAACTTTGAACAGAATAACTACGCTGTTCAAGAAATTAAGAATAACTATTGGGACTCGGAAACCGATACCATCCATAGCGACGAAACGTGGGTCAGTTCTGATACCCAGATCGCCACTACTGCTGCTATGGATGCGCGGTTCCAAGATGAAGTAGCTGAAACTATTACCTCTGCGGAGACTTGGCCAGATAATGACGATACTATTGCCACAACTGCGGCGATTGATAACCGCATTGATACTGCTATCACTAATGATATTGGTACCGATGGCACTGGTATCACCGTAACGGACGATGGTGACGGGACTATTACTCTTGGTCTCGCCGATAATAGCATTGATTTTAGCAAACTGAAAGATGTAGATATTATTACCTACGCTGAGCAGAATGCTGGTTCTCCCAGTGCTGCGGATACCAACCTGTTTACTGCTTCAGCGGCTGCACGTCGTTTCGATACCCTTGTCCAAACTGCTACCCCTTCGGGTACTGATTGGGAAGTTGGTAAGACCTGGCTGCAGAATGACGCTGACAAAACCCTGAGCATTTGGGATGGTGACAGCTGGGAAGGTATTAGCTCTGGTGGTACCTTTACTAGCCAATCCCGTGTTATCTACGTTGACCCTGTTAACGGTAATGATGACAATGATGGTCACCGTATTAGCCGTCCTAAGGCAACTATTAAAGATGCTATTGCAGACATCAACGCTGATGACACCTTTGGTGATGGTAGCGTAGTTGTTGTTGCTCCTGGCGTCTATCAAGAGGTTGCACCTATTCAGATTCAACGTCGTGATGTCTCGATTGTCGGTACGTCGCTGCGTAGCTGCATTGTGCATCCTACTCAAGCAACTGAAACCAACACGCTGTTTGAGGTTAACAGCGGTACCTACCTGTCTAACCTGACGTTTACTGGCGTTAAGGCTAGCGGTACCCGTGGTGAATCCGGTTCTTTGTATCCTGATTCTACCTTTGGTCTGCCTGCTACCCAAGGTTGGAACGTTGCATTCTTTGCTGGTGCAACGATTGTCAAATCTCCGTACATCCAGAATTGTACTAACTTCTCTGATAGTGAGATTGATAACACTGATCTTAATTTCTTTGCAGGTACTGAAGACAAAGGTCGTGCGGGTGACGAAGATTCTGCAATGACTGGTGGTGGTATCTTGGTTGACGGTTCTGTACCGGCTGCAACTTCTCCACTGCGTTCAATGGTGTGCGATAGCTACACCCACGTTGGTCTAGATGGTCCTGGCATCCTTGTTACTAACAACGGTTACGTCCAGGCTACTAGCAGCTACGCATTCTTCAACCACTTCCACATTGCTTGTATCAATGGTGGTCAAGCAAACCTTGCAGCAAGTACTACTGACTTTGGTAACTATTCACTGATTGCTGACGGTAAGTCTCCTAACCCTGTTCTTACCTCTACTGTTGACGGTGCTACGTCTACTGGAGCTACTAGCTTTAACATTGATGCTGCTACTGGGTCTACTGACCTTTACAACGAAGCTGGTACTGAAAACGACAACGCCTGGTTTGGTTCTGCTACCCGACCTGCACCCAACATGCTTGTTGAGGTTAACAGTGTCATCTATCCGATTGAGTCTGTGACCGCAAACGGTAGTGGCTGGACTATTAACATTCTTCGTCCTGATCCCAACAACCGTAGCAACAACCTTGGTCTTGATGGTGGTATTAGCGATGAAGCTGTCGTTAACTTCTACCTGCGTTCTATGATCGCTTCTAGCGGTCACACAATGGAGTACGTTGGTTCTGGTACTAACTACAGTGCGCTGCCTGAAAACGGTGGTGTGCCGATTGAATCACGTCAAATCACCGAACTTAACGACGGTAAGATCTGGACTGTTATCACTGATCACAACGGTAAACTTCGCATTGGTGGTAACCAAACCGATGACCCGATCTTTGAGGTAGACCAACAGACTGGTTTTATTACCATTCCTGAGGGTTCTATTGCCTTTAACTTGTTGTCGGATGAGACTCCTCAGCTGGGCGGTAATCTTGACCTTAATAGTAGTGATATTACTGGAACAGGTGATATTAACATTACTGGAGATATTAGTCTTACTGGAACCGTTGATGGTCGTGATGTAGCCGCTGATGGTACTAAACTTGATGGTATCGAATCAGGTGCTACTGCCGATCAAACTGCTGCTGAGATCCGTACCCTTGTAGACTCCGCAACTGATTCCAACGTCTTTACTGACGCTGATCACACTAAGCTTGACGGCATTGAAACTGGTGCTACCGCTGACCAAACTAAAGCAGATATTGATGCACTGAACATCAATGCTGATCAGGTTGATGGTCTTGAGGCATCACAGTTTATCCGTGCTGATGCTAGCGACAGTTACACTGGTGGTTTGTTTAACGGTGAAGAAACGATTACCGCAGGTGTCGGTAACTTCAACCTACAAAACGGTCACTTCTGGACGTGTGGTGCTATTACAATCCCACTTCCTACTAACGGTGCTGCTGGTTTCTCCGGTCTTATTCGTGTTACCGCTGCTCCGACGTTTGCAACGGGTTGGGACTTCCCAGGTGGTACTTATACTGCTCCTACTGCGTTCCCCGCTGTTGCACCGTTCTACATCGTAGATTCTTCTACGTTCTTGCTGGGTAACTGGACGGAGGGTATTGCTTAATGAATCATGCACAATTTTGGGGTGGCGGAGGCGCTGCCCCTTATGAGATCGAGCAGAGCTTGCGGTTTGATGGCAGTTCTAGACTTAATAGGACAACGACTTCTGCAGGATCTAGTACGACATGGACAATCTCGCTTTGGGTCAAATTAAGCGACCTTAGTACTGGTGGTGGTTATGTTGTCGCCTGTTCTGGAGCCAGCATTTTTGAGTATTACCAGAACAAGATTCGCAACTCGCAATCATCCTGGCTAGACAGCGATGGGACATACCGAGACCCATCTGCATGGTTGCATTTTGTAGGTGTTAAAGAGCCTAATAAGTACACAACATGGGTTAATGGTCGCAGAGAAAACACTCAAGATAGTGGTACTGCTGAAAGTCAGTGGTGTAAGAATTCTATATATCAGGCTATTGGAGCTAATCAGTCCAATCTTTACTATTGGGGTGGATATTTGGCGGAAATGCATTCCCTCGACGGCACTGCTGTAAGCGATCCCGATGGTGTATTTGGCGAGTTTGATGACAACGGCGTATGGCGTCCTATTGAATACACAGGTGGTTCCTACGGCACTAACGGCTTCTATCTAAAGTTCGACCCCAGTGCCACCAACGGCATCGGTCACGACCACAGCGGCAACGGCAATCACTGGACGCCTACTGGCTTCACCACCTCCGGCACTGGTACGGACGTGATGAGCGACACGCCGACGACGAACTATCCAACTTGGAACGCACTTGAAAGGGGTGACGATCCGGCAACCTCGATGGGCGTTGATCTTAGTGA
>Ga0208644_1003018_pt1 | contig 13193 bp, 20 predicted proteins | sample VirMetDEL_Nov_18_FD_184517 | JGI IMG/M metagenome (GOLD analysis project Ga0208644, IMG submission 184517) | Aqueous microbial communities from the Delaware River and Bay under freshwater to marine salinity gradient to study organic matter... | ecosystem: Environmental > Aquatic > Marine >... | reverse complement strand
TCGCCGGGCTCGATCTCGACGAACTCAAGGCGGCGTCCTGGGCGGTCACGGTCGATACCGTCATGTCCGCCAAGGGTCGCGAGGTCAACACGATCCAGAGCGTCAAGCCTTGGAAGCAACCGGCCCGCAAGCCGCTCCGGAAGCCAGTGGTCGACGAGACCGATGGCATCGAGGATCCGTTCGCCGAATGACTCAAGAACAATGGGATCGGAAAATGGCGCAAAACCAATCCGGTGATTGGGTTCTGCAAGAAGAAGAACACAAGTATCAAACCGGCAGAGGGTATTTTGCCGACGAATGCCTCGGCGCATCAATTGATGGTGATACGGGGTTTTACAAACAAGCTCATGGTGGACGAACTGATCTGATCCTGATGATCATCGCGAATCATCTGAATGATCTGAACGAGACACTGAAGGAAATCAGTTCAAAGCTGAAGTGAGCAGACACGGCCCGGTCGGAAACGGCCGGGCCTTTTCGATGGGGAGAACAATGGGTAACGACGAACTGCTCGAGCAGCTACTGGCGCTCGACCACATAAACCACGACATCAAGAACCTCTCGGCGATCCACCGGATAGTTCACGATATCCAGCGATGGCTCAAGGGCGACAACGACGAAGCCATCCGAGACATCATCCTCACCGCGGCGTGGCTCTACACACGCGATGGCGAGAAGTCCCGCGCCACCGTGGCCGCGCTCGACAAGATCAAGGAGATGTCCAAGTGATCCTTCACGGCGATCTGAACGGGCCCCAGGCGCTCAAGGCGCTCATCGAGGGACAGACGATCCGGTGCAAGTGGTGGACGCCCATCAATCGGATCGAGCGAGTGTACGACGAGCACCTCGAACAATACATCGTCCGAGCCCGAGGCACCGATATGTTCGTGGCCGACTGCACCAGCACCGGCGCGCTCTGGCTCGTCGAGCTCCTCGCCGATTCGGGGACGGTCTGGGAGATCTGGACCAACAACCTCGAGGAGGCGTACCAAGCCGCCCAATGAACACCGGCAGACCCATCGCAAAGTGGACCTCGAGGCGATGCACCATCTGCAAGGAGCTCAAGCCGAGGCGCAGCTTCGAAATAATGCGGGCCGCATCGAAAACAGGAAAGACCACGCTCGGAAAATGCGCGGAATGCCGGCGGCGCATCGACGTCTCCCGCAAGTTCGACCAATACCACACCGATCCCGAATACAAGGCCCGCCAGCTCGAGCGCAACCGTATCAAGGCCTACCACACATACAACGCCGACCAGCGGGCAAAGAACTGCTACTACCAAGGACGCTGGCAATGGATCGAACGGCGCATGGCACGAATCATATGGTGGGACGATCAACCCATAATCATCTGCGTCAAACCAAGCGGGCGGCTTATCCGATCGGACGAAAAGCATACCGAGCGAACCGGGATGGAGCTGGCGATCGTCCGAGATCGAGCACCCGTGAACCTGCCGCTCGGCTGGAGGCCGATCCTGCGGGCCAAAGGACCGATAATAACCAAGCACCCGTCCTGCCCGACCGAATGGGAATGGATGGAATTCGCGGTCGAGAAGAGGTATCCAAAGTGGAGACAAAAGGCAAACGAGGACGCTGGACAAAGCGAACACCAGCCGTAGAAGAAGGCATCCTGCAAGCCCTGCGAGACGGATGCACCCAAAAGGACGCAGCGGAATCCAACGGCGTGACCTGGGAAACAATGAACAGGTGGAGGCTCGATGATCCAGAATTTCGTCTGGCTGTATCGCGCGCGGAGGCCGAAGTGGCCCGCGCAATGGCCGCGAGGCTCCGCGTGGAGGCCACGAAAGCCGACGGAGACTGGCGGGCCGCGGAGTCCTGGCTCAAGCGACGACGGCGCGAAGACTGGTCGGAGCGGCAAGAGGTAACAGGCGCCGCGGGCGGAGGCCTCGAGATCGTTGTCCGCTTCGCCGACGAGGAGCCCAAATGATGACCGTCATGTACTGGATTTGCGGGATACTCGTCGGGATCATCCTGTTCATGATCCTGTCGATCGCTGTTTTCCTCTCGATCGACGAAGCCCAGCGGAGGATTGATGCCAGACAGGATTGAGCTTGTCCTGCCGCGGCCACACGCCGGCCAGCGGGAGATCATCGCGGGCGCCAAGCGCTACAACGTGGTCTCCTGCGGCCGGCGTTTCGGCAAGACCACCATGGGCGCGATCCTCATGGCCGAGAACCTCCTGCGGCACCGCAGGTCCTGCGGATGGTTCGCGCCCACCTACCGGCTTCTCGAGGAGGCGTACAACGACCAGCGCCGGCTACTCGCGCCCATCATCTCGCGGGCGGTGGTGAGCCCGTTCCCGCGCATCGAGCTGCTCACGGGCGCGGCGATCGACTACTGGACGCTCGGGGAACCCGCCACCGTCGCCCGCGGCCGCAAGTACGCCTGGGTGGGCATCGACGAGGCCGCCATGGCGGTCTACCTCGAGGAGGCGTGGACGCAGGCCATCCGCCCGACCCTGACCGATTACGCCGGGTCCGCCTGGTTCTTCAGCACGCCCAAGGGCCACAACTACTTCAAGACGCTCTTCGACACGGCCCAGAGCGACGAGGAGTGGACGAACTGGACCATGCCGACCCTTGCCAATCCCTACATTCCGCCCGCGGAGATCGACGCCGCCAAGCGGATGCTGCCGAGCATCGCGTTCCGCCAAGAGTACCTCGCGGAGTTCGTCGACGCGGAAGGCGCGAGGCTTCGCCGGGAATGGATCCGGACCGGAACCCCGCCGGCCGAGCTCGAGGTTTACCTGGGCGTCGACCTCGCCATCTCGACCAAGGAGGGCGCCGACTGGACCGCCGTGGTGGCGATGGGGCGGGACGGTGCCGGGACCATCTGGGTGCTCGACGCGGCGCGGATCCGCGCACCGTTCGATGGGGTGCTCCGCTTCGTTCAGGACATGGCGGCGAAGTGGCGCCCCAAGGTGATCGGGATCGAGCAGGTCCAGTACCAGGCGGCGGTGGTGCAGGAGCTCCTGCGGACCACGCGGCTCCCCGTGCGCGGGATCCGGCCCGACCGGGACAAGGTGACGCGGTTCCTGCCGCTCGAGGCGCGGTACGAGCAAGGGCTTGTGGTTCACGCGACGAGCCTGCCGGCGTGGTTCGCGGACGAGCTGCTATCGTTCCCAATCGGGAGTCACGACGACGCGGTGGACGCCGCGTCCTACGCATGGGCCGCCATGGGCGCGGCAAGGAGTTTCGCGGCGGTATGAGCATCTGCAAGCGTTGCGGGCAGCAATTGGGCGATTCTCGGTCGTACTGGTGTATGCAATGCTACCGGGCGCACAAGGCCGCCCAGCAGGCGGAGATAGCGCAGGACGACGAGGTACGCCTGGCGGCGGTAACGGACACGCACCAGCGGTGCCGTGGTTGCGGCGTCGACCTTTACCCGGTGAGCGACTGGGTGGCCGAGGCGCGGCGGCACAACCGCAAGTGGTTCTGCGGCGCCGAGTGCTTCAAGGCGTGGCGCTTCATGACGTTCTGAAAATTCCTCGGTTTATTTTGCCACAACCCTTGCAGTCCTTTGTATATGTGGCACAATGTCCTTGTCGGGAACACCGACGAGGAGAACCGAGATGCAGACCACGACGATTCAGCAAGGCGCCCAAATCCTGATCAATGAGTACGTGAAAGTTTCGGATGCGTTGCTCGAGATCAAGATCAACTTGGACGAAGCAGGCAAGACCCGATCGATCCTGTCGGACATTCTGGAAGAGCGATCCGGTGAACTTTTCCGGCAAATCTGCGCTTTCGTCCCTCATATGGTTGAGGTGGACGAAGTCCTAGACTGGATCGCGGATAACGCCAAGTAAACCAAGGCCCGGGAAACCGGGCCACCGTCCACCGGTAGGCCGGTGCTGAAGAGCCCAAAGGGCGAAACGGAAACAATGGAGAACCGAGAGATGACGAAGCTTCCCAGCATCTTTTTCGCTGAGGATTGGCAAACCGATGGCGAACAGCGCGCCACGCTCGAGATCAACTGGCGAAACCGCACCATCGACGTGCGACAGCAATTCGATGGCGATTGCCGCCATATCCCGTACTACGTTTTTTGGGGACATTCGACCCGTTGGTATATCCAGGGTGATGTCACCATGCACCAGATCATCGATCTGCTCGAGGACAACGCTCGATTGATCAACGAGGTCATGGCCTGCTACATCCCGTATGTCCCCACATCGAAGCGGGCCGAATTCGGGGAGTATGGCGACAACGCGTTGCGAGCGCTCACCAACAACCTTCACGAAGCCCTTTGCGGATCGATCGTCTAATGTACGCCGCCCTCAAACTCGAGGCGATCGGCGACGGAACCGGCCAGCTTACCAAGCTGGCCGGTGACGTTTTCCGGTCCATTGGTGCCAGCGATGTCGCGGACCTTTACAAGCCATCCAGACCACGACCTTGGGTGGCGCGGATCACCGGGCTCGATGCCAAATACGGTCTCAAGCGCGAATTCGTCCGTGGGCGGAAGGATTATCGAAATGCCACATCAAATGGCAATCGCGGCGTCATGATGCACTACCTGCTCGAGCCCGGCATCTACGAGGTGCAGGAGCTGCTGAGCTGGTCGAAGATCGACCGGTACTTCGCCCGATCGCAAGACGGAGCGTTGACCAGGATGACGCGACAGGAGGTGGAGCAATGCCTAAGGTTGGATTAGGCAAGACCGTACTAGCGGCCGCTGAAGAGCGTATCGCGACGGTCTTCGACCGTTTCCCGCGGATCTACTTGTCGTTCTCCGGCGGCAAGGATAGCTCGGTCATGATGCATCTGGTGATGGCCGAGGCCAAGCGCCGGAACCGCAAGATCGGCGTACTGTTCGTCGATCTCGAGGCCCAGTACAAGCTAACCATCGAGCACGTCGAGGAGATGTTCGCCCGGTATGAGCAATGGATCGAGCCTCACTGGGTGGCTCTCCCGATCCATCTCCGCAACGCGGTATCGGTGTACGAGCCGCACTGGATCGCATGGCAACCGGATCGGCAGCAGGACTGGGTACGCCAGCCATCGCCTCGATCGGTGACAGACATGGCGGCGTATCCATTCGCCACCTACGGCATGGAGTTCGAGGAGTTCGTCCCGGCCTTTGGCCACTGGTACGGCCAAGGCCAGCCGTGCGCGTGTTTCGTCGGTATCCGGTCCGATGAGTCGCTCAACCGGTATCGCTCGATCAACGGGTCTGGGTGGAAGTCGATGCTCGACGGCCTCGCCTGGACGACGTGGATGGGCGAATGTTTGTACAACGCCTATCCCATCTACGATTGGTCCGTCGAGGATATCTGGACGTACCACGGCAAGACCGGGTTGCCATGCAACCAGCTCTACAACCGGATGCATCAGGCCGGATTGACGCTGTCGCAGATGCGGATCTGCCAACCGTATGGGGACGACCAGCGCCGCGGCTTGTGGCTGTTCCACCTGATCGAGCCGGAGACATGGGCTCGAGTTGTGGCCCGAGTCAACGGCGCAAACGGTGGCGCATTGTATGTCCAGGAGTCCGGGAACATGACGGGATACCGTTCGATCAGCAAACCGGACGGTCATACCTGGGAGTCTTTCGCCCGGCTCTTGCTGGCGTCGATGCCGGAGCAGACGCGCCTCCACTACTCCAACAAGATCGCGGTGTTCCTCAAGTGGTGGGAGGATCGCGGTTACCCCAACGGCATCCCCGACGATGGCCCGACCGAAAAGGGCTGCCCGAATTGGCGCAGGATTGTCAAGGCGCTCTTGCGAAACGACTATTGGTGCAAGGGTCTGAGTTTCACGCAGACCAAAAGCACGGCTTACGACAAGTACCGCAAGCTGATGGACAAGAGGAGAATGAAATGGAACACGTTTCTGTTCTAGGGCTCGGCTTGATGGCCGAAGCCCAAACGATCATCGACCAGCTCGGCGATCTCGAGCTGGCCGAGCAGATCGAGGTGATCAACCAGATCCGCCTGGCGTTGCACAAGGCCAGCCCGTTTGCGGCCGAGCCGGTGGACTGCATCTTGTGGGTGCCTGCGGATTCCGTCCACGCGAACGATTACAACCCCAACAGCGTGGCCCCGCCGGAGATGCGACTGCTCGAGCACTCGATACGGGAGGATGGGTACACCCAACCGATTGTCACCTTCGCCGGCGAGGAGCTGCGCGAGGTGGTCGACGGATTCCACCGCAACCGGGTCGGCAAGGAATGCAAGGAGGTCCGGCAACGGGTGCATGGTTACCTGCCCGTTGTCACCATCAATGCTGATCGGGAGGACAAGTCGGACCGCATCGCCGCGACCATCCGGCATAATCGAGCCCGCGGCAAGCATCAGGTCACGGCGATGTCCGACATCGTCCTCGAACTCAAGCGGCGCAATTGGACCGACGCCAAGGTCGCCAAGGAACTCGGAATGGACGCGGACGAAGTGCTGCGGTTGACGCAGATCGGCGGTCTCGCGGAAATGTTCGCGGACCGTGAGTTCAGCGAGGCCTGGGAGGTGGTTTCGACGTCCTGAAAATTCTCCAACAATTTATGCCACATATATGGCAACCCTCTATATATGTGGCATAATGAGTGTGTCGGGAGCACCGACGAGGAGAACCAAAATGTACACTGTCACCGGAAACACCTACTCGATCAAGGACATCATTCGCAATGCCGGCTTCAACTGGGACGGCCGCTCCTGGACCGGCGATCAGGTTGCCGCCGATCGCTTCGCGAAGATCTCTTCCCCGAGCTGGTCTCGCGGTGACGCCAATCGCGTGTCCAAGTCCGGTGCCCGCGTCATCATGATGCGCGAATGGTCGATCAACGACCTGATGGCTCCCGCGAACAGCGACTATTGATCAACGATAGACAAAAAACTGGCCCGCCGGAATCCCGGCGGGCCAAGGAGGGTGGAGAGAGATGCAACGCAAGCATACCACGAAACAACGCAATGAAGAGCACCCCATCGTGACGGTGTCCATCGTCCTGCTGGCCCTGGCGATGGGCTGGTGGGCCATCGATGGGTTCGCCGAGCGGCGCGACATAGAGGCGCGACAACGGGCCGCCATCATCCGCGCCGAGGGAGGCATGAGCCAATGAAAGCAGGGCGCAAGAGGATCGGGCCGGACGGTCCGCCGTGTCCCCAGTGCGGCGCCGGGACGCGGCCCCGCGGGACCGGGTTCCGCTGGTGCCCGTCTTGCGGCAAGCGGATCCGAATCCCGGTCGAGGTGGACCGGCGGAGGAAGAAGGCGTGAAGTATCTTTCCGTCTGCTCTGGGATAGAAGCGGCGAGCGTGGCGTGGCACCAGCTCGGCTGGGAACCTATTGGGTTCAGCGAGATCGAAAAGTTCCCGTCGCAGGTATTGGCGACCCGGTTCCCAGGAGTCAAGAACTACGGGGATATGACGCGGTTCAAGGAGTGGGGAATTGAGCGTGGATCAATTGACGTTCTGGTCGGAGGAACACCTTGCCAGGCTTTCAGCGTTGCAGGACTCCGACGTGGTCTCGAGGACCCGCGAGGGAACCTCGCCCTCGTCTTCGTTGCAATGGTTGAGTGGTTTCGCCCCGAATGGGTGGTCTGGGAAAACGTCCCCGGCGTCTTGTCCTCAAGCGGAGGAAGGGATTTTGGTTCCTTCCTCGGGGCGTTGGGGGAACTCGGGTATGGGTTCGCATACCGAGTGCTGGACGCTCAGTACTTCGGAGTGGCCCAGCGCCGCCGCCGTCTCTTCCTTGTCGCGCACTCTTCAGGAGACCCGCGACGTGCCGCAGAGGTACTATTTGAGCCCTCGTGCCTGCGAGGGGATCCTCCGCCGCGCCGAGAAGCGCGGGAAGGCGTTGCCGAATGCATTACGCCAGGCATTGGAAACCGCCTTGACGGTGAATCCGATACCTTCCACATAGAGACGCACGGTAGCCTTTACGAATCACACCCTAACGACTCTCGGGTTACGGGGCCTGTGGAACAATGCCCTACCGTGGCGGCGCGATGGGGCACCGGCGGGAACAATACCCCGCTGGTGCAACAGCCTATTGGATTGGACCCGGAACACAATTCAATTGTCGATGGGTACGGCACGCTTCGGGCACACACAAGCGGCGGTTTCGAGGGCAACGTGGCTGTTCCCATGCAGGTGCAGTGGGCATCCGGCGGTGGGCACGTCGAGAACCCCACGGCGCAGGCACTACGCGCCGGAGCGGAACACAACTACCAGTTCGTCCGGCACGAGATGGCGGTTCGACGCCTCACCCCGGTTGAATGCGAGCGGCTTCAGGGGTTCCCGGACGGATGGACAGACATCAAGCCCGGTGGCAAGGATACGCCGGATTCACCGCGGTACAAGGCCCTGGGGAACAGCATGGCGGTGCCGGTGATGCGGTGGATCGGTGAACGCATTCACCAAAGGCGGTAGAATCCAATCGCGGAACTAAGGCAAGGCCCCACGGTGCGCTACCACGCCCGTGGGGCCTTTGGCATGGGATAATCGGATCATGGGTATCCTCGATCGCCTCCTCGGGCGCAAGGCAATGGCCGATCCATCCGCGCCGCTTCCGCTCCCGCTCGGACAATCGCGGGATATCTACCTCACCGGATACGGCTCGGGCCAGCTCGTATCGATGCTCCGCCGTGTCCTGCCGGGATCGCACCGGGACTGGTCCAACGTTGCCGGAGACCTCGGCCTCAACAGCGTCATCGCGCCGGCGATGGACTGGTACATCAGGAACTGGCCCCAAGGAACCCCGCGGGTCATGCGGCGCGTCGACTCCCAGCAGTCCGAGCCCGTCGAGGACCACCCGATCGTCCAGCTCCTCAGCGAACCCGAGCCCGGCATGGTCGGCAACCTGCTTTGGGGATGGGTGATCCAGGATTACAAGCTCTTCGGGAACGCGTACCTGCGGAAGCAGCGCCTCGCCGGACCGGGATCGCAGGTGGTGGCACTCCAGTACCTGCCGCAGGACATGGTCCGACCGGTGGGCGATGGACGCAACCCGCTCACGCACTTCGTGTACACGACCGATGGGCGGCAGTACGACCTCCCGGTCGAGGACGTGATCCATTTCCGGTATGGACGCGATCCTTCCGATATCCGCCTGGGCCGCTCGACCGTGCAGGCGGTGCTCCGCGAGATCGCGACAGACAATACCGCCAGCTCCGCGGCCTTCGGCCTGCTCTCGAATGGCGCGATGCCAAGCATCATTGTCGGCCCCGACGCCAACGGATCCGCGCAGGTCGACATCAGTCCGGACGATGCCCAGCAAGTGAAGCGTAGCCTCCGTGAGAACCTCACGGGCGACAACGCCGGCGGCATCGTTGTGATGTCGGGCCCGTACAAGCTCGACAAGGTGTCCCTCACGCCCGCTGAGCTGGCGCTCGACTCGGTCCGCCGCGTCCCCGAGGAGCGGATCTGCTCTGCCCTCGGCCTCAACCCGATGGTGCTCGGCCTCGGATCGGGCCTCGACCGCTCGACGTACTCGAATTACGAGCGGGCCCAGCAGGCCGCCTGGGAAGACGGCATGGTGCCGCTGATGCGGGCCGTGGCCGAGACCCTCACGGTGGCGCTCCTGCCGGACTTCCCCGAATCGCAGGAAGGCGACTTCGTCGAGTACGACCTCTCCGGCGTCCGCGCCCTGATGGACGACCGTCAGAGCGAGGCGGAGCGGGCGGAGCGACTCTACAAGGCCGGCGTGGCGGACCTGGCGGAAGCCAAACGCATCGCGGGCCTCGAGGCGGCGCCCGAGGACGAGGGAGTCATGCATCCCGACGCGGCCCAGACCATGCCGGCCGCGGCGCCGATTCGATCGGCCCAGATCGATGCGACCAAGTCGCACCCAAACGCGGCCATGCAGGAGGCCGCGAGGCGGGCGCTGCGTTGGAAGGAAGAGGGCCAGCCCGGCGGGACCCGCGTCGGCCTCGCACGGGCGAACCAGATTGTGAACGGCGATCTGATCAGCGAGGACACCATCCTGCGGATGCACTCCTTCTTCAGCCGGCACGAGGTCGACAAGGAGGCCGAGGGATTCGAGGACGGCGAGGATGGCTTCCCGTCTCCGGGCCGCGTGGCCTGGGACCTCTGGGGCGGCGATGCCGGGCAGGTCTGGGCGGCGCGGCTCCGCGACAAGATCATGCGCGGGGAGAAGCTCCCGGCCAAGGCCAACGGATGCGACCACGGCTCGGAGGTGCCGTACGAGAGCCACCCTTTCTACGGGTGGTCGACCATACCTCCGGCCGAGCGGTAAAGCGCACCGGCCAGGAAGCCGAGATCTACCGGGCCGCCCAGGCGTTCCGCAATGGCCTCCTCCGCGGCGAGGAGGAGTCGGTCGGCCAGATGCGGCGCATCTACCAGTCGGCCACGCGGCAGCTCGAGCGGGAGCTTGCGGCGCTCGAGGAGCGGCTGGAGGAGCGGGAGGCCCAAGGCAAACCGCTTGCGGACGCGGCCTTGGCGATGCGAGATCGGCTCGAATCCCTCATCGACCAAGTGGCGGTGGAACTCCAGCGGGCGACGGGCGACGCGGTGCGCGTGGTCTCCGACGGCCAGCAGATGGCCCTCGAGTTCGTCGATGCGCGGACCGGCGAGCTGCTCCTTGCATCGAGCGGGGATCCGAGCCGCGCCGCGGCGATCCTCTCCGGCTTCGACAAACTCAGCACCGAGACAATCCAATCGTTCGTCGGCTTCTCGAGCGATGGATCCCCGCTGGCCGAGCTGTTCGACTCGATCGCGCAGGACGTCCCGTCGGCCCTGCGGTTCACATTGTCCAATGGCATCGCGCAAGGCCGGAACCCGCGGGCGGTGGCCCGTGAGATGTCGGCCCTCGCGACCCTACCTCGCAGGCGGGCGGAGACCATCGCCAGGACCGAGATGCTCCGCGCCGGCCGCGAAGCCCAGAGGCTCCAGTACGAGAGCAACCCCGCGGTGAACGGCTATCGCCGCGTGGCGACGCAGGATGCCCGCGTTTGCACCGCGTGCCTGGCGCTATCTGGGACGCTGCACAAAACCGCGGAGATCATGCCGAGCCATCCCAACTGCCGATGCGTCATGGTCCCGGTGACGCCAAGCCTCGCGGAAATAACAGGTGATCCTTCGATCCCCGACCTGCGTCCGCGCCCGGTCACGGCCGAGACTATAATGGCGGGATTGAGCCGGGAAGACCTGCTCGGCATCCTCGGCCCGCGGCGCCTCGATCTGCTCGATCAAGGGTTCCCGATCGAGGACATGGTCGAGGTCCGGATGGACCCGCGGTGGGGACCGACGACACGCGTGAAACCGATCAAAGAGCTCGAGGTGGGATAATCGGAGCATGGACGATATGGCGACCATCATCGCAGGCGCGGTCAAGAGCGACCGCCTCGGGCACGTCAAGGGCTATCTGGTGCGGTTCGGCGATCCTTCCCAGGCGGACCTCGAGGGCGAGTACTTCACCGCCAGGACCGACTTTGGATTCCCGATCAAGGCCGGCCAGCGTATCCCGCTGAACGTGTACTACCACCACGGTATGGACTCGAAGGTGGGCCGCAAGTCGATCGGCACCGGCTACATCAAGGCCGACGACACGGGCCTCTGGTACGAGGCGCAGCTCGACATGGCCGACGAGTACGCCGCGATGGTGGCCAAGCTCTGCAAGGAAGGCAAGATGGGCTACAGCTCCGGCGCCGCGGGCCATCTCGTCGAGCGGAAGTCGGTCGGCAACGCGGCCGAGATCACCCGGTGGCCGATCGCCGAAGCCTCGATCACGCCAACGCCCGCGGAGTGGAGGAACAGCGTGAAGTCGATCGAGGACTGGTACGGCGAAATGGAGATGCCAGAGATGGGCGAGGGCGAGATGGAGCCGATGCCGGAACCGCCCGCGGAGGGAATGGACCCGGCGACGTTCGCCGACGAAGCCTTCTCACAGGAGCTGCGCTTCGAGGTCCTGCACGAGGCCATCGAGGCCTATTACGAGGCCCTCTGCTCTGGAATCGAGGGAGTGGCCATGATGCCCGCCGGCGAGCGGTCCGCCTTCGTGGTGGCCCTCCTGGACACCTTCGCGAGCCGTCTGGGCGACATGGTCAGCCAGATGCAGCTCGATACCAAGAGCCTCCAGCGTGTCTCGCCAGACACGCTCCGAGGCGTCGAGCGTCGACTGCGGGATGCAGTCGGCCTGAGCCGGTCCGATGCCAAGCGGCTGGCACCGGAGGTTTGGGATCTCCTGCGGGACGCAGGCCAGACCAAGGGGACGGACTTCACGCCGGAGGTTCCTCCGGCCACGTCGACCTCGATGCGGGAGGATATGCTGGCCCGCATCAACTACCTCTTGGAGATCGTGTGATGAACATCGAACAACTCGGCGAGAAGCGCCAGACGCTCCTCGCCACCGCCCGCGAAATGGCGTCGAATCCCGATGGCGACATGGCGCAGGTCAAGTCCCTCATGGGCGAGGCCGAGCAGATCGCCCAGCGCATCGAGGCCATCAAGTCCCTCGGCGAGATGCAGCCCGTGGCCGCGAAGCCGGCCCAGATCGACGAGCCTTGGAAGTCCGGCGGCGTGGTGAAGAACCCGTTCACCGGCACCCGTGAAGAGGCCAACTTCAAGGCCTACGCATTCGGCCAGTGGGCCCGCTCGATCATGGGCAACAAGAAGGCCGCCGAGTGGGTGAAGAACAACCTCAAGGCGCAGTCGGAAGGAACCACGACCGCTGGTGGTTTCACCGTTCCGGACCCGCTCTCGAGCGACCTGATCTACCTGCGTGAAGGTTTCGGGATCGGCCGGCAGAACTGCCGCATCTACCCGATGTCCTCCGATACGCTCCTGGTCCCCAACGCCACCGCGTCGACCACGGTGTATTACCCGGGTGAAAACACGGCGATCACCGCGTCGGACCTCACGTTCGCCCAGGTGAGCTTGACCGCGAAGAAGATGGCCGTCCTCACGCAGGTCTCGAAGGAACTTGCCGAGGACTCGGTGATCGACTTCGGCGCCACGTTGGCCCGCGATATGGCCTTCGTGATGGCGAAGGAAGAAGACCGCGTGATCTTCAACAACGCCTCGGACGCCACGTCCGGTATCGACGGTGCGCTCTGGGCGGTCTACAACCTCAACGCCACGAAGGCTAACATCGCCTCCTTGGTGCTGTTCGCTACCGGCCAGACGATCACCTACAGCCCGACCCTGGCGAACCTCGCGACGATGGTCGGCAAGCTGCCCACCTACGCCGCGAATGCCAAGTGGTATATGCACAAGGAGATCTG
>Ga0208644_1003016_pt1 | contig 13200 bp, 18 predicted proteins | sample VirMetDEL_Nov_18_FD_184517 | JGI IMG/M metagenome (GOLD analysis project Ga0208644, IMG submission 184517) | Aqueous microbial communities from the Delaware River and Bay under freshwater to marine salinity gradient to study organic matter... | ecosystem: Environmental > Aquatic > Marine >... | reverse complement strand
ATTCGACTCGGACTGTTGTTTCGAGGGTGTCGGCGAGTTGTGTGTGCCCGTTGTTGCGTAGGTCGGTGAGGAATTGTGTTGGGGCGATGGTGTTGGGTTCGAGCTCGAGCATTTCGAGGTTCCCTGATGCGGCGCCGCATACGACGCCGATGCCGGGCGGGTTGCTGCTGAACCATTGGTCGATTTGTTCGGGGGTGGGTTGCCGGTTGTGGTATTCGCCCCATGAGGTGGCGGGTTGTTTGGTGCCGTCGGGTTTGACGGGGATGGGTGCGAATCCGTGCTCGAGGAGGTAGCGGGCGGTTTCGTGGGTTTTCACGAGCGGTTAGAACAGGTCGTCGTCGTCTGCCACCGCCGCTGCGGGTGCGGGTGCTGGTGCTGCGCCTGGGGGGGTGTAGACGACGGTGTAGAGCTTGGCGGGGCTGCGGCCGGGGGTGGCTGGCCCGTCGGCCGAGTAGGTGATGGTGAGGTGTCCGCCTTCGGTGAGGTCAGCGCCGGCGGTGATGGTTGCTCTTGCGATGCTGTTGAGCATGGCTTTGGATGTCCAGACGGTGCGGAGCCCCTGGTCGGTGTCGAGGTCGATCACTGCTTTCGTTTCGCCGGGGTTGAACTGGTCGGGGACGGTTCGCATGTCGCGCACGGTGCCAGCTGCGGTGGTGCCGATCTGATCGAATCGGAACGCCGGTGTGGAGTCGCCGGTGAACCCTGCGTGTTCGTTGAGGAGGTTCTGGAAGTTGTTCATGGTTGGTTTCCTTGGTTGAAGGTTTTGTCGAAACAGGTGGGGCAGGTGTACGGGGCTGGGTAGGGGCCGAATCGGCGGGCGCGTTCGTGGATGAGGATTTCTCGTTCGTTGTCTGTGTGACATGGGTAGGCGTGTTGGGCGAGGTGGCCGCGCCAGTGCTGCTCGAGCTGGGTGATGGTGACGGTGGTGGAGTGTGCGGTGTTGCAGCGGTGGCAGGTGGCGGTGATGGTGGCGGTTGTGTCAGTCATTGTGGGGTTGTTGTTGTTGTTGGAGGATGCGCCAGAGTGTTCGGATGAGGGCGGTCCATTGGTCGTCGGTGATGGCCCACACGTCGTGGTTGGCTTGGGCGGGCGCCCAGTTGGAGATTCGTTGCGGGTTGGACGGTGGGGGGGGTGGTGGTGGTGTGGGTGTTGGCGGTTTGGGTTTGCGGGCTTCGAGGATTTCGCGGGCGGTGAACATGGCGGGTTCTACTTTCGGTGTTTGCGGTTTTGGTTGCTGCGGTTTTGGCATTGGCGGCATTTGCCGCCGTCGGGGTTGAGTTGGTGTCCTCGCCGGCAGTGGGTGGGTTCGGCGGTGCGGTTGGGGTTGCGTTGTTTTTTTGAGGTGCCTCCCCAGATGCCGTGGTCGTATCGTGCGGGGGTTTGGAGGGCGGTTTCGTAGCATTGGGTGCGGACTGGGCATGTTTGGCAGAGTTGTTTGGCTGGGCGGGTGTCGTCGCCGCGGTTGGGGTACCACCAGCGGGTCGGTGTGCCTTTGCATGCGGCGTGTTGAGCCCAGTCGCCGATTGGTGGGAGGTTGAGCTCGAGCGGTTCGGTCATGGTCGGACCCAGTCCGGTAGTTCTGGGCCGTTCGTGAGTATCAATGGTCCGATGCGGTCGTTGGCGAGGTGGAGGTTGCGGGGGTCGATGTCGATTCCGATGGCGTTGCGTCCGTGGCCGGTGGCGACGGCGAGGGTGGTGCCGGTCCCAGCGAACGGGTCGAGGACGACACCGGGCTGGTAGGTGGGGGAGTCACAACCGCAGTCCGACCACGAATGGGGAGCGTGGCGGGTCGCCAGTGTTGCTACCCCATCGGTGGGTACACCACCTCGGTCGAACTTGGTGCGTTTCTCTGTGATGGTCTGCCTGTCGCCGTCGATGTACTCCACGTGAGACTCGTGCCATTTGCGATCTGAACGGACGACGTGCCCGTATCGCGTGTCATCGACACCGATGCGGTCGATGAGGTAGGCCCAATCTCTCGGCGATGGGATAGCTGCCCCGTGAGGATCAGTGCGCTCCCAGTTTTTGGCAATCCATTTGTACCCGAGTTCTCGGTTCAGATCGTCGCTAGTCACTCCTGCGGCCTCTCGCCGTTCGCGGATGTGGCGGGCGATCTCTGGCTGAGCATCGAGGAATCGGCGACGGTCCCCGGTGATGCGGCGGCGTGGGGTGCCGCACCGTCGGCACACCTCCAACGGACACATGCTCTTGATCGGTATTTCGCAGAGCGCCGGGGGCCATGTCGCGTAGTGGGCGCCTTTGTAGGGGTGGGTGGGGATCACCCACGTATCCAACGGAGGAGCACCACCGTTCGCGTGCCACGTCCCCGTCGATGGCATCCCTTTGCCGTGGTGGCCGATCGTTTCAGCAGCGAGAGCCTTCGGTAAGGGTGCCTGAACCGAAGGCTCTCGCTGATCATTGTTACGGACGGCGTCGAGGTCGAACCATCTGTCTTTCGCCCTAGTGGCGATCACTATGTCGGTGGTGGCTGGTCGGTACTTGTCGCCCAGCGCACCCACGGGCGGGTTGGGGCGGTGCCAGCGAACTACGTTGCGGACCCGCCAACGGCCAGCCGGGGACTCCTGCCCGGTGAGCGGGTTGATGCCGTAGGCCAATGCGACGCGGTACAGCTCCGGGACCAGAGCAAGCGACTTCGCCAACGGCCATGCGCCGTTGGGTTGGTTCCGGGAGCGGTGAGCAATCCCGCTGAACTGCTCCTGCCCTTCACGCCACCCGTCAGCGGCATAATCGCCGCCCGCTCCGCCCGACCCGCTGAACGTGTCGCCGAGCTCCACAGCTATTGACCCGTGCGGGGCGAGCACCCGACCCCACTGTGCGGTGAGCTCGAGCAGCACGTCGAGGAACGCTGCCGGGGTGGGCTCGGAACCGATCTCGTTCGCCTTGTCCGGGTGATCGGCGGGGAGGTACGAACGCAACGCAAGAAACGGTGGCGAAGTGAGCACAAGATCTACGCACCCGTCGGGCAGTGTTGCCGTCACCTGCCGGGTGTCCCCGACGATGTAGTGGGCCTGTGTCATGGTCGGCATTCCCACTGGCGCCACCCGCCGTCACGCTCCACAACCAACGCTGCGAGGTTGATGGCGTGAACCGGATCGAAACGGTTCTCAGCGTCTGCTAGCGGGTGCGGCCAGCCGTGCCAGTGCGCTTCGCCGTGGTAGGTGCCCTGCAAAAACTGGAACACCCCGCCGGCGGTGGAGTTGGGGTTCCGGGCCGATGGTTTCCAGTTCGATTCGCATTCGATGATGTTGACGGCCTGGTCGACGGTGACGGTTGGGTGATCCTCGAACACCCATTCGACGTAGGGGCGGATGTTCTGTTCGCATTGTTCGGGGGTGTTGCAGGTTTGGCGGGCGGTCATGGTGAGCACCCACACGGTCACAAGTTCAGCGAACATAGAACTGCTCCACGATTCTTTGCGCTAGCAACGGTGGGACGGCGTTGCCGACCTGCCTGAACTGACTGGTTTCGCTGCCTTGGAACGGGTAGCCAGACGGAAACGATTGCAGCACGGCGAGTTCGTCGACAGTGCAACGAATCGGATTCGGGCCGTACTGCTGGCTGTAACCGCGAGCATTTGGGTCGTGACGGCCTGGCACGGTGATCCTCGGATCTCCTGTGATCGTGGTCGCTGGTCGTTCCCATGCCCACCCTGCGGCGTCATTGCCGATGCCACCAACTGTGGGGGCAGGTTCTGTGATGCCCCGCTGGGTGGACCGGAACTTGCCCGTTACGCTGCCCGCCCGCAATACCCAATCCCCAGCAGCGATCTCTCGGCACACCCACCCCAACGCGTCAGCCATCGACACCCACGAGGCCAACGGTTCCCCAAACAACGTCGGCTGCGGATCGTGAGCGTGCGTCGCTGAAGGCGGTTTAGCGTCCCCGTCAAGGGACATGATCAGAAACGCACGTTTCCTAGTTTGCGGCACCCCGTAATCCGCAGCGTTCAACACACCAACCCACCCGCGGTACCCGTGCCTCAACATCCCATTGAACACACCCTCCCAAACCGGAAGAACCGGGGGGACCTGCTCAAACACCACCCACCTCGGACGGTGATGATCAACCCACCGCAACGTCGCCATGATCAGCTCCGACGACTCATCAGCCCACCTAGTGCCGGGTGCAAGCACCCACCGGTCAGCGTTCAACCGCAAACGGTCCACATCAGGTATCCCACGGCGATCACCAGCCTTCGAAAAAGCTGGGCACGGCGGCGACGCCCACAGCCCGTCGATCTCGCAATCCAAATCGCATGGCAAGAACGTAAACAGATCAGCCTGAACACTCACATGCCCTGCGGCGTCACGGGTAGCGATCTCATCTGCCCCGTACTCGAGCCCGACAGGGTGCCGACCTGTGGCGTCAAGGATGCCCTGGCACGCCCCGCCAGGGCCAGCGAACAATGATACGACAGTCACTGCGCCCACCCTTCCGGCATTGTGGCCCCGGTCGGGTCCGCGCCGGTGAGCCTCGCGCCGGTCAGGTCCGCGCCGGTCAGGTCCGCGCCGGTCAGGTCCGCGCCGGTCAGGTCGGCCCAGGTCAGGTCCGCGTCGGTCAGGCACGCGTCGGTCAGGTCCGCCCCGGAGAAATCCGCCTTGGTGAGGTTCGCCCCGAACAGGTCCGCCTCGGTGAGGTTCGCCCCGGTCAGGTCCGCCCCGGTCAGGTTTGCCCGGGACAGGTCCGCTCTGGTCAGGTCCGCGCCGGTCAGGTCCGCCTCGGTGAGGTCCGCCCGGCGACCCGCCGGGTCGTCGGCAAGCCACAACTGGTGCAGCCTGAGCACCTCAGGCATGGTCACAAGGTCAAAAGAATCGGTCATCGTTGCTTCTCCGCATGATCGGTGTGATGGGCAACCAACGCCAACAACAGCGGGTTGGTGAGCACCTCAGCGGACGAGTTCGGCGACGGCAACCCGAACATGCCGGCCATTACCCGACCCGCCGCCAACATCGCCCCCTTACCGATCTCACACTCACCAGTAGGGCTCAGCTCCGCGTTGAGCACGTTACGGCGGATCGCCCACCCCACCGCCCGCAACTTCGACACCTCCAACGACGTTGGTTTCTCCGGGTCTGTGATGCCGCACAGCTCGAGGACCGCGGGCCCACATTTGGTTTGTGCCGCGTAGACGGTTCCCAACCGGGTGCCGAGCTCCGCCGCTGCGCCGGTCACCCATTGCTGAATTTGTGCGGCTTGGGTGACGGTGACACCTCGGCGAAGGTTCCCGATCCCCGCTTCTTTCGCTTGGGTGGTGATGCTGTCGACAAGGTCGGCGGGTAGGTCTTGAATTTCGTTGATGAGTTTGTCGACGAGAGCCGGGTCGGCGACAGCCGCCAGATGCGGTTTCGTGGGTGCGGCCGGTGCGGGTGCGGGTTGCGTAGCGGTGATCGTGGTGGGCGGGTTGAACTGGGCGCCGGTGAACGCTTCAGCGATTTCGACGGTTGCGGTGATCGCGGCGATTTGGCCGGCGGTGAGCGGTGCGCCGGTTTCGCGGGCCTGTTTCAAGGTGGGGACGCCCTTGGGCCAGTGTTGCCGGCACACCGCTACCGCCTCCGGGGGTAACGCTTGGAGTCGTTCGGTGAGGTTGGTGACGAGTTCGGTGCTGCGATCCACGGCCGGTAGCGGGGTCAACACCCGGGGCTGTTTCGTTTTTTGTGAGTCGTACACGCGGCGGGCGAGGTGCGCTTGCTCCCAACCGAACTCGAGGTCGACGGTGTGAATGGTGCAGGTGCCTTGACCGGCGGGGGCGTGAATGAGAACACCGATTTGTTGATCGAATTGGGCGGGTTCCCACAGTTGTTCGTTGCCGGGGTCGAGCATGTACCGGCCGAACCGGTCCCGTTCGAGGTCACCGAGCCAGATACCGTCGGCGTGCGCGTAGATCGCCAACTGTGCCGCGTAGGTCACGAACCCGAAATCGACGCTGCGCCCGGTTTTCAGGTCGGCGATGACGGGTAGTTCCCGCCCGGGGAAGGTGACCGCAAGGTCGAACGTTCCAGCCACCGCCAGTTCGTCGCAGCGGACAATACGTTCCGTCATGCCGTCGACTGGTCGGAGGCCGTGAACGTTGAGGGCCTGGTGTACGGCGGTGATGTCATGCCGCCACTGTTCGCCGACCTGCTCGAGGGGTGTTTCACCCGTCAATGTTTGTTCGAGCATGGCGTGCAGGGCGGTGCCGAGGTTCGCGCCGATCATTCCCCCACCGGCGTCCTTCGCGTCGGCTACCACCCGGTTGAGTTCGCGCGGGTTGGTGCGGTTCGCTGCGACGGCGGCCAGCAGATCGGCCCGTTCAGCTAGACCGACTGCGACGGCGCGTTGAGCCCACTGCTCGAGGTTGTGTCGGTCCTGGATTTTGCCGACCAAAGTAGTGACGCGGGTGTAGGGCTTGGGTTTCACATGTTCTCCATGTCGAGTCGTCGGACCATGATTTGGCATCCGGTCCAAGCATCGCCGACGGGTGCGACAGTTTTTTCGGCCCTGATGCGGCACACTTGCCCGTCGTCGTGGATCAGGGTGCCGGTGAGTTCGTCGGCGACCGCCCGAACGAGTTTGTCAAGGTCGGGGGTGACGACGTGGTAGGGGTGCCGGTGTTTACGGGATTTGGGGCGGGGCATCGTGAACCAGACGTGTAGTTCCACGGGGTGTTGACGGTCAACGATGAACATTTCGTCGGCTAACGCTTCGCGGAGCCGCTGCTGCCACGCTGGGAGCAGTTTCGATTGTTCTATGAGTCGACCCCGCCCGACGTGCCGTTTGGACCCTTTCGGGGCGGGGTGACCTTCAACGGTAACGAACCGCACCGGTGAGGCCCGGTTCGGGGGTGCGGCGGCCGGCGGGCACACCCAGCCCGGAAGGTGCCGCCGGCCGCCGCTGCCACCAGCTGCGCGCCTCGAGCCAGGCGAGGCGGGTGTGGTGGGTGAGCCAGGGTATGAACGCTGCGGACATGAACAGAAGCCATCCGAGGGCTACGTCGAGGACTTCGTGGTCTGGGTTGGGGGTGGGCATGGGCGGTGCCTCCGTTGTTGGGCTGTTCCTTGATCTGTAGCACACCCCGGCCGGTGTGGTCGTAGCTTTCGGGGAAACTTTTTTGGGGGTGACCGCTGCCGGTGGCGGTTAGGTGTTCATCGCCACCGTTCGTGTATGTGTATGGTGTGGGTGTGGCGGTTTGTTCGTCACGCGCCCGTCCCGAGATTGGGAGGAAGCCTCGGTGGCGACGAGGACAAAAACACGGAAACGCCCCGACCATTTCGGTCGGGGCGTTCCCTACTCTCTCAGTTGTCAATAGACGGTCAGCACCTGAACCGGCCACGTCCGGCCCGGATCAACAGTGAACGTCAAAACCCCCGGCGGGGACAGCGCACCAGTACGGTTCGCCCACCACCTCGACCCGTCCCCGTCCTCCAACGACGGGCACAGAATCAGCGTTCTGGTCCCCGAACGCTGCACCCGGTGGTGATGATGGTGCCCGACCAGCAGCACATCCACCGCCCCCAACTCGCTGTCCCGGTCGTTCACCAAATTGTCGGCCCACCATTTCGTTGCCCTCAACAGCGGATCGCCGCTACCGCGTGTCTGGTGCCCGTGGATCATCCCCAACGTGCAATCACCTAACGGCAACACAACGACGAGCTCCTCGCCTCGAGGCATCCACCATTGAACATGAGCGAACGGTTCCGGGTTCATTTGCTCGATCTGGCGGCGCACCATGTCAGGGATCAGCACATCGAAATTGTCTGACGGTGCGGTAACCATCCCGCCGCCCCGTCGGGAGCGAACTTCGCCGTGATTGCCGGGGACCGCTGCGACATGCACCGTGCCCCACATTGGAGCGAAAGCCCGCACCGTTTCCCAGATCAATTCTTGAACGAGCCGAATCTGATCGGTGAGGTGCAGGTCGAGCTCGTAGAGCTGCGAGTCGTGGCCGGACATGCAGTTCTCGATCAGGTCGCCCATGAGCGCGACAACGAGGGTGTCGGTTCCGTAGCCGAGTTTGCGGTGTTTGCGTTCGTCGGCGATGACGGAACTGATGGCGTGCATCCACCGGTCTCTGATCCCGGTCGCCCCGTCGGTTCCGGCTTTGCCGACCTGCGGGTCAGCGAACGCGACCACCCGGGTTCGCCCACCAGCTGGCGCGGCTGGTCGGGTGCGCGGCCTGAGGCGCCGAATCCCGTCGAGAATGGGTGCGATGTCGGCCCGGTCACCAACCCGCCTCAACGTCGCTTTGAACTGTCGAAAGGTAACGGTTTCGCCTGGGCCGATTGTTGCCGGCCACGCGTTGACTCGCACCGTGGACCCGTCAATTTCCCACTGGTCGCGATCCAACCCCCACGCGTCGAAGATCATGTCGAGATCATCGCCGGTGGGTTCGGTGGCGGCCTGGTCGGTGATCGCCGGTTCGGTGACGACCTGCGCGGTGCGGTCGCCGAGCAGTAGTTGGGCGGGCCACTGCTGCCGGTGTTGAACCGCTGCCGTGGGCCGGTCTGGTTGTCGAAACTCGGCGAGCGGGTCAGGTTTCCCGGTCATTCTGCCGCCAAGCGGTGACCGCTCCAGCCCCTGGAGGGTCGGAAATGTTCATCTCTCGAGCCCAGCGGGCGAACACTTTCGCGCACGCCCCCGCCCCGATCTCCGGGGTTCGCATGGCCCGCATTGCGCGGTCCCGCAAATCGTCGGGGAGATTCTCCAGGAACCGCGCGGTTTTGCCGCCTGGCGGTATTCCCGCCCGACCGGCTTGCCGGAACTCGTCCAGGTCGTCGCTCATAGCAGCGACTCGATCTGCGCCGACAGGCGCCCAAGCTCACGTTGAATCGCGAGAAACTGATTTGTTTGCGTGTCATACCGGCGTTCGGTGCCTTTGCGCAGATCATCAACCGTGGTTTCGATGCGTTCGATGCGATCTTTCAACGTTGGTTCGCCCGGCCTGATCGCGTTGACGGCACGGTTCGCGTGCCGTGCCTGATGGAAGGACCTGACGGACCAGACCAGCGCGCCGAGCGATGTGAGGATCGCTGCGACGCCCTCGAGAGTGATCACCGTGTGTAGGTCGGTGCGCCGGGGTGGCCGAGGAGCCGACCGGCGGCCGGCCAACGTTGCTCCGCTGCGCGTGCCGCCACGTAGTACACAGCTGAGGCGATACCGGTGATCGCGACCGTGAGCGCGTCCGACGTGACCTCGGGGATGACGACACCAGCGTTAGCTGCCCACCCGACAACGGTGCCGACAATCATCGGGACCACCGTTCTGATGGTTGCGACAACTTGATCGGACATTTGGCCTCCCTAAATTGTGAACCGGTGCTCGGTCCCGTTCGATTCGATGAGAATGAGCTGTTGGGTGATGCGGGCCCCGTCGATCACCGGGCCACGATGAGCGGTGTTGAACCAGTTGGCGTGCCCGGGCGGGTACGGGGCGTCACCGAAACAGAACAGCCCGCCGTCCTGAGCGACAATCCAGTAACCGCCGTTGGTGATGGTGGGAACGATCGCGACTGCGGGGGATACGAGGCCGACAGCGCCGGCTGACCCGTGGAACGGTGTGTTGACGGCGAACACGCCACCGTCAGCGCCGACAGCCCAGTAACCGCCGGTGGTGTAGTTCGGTGCGACTGCGACGATTGGGGCGTTGAGCGGCCCGTACGGGCCGACGTTGAGGTTGTCGTTGATCAGTTGAAGCCACCGGTCCCACGGGAACGACTGCCCGGGGTCTGTGCGCCTGCCGGGGTCAACTGCGGCGTGTGAGGTGATACCGGGCACCCCGTCGGCCGGGTCCACGAACCGGGCTGGGATGGTGAACTGTCGGCACCATTCGGCGACGGTCGCCGCGGACCGGGTCAACGTTTCGGTGACCCAGTCGGCCGGCAACGTAGACCAGTCCTTCGCCCTCGTGCAGTGCGAGATGTGGAGCGCGATTTCGTTGACGCCTCGAGCGCCCCAACACTGCTTGATCGGGTCGACGAGGTTGATTGTTGAGTCGGAGTCGACGGCGGTGTGGTAACACCCGGCGGTCGGCCGTTGTTGGATGAACCGGGCGAGCGCTTCGGTGCCGTTATCCGGGGGCACAAGATCTGGGGGTTGTTCCGACGTGTGAACCACGACCAGTGTTGGTCGGACGCCGTTGGGGCGGTCGGCGAACTGTGATCTGATGGGCGGGTTGTCGTCGAGCCAGTACCCCATCAGCGCGACCCAATGTTGGTGAGCAATGCATACGAGTAGTTGCGGATGACATCGTCGAGTTGAGCCAGCATCAATGCACCCCGATCACCTGAAGATGAGCGCGAGCTTGGACCGTACCCCCGGTCACGCTGTTTGAGGCTTGGATGCCCACATCTTGACTGCCGGTCGTTTCGATCACCCCGGACGCTGACATAGGGATGTGAGTGCCCGTGCCAAACGCGGTTGCTTTCGGAAGGTAGGCGTCGTCGACAAACGAGCTCGAGGTGATGTTTCCGATTCTCCACTCAAAGGTTCGGCCCGCAGATGCAATGGCGAACTCAATACGACCAGTAGCCATGACCAGCCAACGGCCTTTAGGCACAGTGACTTTGGCTACATCGGTGAACGCTGTGGTGGAACCGATGCTTACCGCACCGGAGGCTTGATAATACGTTCCCAGCCCGTAGAAATTGCTGCCGTCTGTAGTTACCTCGAAGTCGTTTCCAGACGCGTTCAGCCGAACGTCACCAGTGACATCTACGCGCCCGTTGGCTGAATCAACAGCCAAAACATCTAGGTCCGCGATGGTCACCCAAGCCGACCCCGAGTAGACGGTCACGCTGTTTACGTCCTGAAGGTAGGCGACCATGCCTTCCTCTGGTGATGTGAGCGCCGCGTCACGGGCTGTGGCGTCAGCGAACGACATGACAGCCTGTTCCATCAGGTAGTTGTTGACATTTGCGGCGGTGAGCACCTCAGCTGAGGCGAACGTCTTGAAACCTGATCCCATAGCGGCGGCTCCTAGAAGGCGAGAAGGTTGTAGTCGAGACGGCCAAGTGTTGCGTTGTCGAGCACCATGAACGACCGGCCGTCGGTGCTGCCGAACCTAAACGTGACTCGATGCCGCTCGGGGGTGATGTCGTGCGAGATTTGTTCAATCGCGACTTGGCGGGTGTCCGTGGTTGGGGTGCCGGTATCGAACGTCCTGGTGACCTCGACCACGTCACCCGGTTCGGCGTCGATCGCGTCATTAGCAGCAGGCAGGTTCGCGTAACTTATCAAGAACGACACTTCCCGAATGCGGAGCTCCGGGTCGGCGTATTTGCTGAGTAGCATCTGCCCAACGTCGGCTGCGCCCTGGTCGTCCACGTTCAACAGGTCCGTGTATGACAGGGTGCGAATCAGGTACTCGGCTTGTGACGCGGTGTCCTCCGCAGTTTGGATGGTGCCGCCGACCCGTTGCGTTTCGACCCGGTTGTAAAGGTTCACGGTCCCGTATTCCACACCGTACGTTTGGTAGACGGTGCCGGTTGCGCCTGCTGCGGCTTCGCTGTCGTACAGTTTCAGGTTGACTGTGCTGGTCAACGTGTCGTAGCGGTCCCGGAACGTGAACCGCCCGATCCGGTCGATGAAAATTCGCCCCTGTTCCGCCTGAGCGATGCGGTGAAGGTAGTTGAGCACGTTGGTGCCAGCCGCCACCGTGTCGGCCTGTAACGTCGCAACCCCGGTGTCAATATTACGGTTGCCGAAACTCCAATCAACCTCGGGACGGTCCAAAACGGCACTCACGCGAGCGCCGCTGAGTTGTTCGCTGGCGGTGTGCGGCGCCATCACCTGATTCGCTAACACACTGAACGCGTCCACACACCGGTAGGTGACGGTGCCGATGTTGGTGCGATCCCAGTCGACCAAAACATCCTCAACATATCCCGTAAAAAACTTTGCTGCTGCAATGGGATGTCCAGCTCTGACAAGTACCGGCATTCGGGGGCGGGTTGTGGACCCGGTCGCCGATGCCGTGTTGAACGGATCATATTTGCGGGTGTCGTTCCGAACCGTGATCGTGCATGTCCCGGCGGTCATCTGATCCAACTGCCGGGACCGACCTCGAGTGATCTGCACCGAAACAACATCGTCCGTGATGTCAGTCGGCGTGCCGTTGAACGAAACGTTGACCTCGTAAACCAGCCCGTTCAGTAGTTCGGTCACGCTGCCCGCCAGGAAGTACCCGAAGTGCGCTCAAAGTCGCGGATGTGATTCACGATCTGCTGACCGATCTGCTGACCGTCCGCACCCATCCCGGCGTTCACCGTCAGATTGTAGGTTGCGCCCATCCCCGCACCCAGCGGCACCACAGCCTCCGGGCCCGCTTCGCCGATCAGCGCCAACGTTGGGGCGGTCACGATGCCACCAGACGCTAGACGGGGAATTTCGGGGATGTCGGGCACACCAACCACCCGGTCGCCGATCCCGGGAAGAATCGACGGGATTCGGAACTCAAGACCGTTCCATTTCCGAATCAACCAATTGATCATGTAAATGATTCGATTGATGCCAATTTTGAGTGCGTTTCGAGCTCCGGCGAACGCAGACGAGATTCTGCTACCGATACCGGCGAAAATGTCGCCGACCACGTCGCCGAGGTTCGACAGGTCAAATAGGCGCCGAACAAACCTGATGAACTCCCCGACAGCCCGTTTCACGTCGGCGAACACGCCGGTAACGATGCCGACCAGCCCGTCCCACACCCCGCGGAACACGTCGGCGATGCCGGCCAGACGCAACGCCTCGAACATTTGGTCCTTGAACGCCGTAACCAAACCGCGAATCACGTTGAACGCGCCCGTCACGATGCGTTTGATGCCGTCCCATACTTGAGAGAAATCGCCGCGCAACAACCCCACGATGATGTCGAAGATTCCCTCGAGGAAATCGACCACACCCTCCACAGCGATCTTGAACCCGTTGAATCCGTCCTCGAACACGTTCCAGAAGAATTGGAGAACCGGCACGATGATGTCAATGGCTTTTTTGATGATCGCGACCAGCACCCCGAACACGGTCCCGATGACTTTCGCGACGTTTTTGGCGGCCTCGCTGATCTCCCCCCAATGGTCGCGAACAAACTGGATGAATCGTTGCACCAACGCCATCACGGCCATAAACACCGGCTTGACGACCCGCCAGATCGCCTCAGCGGCCTGAATGACAGCGTCACGTATCTTCGGCCACCACTCCTGCACAAATCGGG
>Ga0208644_1003011_pt1 | contig 13203 bp, 10 predicted proteins | sample VirMetDEL_Nov_18_FD_184517 | JGI IMG/M metagenome (GOLD analysis project Ga0208644, IMG submission 184517) | Aqueous microbial communities from the Delaware River and Bay under freshwater to marine salinity gradient to study organic matter... | ecosystem: Environmental > Aquatic > Marine >... | reverse complement strand
TCCAAGCAAGCATATGCTTCTGACCTTTGATGTCTAGTTCACGAGGTACGTTCTTTACAATACCTGCTAGTCCTTTTGTGTCTGATTTTTTCTTAGCCATAGGTTGTCCACCTTCCTTTAGTTCTTTACTTCTTTTATCAGCAGCTTCTAGTGCCTCTTCCTTTGTTTTGTGTATACTTGTAACTTTTATTTTTCCTGCTTTTAACATATCAACTATGTCATTCTCACTGTACTCTATTCCATTATGTATACTAGGAACATTAATCCAATTGTCACCTATAGGAATTGTAATAGATAGTTCTGAAACTTCTTTACCTTTTGGTGTAAGATAAACATCTCTACCTGCTGTAGATTTTTTACCAGTTTTCTTCCCTACTTTCAAATCTTCAGGCATATTAATTATCTTCTTCTCTTACGTTACGAATTTTTCTAAGAGGCAGTCCTTCATATTGTCTTGCTATTTGTTCAAGACCATAGATAACATTATCTGGTATGCGCTTATCTCTTAGTAATTTAATAAGCTGTTTATCATTAATACGATCAGGTGTAAAGTAACCTACTGTTCCCTTACGTGAATTACTTGTCAAAGCATTAATATAATTTTGTGCTGGCTTATACATTTTATCAGAAGTTACTGCATCATGCAAACCATCAATACCAAACTTTTTAATTGTTACTGTTCCATCTTTTGGATTACGAACTTGATACTGCATTTCCATAAATACCATGGCCTTGTCTGTAAGCCGTGCCATAGCTTCATACTTTTCGTCCTGAAGCTTTCTATATTCATTATATAAATCTTGAACATCGCTTTCAGTCATCTGCTCTACAGGTATTTCATTTAAGTATTTTTTAAATTTAGCCTGTGTCTCATTAACTTTCTTTGAATCTTCGTACATAGAATAACCTACAGCCTTAGTAATATCTACAGTATTATTACGAACACCAGTCAGATTAAATCCTAGTTGTTCATTTTTACTTACAGGAAATCCTGTTTTTGTACGACCAATAGCTTTTTCAGTACCTAGCTGTTCTTCTAAAAAGTTTTCTGATGCCCTTGCGTCTAAATATCTTTTAATATTTTTAGCACCGCCGGGTATAAAAACTTTTCCTATTTCTGTAGGAAGTCTTTCAGCAAAGCTATCACCTTCTATTGTTCTTCCTTCTGCATCAACACCACGTGAAGCATTAAGAATAGCAGCAGTCAAAAACTTTTCTGATATGTATGGACTAAGACTTTCTTTAGCAATATCTAACATCACATCATCTAGTTCACGTTGAGTTACTTCTCCACCTGCAAGTAGCTTACCTGTGATAGCACGTAATGGACCTTTTAAAGATTGGGCTGAATCAATAAACCCACTGTCTACATACCGTGTCATAATATGACCAGTCTGTGGATCATATTCAAATCCTTTTGTAAATACCTTTTTAGAATTCTTAGCATAGTCAGGTGACATTAAATTAACGCCACGTTCTTCTACTGCTGATACTCCTTGTTTTTCATTATTAGTATTTATTATTGTTTCAAGACCAGCGGCAGTTCCTGCAGCAGCAGACAAACGTTTTAAACCCATAAGCGTCTGTGCTGTGTTACCTGTTGCTTGTCCTTCCATAATATCTTTAATACCATAACGAATGATATGATAATTAGAACGAAGTATTTCTGCAGGAAAAGTAGCATAAGTACCAAGAGGCATCTTACCTATAATACGAACAAGTGGGATAGCAGTTGAGTAAGACAACATAGTATTCCTAACACGTTCTGCAGCTATATCAAATATTTCGTCTTTAGTTTTATTTGGAAATACTTTTGTAAGTTGTTTAATTTCTGCATCAAGTGCCATAAGTTTAGACACGTCATCAGCACCACCGTATACTGCAGACGCACCTTTAACACCTTTGTCAAATGTTTCTTCCACAAACTGAAATGGTGTAGCAAACTTACTGTCTGCTTTTAGTTTATCGCCATATCTATCTACGTTTTTAAGAACAGTTTCAGACACAAGGTTTGAATCAATAACACCACGGTTCTTTGCTTTACGTAAAAATTCTATAGCTGCTGGATCATTATTTTTCTTAGCCCTACGAATTACAGTCGCTACATTCTTTTGTGCGCTTTTTAATATCTGCCTATCAAACGCATGACCATTCATCATAAGTTGTTGAATAGCACCATACACGTTAAGAGCATGAGCAGTATGGTCAAACACAGTTTCCATCGCCTGTGCTGTACCTAAAGTCTTTTGAGTAACTTTACCCAACCAGCTATTACCATAAGGATTATCAAAAAGATCTAAACCATTTTTAAATATCTCATGCATACTTTCAGTAGTTACATAATTATTTAAACCAATCTTTCCTGTCTGACCACCAAAAGATTGTACGTCAGAACCAAGATCTGCCATGCTTTTTCTTATGTCACGATTAGCTGAGTAAACACCTTTCTTTAAGAATGTAGTTTTTTCTTGTGGAAGAAAAGGAAACAATCCCTTGATAGTAACTTCTTTACCAAGGTTTTGTTCTGCATATTTTTTAACATCTTTAAGATATTCTGCTTCGGCAATAAGCTTGTTCTGATTACGAAGTGTTGTTTCAAATTTACGTGTAGGATCTTTTACTTCACCAAGCAAATCAAGAATAGGTTTATCAAGATCTTTTCTTGTTTTAAGAACTTTAATTTTTTGACCAGCAACTGTACCATTCATCATGTCTATGAATGCTTTTAGCTGACCACCTTTTTTACCTTGCTCTACGATGTTAGTTATGACAGCATTTACTTCTTCGTCATTTAGTCCTTTATTGTTCTTACGAATATATCGTTTAGCATTATCTACAATCTTAACAATCTCAGCATTGTGATCAGATAGATCAGGATCTAGTTCATCCTTCAAAGCTTTTTTAATTTCTGTTGACCACTTAGGATTAGTAAATGTTTCATAGCTACGTGTAATATAAGGCACATAGTCTTTGTCCATTTTAATACCAAGCGCACTGTCTTTGTCTATATCAAGGAGATCAAGAAGTTTTGTTTCATTAGCATCTACAGACTTACGTAGCTGAAGAAACTTATCAGCAACTTCTTTAGGCACAGTACCAGAACGAACAGCCTGTTGTATTTGACGTACAGACATTTCTGTTAGGTTATTAAAATCTTCTGGGCTTAGTTTGTCTTTGTTTTTTTCTATTACTTCTTTTAATTCTCTAACATATTTTTGTACTTCTATGTCTGCACCTTCTGCAAATCTTTGTTTGCGAAGATAAGAATTAAATAGTTCATCTGGTAGTCCAGCTTTACTGGTAAACAAACGACCAAGTTTTGTATTTACCTTACCCATTTTTTCAATAAGGCCAGTACGTTGTACGTATCCACCACTTGGTGTAGGAATTATCTTTGTTTTCTTTGCCTCTACCTTTGATGTGTTTTCAATAGGTGTGTCAACCTTATCTTTCTTTAGTGCTTTTACTTTAGAAAATAATTTACGACCACCAAACTTTAGTGCAAGAATTGCAGGTGCTGCCGCAGCAGTTATAATACCACCAGCAATAGCACTTTCAATTAATTGTTTCAGTTTCTTTTCCGCAAGTTCGTCATCAGGATCAATAGCAAGCGCACCAATATACTCTTCTGATTCTGGAACAAGTTGAATAAAATCATTTGTAATTTGTTCATCACGATCACGGACAAGCACATCAGCAAGAACACCATCAGTAGCAAGCTTACCAAACTTACCTAGTTTTGTTGTAGGTTGTGCTATACCTTTTGTTGCCGCACCTATTCCACGAGTTGCTATACCAAACTCAAGAATATCTGCAGCAACATCTTCGGCTGTACTTAATTTACTAGGAGATACTGTTTCTTTAGCAGCTTCAGAAATTGCACGACCTGCAGATGTTTCTTGAAGTTTATTATCTACATACTTTGTTGCTTCTGAAATAGCATTACGAAACTTCTTACCACCTTTACCAGCAGTAAGCAAATCAATATTAAGTTCTGTTAAATCAAGCGCAGCTTCTCCTAGACCAGCAGCAGCTTTGCTAATGATCTTACCCGGATCAAAAACTGTTTCTCTGTTTTTATATTCCTGAAGTTTTTTCTTATCTTCAGGACTTAGAGAAAAGAAACTTTCAGCCATTAATCTTCATATTCCTCTGAAATCATGGAAAGGATTCCACCGCTTTTCTTTATTTGTATTGTACTACCTTCAGGTACTTCGTTATTACTATCTGCATCATTACCACCAGTTCTAGACTGAATACGTTCTCTAATATTTTTTTGAAGGTCTAAAGGATCTGTGTAGTTTTGAAGTTGTTCTTCAAGGAATCTAGCTCTACTAAGTGCTTCATCTGCTGATAAAGGTTTGCCTTCACTATTTACATATCTATTATTAACTTCATCATATCTAAAACCAAGTTGAGAATCTATCATATCTTGAATCTTTTTTGCTTCAGTTAAATCTATATTCTTAGTTTTCATTAGATCTGCAATAGAATCATAATACAACTCTGCTTCTTTTAACTTAGCTTCTTCTATACTAATACGACCTTCTGCCAACTGCTGTTCAATTTCATATTCAGCCGACACAAGGTCTGGTCTACGTTCACCTGCAAACTCACTTGCCTCTGCAAGCTGTGCGCCTACCCCTGCTCCCGGTGTGGCCTGTGCATAACCAAGTAAAAGATCTGAAATATAATTAATAGGACTACGCTGCTTTTCTAATTCTTCCATTTTCTTAGCAGCAGCTTCCTGTTGACGTTTAAATAATTCTTCTTTTTCTGTTGTAATATTTTTCTGTCCTTGTAATAAACTACCTAAAGCAGAAATAAAAGTTGCTTTACTTAAATCTTGACCTAGTGGAGATGCTTCACTGACACCAGTATCACCAATCATTCCTGCACCTTGTAGGTTTTTAATCTGACCAGATAATCCACCTTCTGATCTATAAGCAATAGAACCACCAGTATTAAAGAAACCAAATCCAGAAGGACCTGCAATCTTACCTACTGCACCAAGAATACCTGCAAGGTTCTGTGATGAAGATGGTTGAGCCATTGGCTGATACCTTGCTGTAGATTGGTAAGGATAACCATAAAGTGTAGACTGATATTGACCAAGTGTAGTATATGGATATTGTTGCTGTTGCTCAAACTCCTGACGAGCAATGTCCAAACCCGCCTGTGTCATGCCACGTTGTGCTTCACCAATACCAGACAAAGCAGTAAGTTCTGTAAGAGCCTGTTTAGGTGCAGCCTGACCCAAGGCAGCAAGGCCAGAAGCTGCAGCACGTTCACGTTCTTTCTGTGCTTCAAATGCACGAAGACCAGTTTCATAAGCAGCTTGCGAACCTTTAGTTTGAATATCACCAAGCTGTTGTTGTAAGTTACGTAGTTGTTCTGCTTCAAGAATGGCCTGACGTGACCCACCATAACCGCCAGCACCAACTGCTTTAGCACGTGCTTGTTGCATAGGAACCTGCGCTTGACGTACAGCCTCACGCTTTTCTACATCTACAACGGCTTGCTGGTATGGGGACATATACTGAGTAGCCATTTGTGGTGTAAACTGTTGTGTCTGTCCTAAAGTTAAAGCAGCAGACGGAGCAAAGTACTGTTGACCTGCACCAACCAAACCTGCAATGCCTTGCATAGCTGCCAGTTCGTCAGGGCTAAACCCTGCAATCTGTGGACCTGCATAGGTTTGGTAACCCAATCCTTTTTTCTGTTCATAAATTTCTTTTGCTTCTTTAAGAACATCTTTTAGACCAGATTTATAATCCTCTGGCACATCGTATTGTGGGTCTGCCATTATGTTAACTCCTTAATTATTTTGTCCCCATTAATCTGGTTCATTTGTTTTCCTGTTCCATTTGCTTTATGTCTAACATCCTGCATAAACTTATCTAGTTTTTCTGCACCTGCATCAGACGAACCATTACCAAGTTCGGACACAACATCTGCAGCAATTACATATTCATCACGGCTTAAACGAGCCTTTTTAATTTGTGGATCACCATCAACTTTAAATTCTATTTCATCTGACATTCCGTCACCTTTACCGTCAACCATTCCTTCAAAGTATTTACCTGCACTAGAAGGCTGTTTCCCGGCTGATAGAAGCGCAAGGAGGCCACCTTGGTTCATCATAGGCATCTGAGGCTGTTCCATTTGTTGTGGCTGTTGTGGAGCCATCTGCATAGATTGCTGCTGCATTAGCTGTTCTTCCATAGCCATTTCTTCTTCTTCCATGTCATCAGCGTTATAATCAGCAAGTTTATTACGACCAAAGTTTATAAGTTCCTGCATGGCTTGCTTACCAGATATATCTTGATTTAATAAACCTGCTATACCTTCAAAAGAATCTTGAAGATTAAACGCTTCTGGTAAACCAGTCTTAGGATTGATTGTAAGTTTACCCATACGCTGAAGTAAATTCATTTCTGGTTTTGACATATGTACAAGTTCAGAATCTCCTTGCCTACCTTTTAATGCAAGAAGACTAGAAATACCTGACATAGGTGCTTGTCTATTAATGTAATAAGCCATTATGCTGATACCTTATTTGGAGACATATAATTTGACTGTGCTTTAGTCATATCTGCCTGAAAATTACTACTCTTATTATACAATGAATTAAGGTTTAATGCCATACCTTGGACTGTTTTTGTTCCAAAATAGTCATTGGTTTGTACGACACCACTATTAATATTGGTAACATAGGTGCTGTTATTTATTAAATCAAAGTATTGTTGTCTGTTCATTAGTTAAAATCCACCCATCCAGTTCCGCTAACATAGCCTCTAAACTTACCTGCACTTGCAGCAAATACAATATCACCGTTAGCAGGTCTACCTATTGATGCTACAGTTACCACTGTTAATACTTTACTTGCAGGTTTATTATCTATCTGATTATCTCTTGTGTCTAATTCATAACCTAATAAATCTGCAAACTGTCTTATTTCCCTGTACAGTTCTTCTGAAGACATACCACTAGTCATTCTATAAACAGGAAGTTTAGGATAGTTAGCCATTATCTTTTACCGTCCGGCTGGATATTAGCACGAACCGCACCCCAACGCCAAGAACTATCTGAACTTGCAGACACAATAATCTTAGCCTGTCTTCCTCTACCACGTAAATCAATCTTCTTAGTAGATTGTTGTACAGTGTATGGTCCTTTTGTTATAATTGCACTATTAGGATATTCTTGGAACTGTAATGTTAATTCTATTGAACCGTTATTTGTAATAGTATAATCTGGAATAATTCTATCTACAAATAAAATTTCATTACCATCATCAATCTCAAACTCTGCAGATTCTAAGTATGATGGTAGTATCTTACCATCGCCTTTGTATTCGTCTTTAGGTTCATTGTTCCATACATATCTATCAGCAGTAGCAGACACACGACCAGTGGCTATTGTATTTTCATACACACTGTGGTCTGCATATGTTGAATAGAAGCTAGTACCAAATGCCCAATGGTTTTCTTTATAGTTATAGATAATATAGCTATCAGGTTCTGTTGCAAACTCAGAACAGTACAACCAAATAATTTCATTAAACTCAGAGTTAGTTCCTGCAAATACTTTATCTTTATTTACTTCATTAAAGCTTTCATATAGATACCTACGTACAGTACAATCCAAGTTTCTTACACGTCCGTCAAAAGCATAGAAGTTATTTTCACCCATCCAGTATGCAATGCCATCCACATCAACTGCAGCGTGTGGCGCAATTAGGCCACAATTAGTACCCACTTGCTGGAAGTTAAATATAAAAGGTGGACCAACAAACTGCTGTGTATACATAGCATTGTCAGTCCAAATGTTAATAGCATTACGTGAACGAATAGCACCACGTATTTCTGTACCACCTGTAAGGATTACTTCACCTGATGTAGAAGAAATAGAAGGTGTCCAGTTGTTAAAGTTTTCTTGGTCTGACCAACGAACCAACATTGGATTATAATCGCCAGTACCAAACTCATTAGAGCCAAAAGCAATAAGGTGTCTATCATTAGGTGACACACGAATATAATTGTTTACTGAAGGTGCTGCAGAAACAACAACTGCACGTTCTGGTGTAATAGAGGCATCTACATCCAAGTAGAATATCTTACCACCACGGCGACAGGCCACCATGTCTTCACCCCAATTATCCAATGACCATTGTGAGTTCTTAAATGTAATAGCACCTGTAGCAGCTGGACGGTTCCATGCTCTTGCACCAGTTGTACTTACACCTGCATTATATGTACCTGCACCATAACCAGTACCCTGAACAGGTACAGTATTTTCTACAGGAAGAATAAATTCTATGTCTGCAGTACCACCATCAGTTACTGCATTTATAGCAGAAGTTGTAGCAGAGATAGTAAAGTTATTAAGACCGCCTACGGCAACTACAGAATATTCACCAGATAGAAGTATGCCACTATTACCAATACTAGTTGCAGAAGTAATATAAATACGGTCATTGACAGACACCCCATGGTTTGTTATACTAATACTTACAAGAGGAGAATTTAATTGTGTATTCATTACACTTGTAAGTGTAGCTGCAGACACAAAAGGAGTACTATCATATAGTTGATTTGAATCTACTACATACAGAAACTTTTCTGTACCAAATGACATAAGCTTCTTAGTATCATTATCTGACCAAGTAATTAGGTCACGAGCAATACCAGTAAACGGAGTATCGTTTACAGCCTTTTCATAGCCACGAAGATTTTCAGGCTTTCCATCACGAAAGCGAACTCTGTTGCCATCATACCATTTGCCTTCTTCCGCATACTGTGTAGATTCTCTGTGAAACCCCGGTACGAACTCAAGTTTGGCAAGCTTTCCTGAAGTAGAAGCCATGTCTTACCTTGTAAAGTTTTGGATTGCTGCTGCGTCAATAAATGCAGTTGTTACCGTTACGGCTGCTGTTACTGTCGTAGCTACACTACGAACACTGTATACCAGCATATCAACTGCAGAAATAGATGTTGTAATTGTTGGAACTGTACCACTTACAAACTTAAAGTCATTTGCATATGATAGTGTTTTACCGCCTAATGTCTGTTCTTGGATAACATAAATAATACCTTGTTGTCCTACTTTAATATTATCTGGTTGACGTAGCGTACTATCTGCGCTAAGATACACAATAAAGTTATTACCTGCAGTCATGTCAACAGCAAAGATACTAGTATCAGAAACAGCAACAGTAACAAGAGGTGAATATGTTTGACCAGTAATAATATTTTCAGAAGCTATAGTATTAGTATAACCAGCACTTGTATTTACATAACGAATGTCTGTGGTAGACAAAGCCATCAGTGCAGGGTTTACTACTGAAGTATTAGAAATAAATGTACTTACACCAGTTGCAGTAACAGATGTTACAGGGTCAACCGTTGTGGTTTCAATTTCACCAATGCTTGTAATTACACTACGTGTTGCCGCACCCGCTGAACCACCGGGAATACCAAGACCTGCAGTATCAATACCACGTACATTAGTACCGTCAGTAGTAATAAGGAATGTGCTAGTTCCTGTTGTTGTGGTAGGAACTACAAAGCCTGTTGCAGTTGCACCAGTATTCATAATACGAACAGTACCAGTAGCAGAGGACTGTGTAATCTTATTATGAACTACGTATGTTTTGGAAACTGCAGGAAGGACAATGTTAGCGGCTGATGCACTAACTACGTAGCCTTGTAATTCAAGAGTTGCTGCACGTGCTTCATCTGCAGAACCGTTGTTAGTTGTTAGTGTATTATCATTTACAATCTGTGTGCCTGATGTGCCAATAGTTACATAAGCACCAACAGCGTCATCAAGCAAGTCAATGACGTTCTGGTTTAGGATGTCACCCCATGAGTTGGGATTTTCACCGTCTGCCTGTTTTTCTATTCGTATTCTGGTGGTATAACTTGAAGGCATATCTTAGTTCCTATTCTTAAACTGTTGCTACTATTATATACTAATTACGTCTGTCAGACAATATACGGTCTAATTTATCTTCTACACGGTGCAAGGCTTCCATAACCCTATCCATATCTTCCTTTAGTTCACCACGTGTTGCATAGTCTTCTCTTGTTCTGTTAAGAAGAATCTCAAGACGCTTTACTTCTTTGGTAGTATTATTAGCCCACCAACCAAAAGCACTGGCAATTACCATTAAAAGAATATCTATAAGGTTATTCATTTCCATTAAAAGTCCTCTAGTTCAGGCCAGTTATTAATAGGTGCAGCTTTTTCACCTTCTGCCACTTCCATCAAAGCTTTTAGTTCGTCAATACTTATTGTCTTATCAATGAGTTGTTCTATTTCATTTGATTTAGCACGTACTGCTCTACGATAGTTTTTAATATTAGTAGGACAATTTGTACCTTCTTCTACTTCACGTGTGACATACCAATCAGTAGAACTAAGAAGACTACCTGCAGTTTGTTTTGTTTTGGCAATTTCACCAGCTTTAAGTTCTGCCAAGTCACGTGGAATAAGATTACCATCCAAGTCTCTACCAAAGTAAAAACGTCCATCGTGTGGTGCAGGTGGTTCTTCCCACACTAAACCTTTAGATGCTTTAGTTTCAGCAGACCAACGCACCCATGAAGAAGGATGCTGGATACCATAGTCATCCTGCCATGCTCTTCCTTCTTTAATAATTCTTGCTTTATATTTCCAAGGCATATTTATATTCTCCTATCGTGCATTGGCGTATTTGAATGGGGCTTCGGCAAAGGCGATGTAAATGTAAGTGCCGCCTGATGCGTTAGTTTCACCATAAGTAGCATTACGAACCTTAAAGCCATTGCTTAAAAAATCTACATGAAGCAAGTTTGATGTGTATTCAGCATTAGTTAAATTAGGCCACAGTACATATTGCATCTGATTGTATGTGTCTCTTTTGTTATCATAAAGAACCCATCCCGCCGCACTATCTGTTCTTTTTATTATAACAAACGCTGGCCTAAACCCTGTGTAGGAAAACGGTCCATCTGTAGAATTGTTGCCGACATATTTGCCGACCTTGCTGAAGCCTTCAACGCTGTGGAAGCAGTAGGTAACTTGTGTTGCCCCATTTACGTTAATATGTGATGTTCCAGAACCTACTGTAAAAACAGTAGCTGATGGCGCTGTATCATTCCAAATACGGCTATCATCTGCTAAAGAATCAGTACCATCTAAACGTAAGTAATCAGTTTCTGCATCTGATACCGCATATTTTGCGTATGTCATCCATATACCAGAAGTACTTCTGAGTTTGGAAATTATTAATTCTGGCGCACTAGACAGACCGTGACCAATAGTTGCGCCTGATACACCGTTTCCTGTCCAGCCAACAATACTAAACCCAGCATCAGGATTAGCCGATACGCTTGACGTAATACTGCCATCTGTGTTGCTAACTGCTGTGCCGCCAGCTTTCCAGTTCCAAGCCACAATCGCATCGCTTGTTCCGTTTGTTACATTTGATGCTGTTACTGTAAATCCATCACTATCAAATGATGAAAAATATGTTGATGTGCTATCAAGTTCAGCGTTAGTGGCATCAGAAGACAAAACCTTACCAGCCCCACGAACACTATCTCCAAGCATATGTTGTGCGGCATCAGTTCGGTTCTTCCACCATACAAAATCCGGCTGAAAACCAACACCAGTCACAGATTGTGAGGTTGGGTTTGTGCCAGTGTAAAGCACAGTATTAAAGTGTTCGTCACTCGTTGTGGCGCTGTTGGGGCCGATGGTTGGCTCTGCTATGTTAGATGTTTTAATTTCTTTATATGAAGCATCACCGTAATCCCAAAGATTTCTGTCAACTCTAATTTTATGACCACCAGTTACGTTGGAACCGTTGCCACTAAAAATTGTCCAATCGGTTCCAGTTAGTCCTGATGCGTAAAAACCAGTACCTGCACTTGGGTCGGCTGAATTAAACCAAGTTCCGTTTCTGCCAATATAAAACTTACCATCTTTAATTAGGTACATCCAAACATCATTAGCCGCACCAGCCACACCTAAAGTGGCTGTTTCTACACCGTCAAGGTAATACCAAAATTGGTTACTGCCACCAGCACCTCTTCTATAAACACCCCACCAACCAGACCTGTCACTATCTCCCGGCACTCCACCATACTGATTTATTGAATCTGTAAAATTCATCATACCGTGAGTACAACCAGCACCCGGCGTACCTGTGTGAGTTACTTCGTAATAATACCCATCTGTATCTGTGGCATCAAAGGTAACAGTTCCTGCATATCCAGAACTACTGCCCCTTTCTTCCAGCCCACCTTCACGAACATCATCAGATGATGCGTTTGTGTATTTGCTTACTGTTGATAATACAGCCATATTATTAGTCGGGCTGTCCGGCACGACATCGCTTGCGGCTAGGTTAGTCGCAGTAAAGTCATTGGTGTTGCCTGATAGGTCATCGCCTATTGCGCTGCTGTCTGCGAATGACAAATAGAAACCATTTGTTCCATATGTTAATCCTGATACTTCCTTTGGCACCCAGATGCCGTTGATGGTTTCACCAAAGTCAGAAGCTGCATATTGTGTTCCATCAACAAAATGCACCTCTGCCATATAGCCATCAAAAAAAGTACCACTACCACTATAATTTGAACCTATACGATGTGACCCGGTTGTATTTATATCATAGTTAAAATTAAGACTTGGATAAGTAGCAGTAGTAAAATTTGTTACTCTTTCTCCGTTAACATAAATTTTAACACGGTCAGACGATGTTGCTTGTGTTGTATCTACAGCTAAAACAATATGATACCAAGACGACACATCCCTAAATACTTGTTCAGTCTGTACATTATTAGTTGTAGAGTTTGAATCATAATGAAAAATTTGAAACTTATCATTTGAAAAAAAGCGAACATATGTAGCATTATCTGCATTTGAGCCACCAACAAAAAGATACTGCGTAGTGCTTAAAGTACTCCTCTTAAGCCAAGCAGACCAAGTCCAAACTTGTCTATCACCAGCAGTTGATGGTGTACGATTTAAGTTTGCACTATCGTTGTCATTAAACCGCAAAGACTGGTCAATGCTGTAGGGATAAAATGCACCACCTGCGTTATACATCCATTGTGATGACCCAAACGGACCTGACATATTTAACCTCTAGGGAACAGCCGCAAAAGCAAGTTGCGGTGTACCAAGTAAAATTTTATTATCTGCTTGAAT
>Ga0208644_1003008_pt1 | contig 13209 bp, 28 predicted proteins | sample VirMetDEL_Nov_18_FD_184517 | JGI IMG/M metagenome (GOLD analysis project Ga0208644, IMG submission 184517) | Aqueous microbial communities from the Delaware River and Bay under freshwater to marine salinity gradient to study organic matter... | ecosystem: Environmental > Aquatic > Marine >... | reverse complement strand
TATTTTCCTCACGAAATATTCCGTTCTCTTCAATAAGAACCATAACTTCGTATTCATAGGTGAGGAGGCTCCACAACACTCTTCCAACAACAGAACACTCTTTTCCAAAATAACCTTTGAGCCACTGTTGCCGCTCCCAAGAGTTAGGCATAGGAACAAAAATAGAACCTGCTTCGTTGTTGGTTCTTATGAACTGACATTGTTTCATTCTTTATTCTCCGCAAGTTTCTCCACATAACTATCTGGCTCAAAGGTTGTCTCCCCGTGTATCCAGCGAATAATCAATCGGTCTTCAAGGTAATCATTATAGGTTGTGTAAAAGTTTTCTTCTACTTTTAGCACTATCCCAATCCCTACTTCGTTTTTGGAGTATTTGTGCTTTGGTTTTACCAAATCACCGACTTTCATTTTGCCTCGCTTATGACTTCATACCATTCAAGGGGTTCAGCCCAAGTTGTTGTTTGTCCGGTATTCCAAAGTATTGTTATCATAGGTTTCAGTTCTTTTTCGCCAACAACTTTGCCTGTGACGGATTGTCTCCTCATTATACTTCTTTTTCTTATTTCAAGGACAATGCCTGTTCCGCCGCAGTGGTGTTTTATCAAATCACCTTTTTTCACTTACAACCTCAAATAAACTTTCGTCCCAAAGTTTTTGAACCCCAGTAATCTCGTCAGAAGCAAAAACAACACTAACAGTCCCTTCAACTTTTTCCACAACCATTCCAACTAGGTGAGAGTATCTTGCTGTTCTGCTTTTTGTTCTTATCAAATCACCGACTTTCATTGAGAACCTCCAACTCGGAATCGTCGAACCACATTCTGGCTCCGATAGCATCACGGCCGTCGTTCCATACAATGTAGTTTCTGGTGATGAACTGAAACTTGTCTGACTCTTTGACTACCCCAACCATGTCAGGGTCACGAATATAGCGAACTAGGCTTCCAACTTTCATTAGGTGCTCCTCGATTGTTATAATACTATTATAGAGGATTTTTATGGCGGGGTCAAGAAAAAAATAACTAGGCTGTCTTCTTTTTTTCATTGGTGACGATGAGTTCGTCGAGGTAAAGTTTTAGGTCTGCTTCATCAACGATTTCCCAAGCGTATTCCCACTTGCAGTCGTCAATAAGATCTTCGTCTGGATCTTCGTGTCCATCCTCTGCTAAACGCTCCATCACGTATTCCATGATTTCATCATGGTCGTAAACATTCCTTCCTACTTCTTCTCCCGCAAAGTAAGCTGCGGCACCAACAAAGTCTAGTGCTTCGTCGTCAAAAGTAGAGAGGGCGCAAACTGTTGGGTCAACCTGTGCTAGTTCTTCTGTGATAGCAGCAAAAAGCTCGTCTGGATCAGACCAAGCTGACCTACCCAAAATCCTGTTATCTTCAACTTCATCGAGGGTGTTCCACTTGGGAATGTCCATTGACTTCCAGATTTCCTCCTCGAAGATGCTTACAAGCATGTTGTCGTCGTTGACACGCTCCATCATTTCTGCAAAGCGAGCTTTTGCTTCATCGTTTGCCTTATAAAGCGTAAAGGTCCATGTGCATTCATTAGCCATTGTTGATTCTCCTTCCAAATAATGGAATGTTTTGTGTTGTTATTTCTGATTCGTTTAGTTTCTTTGTCTTTCTTGTGTGTGCCAGCCTCAAAGTTCCATGCTTTGCTTTGAGCTTCTGCTTTATTTCTTGTTCTAGTTCTAGTATCTTGTAGGTAACGAACAAGTTGAGTGCTAGACTTCCAAGCATTAGTATAATCATGCTAAATTATATCCTTTCAATCCACAAGCAGTTGGCTTAATCCAACCATTGGTAAAGACCACTAGGTATTGGGCGTCGTGAAGCTCGTTTAGACTACGGGAAAACTCTTGCTGACAATAACTTTGTCCCAATGACTTCAAGTCTTGTTCTACCGCAATCTCCAAATAGATTCTGGTTGTTTGCGCTCTATCTGAATGAGGCAAGTTTTCCATTATGATGCGTTTAAGTTTATCTTTCATCGAGAGTTCCTTCGATACCAATCGACAAGTATTGTTCCAAAGAACAAACCGAAGCCAACTGATAAGATTGTAAAAACAAAATCTAACATAATTTCTCCTTTCAAAAAAGTAAGCACCCCAGACAGGATTCGAACCTGTGACCGACGGATTAGAAGTCCGTTGCTCTATCCAACTGAGCTACTGGGGTTTATAAGTTACTCTACCACTTCCAAGTCTGCTGCTTGTGGAGCATCGCCCACACCAATCTTCATTACTTGAGGTTTGTTGTTGTATGCCTCAACATAGAAAGCGTAAACGGCTTGTGGTTTATTTTCTGTTTGAAAAATAATGTTTGCAAAGGTAACTTCTTTTTCATCAATCTCCGCATGTCTCGTTTGAGTAACGACACCCGTGATATTGTTTGCCCTTACCATTGTTCCTTCTTGGATTTTCATAGTTCGATACTCCTATTGATATACATTTCAAATTGACCTGGGTCTCCACGCAACTCGTGGTCGTCATAGTCTTCACCCAACCTGATGAAGCCGTATTCACCATCCAAAGCCATTTCGTCTAACAAGTCCATAATCCTTTCAAACGCTGAAACATCTGAATAGCTTTCGTACCACTTTACGTATTCCCAAAAGTAGAACCCTTCCTCGTCATTGTTGTATGACGAGCAACTTTCTCTATCACTAGCTTTCAGTAAATCTTGCAAGTCTTTGTTTAGTTCTGCTGCTGATAATAAAACATTGTGCGCTTCTTCCGAACACTTAAATGCTACTTCGCTTCTGTATCCCACTTGAGATCCTTTCTCATCGTTGTATTATTATTTTACGCCAAAATGCCGTAAATGTCAAGAACTTTTTCTTTGGGAACTTCATTTAGTTCAGTCCACCTTGTTGCTGGATACCAGTTGGTGTATCCACCATTGTCAAGGACCAGAATGTCTTGTAAGGTTTCACTCACTTCCAGTACCATTCCCCACTGGAATAAACCTGTTGTATAGTCTGTGCTTGTAAGATAACAGGCAACTAGGTCGCCTACTTTGAATCTTGGCTCCATACTATAAATATGTTAGAAAAAGTGGTTCTTCAGTGGATTGGTCACTTTCTCGCTTCACCAATCAGAACAGCCAGCCCACGTCTAAATTGTTCTCCCCTCATGGGAATGTGCGGTTGTAGGCAAACGCACGATTTTCCTCGTTTCTTGTCTGGTCACTGAAGAACCTGTTTGCCACACCTAAGACAAGTTAGGCGGTTGACTGGCAAACAAGCTGTTGTTGGCTCTCCTCGATGAGTTAGTCCCACCAAGTCTCACTCAACAACAACAACTCTTTCGTTTGTAGCAAAGTGTCCTCTGTTGGCATGTTCTGGTGTAGTCATCCACATACGCTGACACTTGCTTGGTTTAGGCTTTGGGGCCATCATGTCTGTTAGAATGATGTGTCCGTCGAAGCCTCCTTTGTTTACATAATCGGTTGGAGCGTTGAAGTCTGTACCACCACACATAACACGCTCTGGGTTCTGGTGTTTACCTTTCTTCCAAGTGTAGACAAGGTTCTCGTCAACTTGCGTATCGAAAGGAACAACCACGAACTCTGCAATAGCAGATAGTTTGTTTAGTTCCGCAAAGAATAGAGACAACATGCTGTCGTCCACAGAACCAGACTGGTCGATAGAGATAGCAAGTTTAGCGACACGATTTGCTTTACGCCCTGGGTGGACATAAGCATAACGTCGGTTGATACGCTTGATAGAACTAGACCTGTCTGCTTTCTGTGAAGATTTAACAAAGAACCGAAGAACCTTGCGCCAGTCTACCTTGGTTTCCAACATCTTCATCACGTCCTTGCGAACTGAACTAGATACTGAACCCCAACCATTGGACTTGCTTGCTTCCTCTGCCGCTTTCTTGACTGCTTCTTTGAGTCGTTCCTTTGCCATTTCCTTTACTTCGTTGGAGCACTGACCCCAACCAGAGTGGTCGTCAAGTGAGTCAGGCATACCATCACCGTTGCCAGAGTTGTTGCCTTGCTCACCACCTTGACCGCCTTCACCTTCTTGGTCTGCACCGTCACCCTTCTGGCCTTGGTCTTCCTCGTCGAAGTCTGGCATGTTGGCAAGATACCACTCTGCTGATTCACCCTTCGGTAAACCCTCAAACTTACCCTCGCCTGGGATTAGTCCACCCTTTGGTAGATTAGACAAGTGAGAGTTGATAGCAAGGTCAGTTGCAATGTTCCATAGTTTCATGTTGCGACGACCTTCGGCTGTCTCAAAGTTTACGTTCTCTGGCATACGCCCTGTCACATGCTCGAATAGAATGTGATAGAACTCGTGTTTGAGAATATCAGTACGATTGAGGTCTGTTAAGTCCTCAAAGAATTTGGGGTTGTAAAGCATCTCAAACTGGGCTGTGTCTGGGTTCACCATTACACCAGCGGTGGGAATGGCGTTAGATGCTCTCTTATCAATGCGACGTGAGATAGCCGCAAAGAATGGTTCGTCTAGGAGAAGTCGAGCAGTGTGCTCGTTAAGGTCAAATTCTTTGTTGGACATAACAGCCTCCATCATTGTTTACACTTTATAATAACACGGTTACTACTGGTTTGTCAACAACTATTTGTTGTCGCCGTTAATCATTTTTACAAAGTGTTTACTTACAGAATCACCATCTACATCAGTCTTGTGCAGCTTGACAGTGTTATTGACTTCACCCTTGCCCATCACGGTCCAGAGTTTCATTGCAACCTCTGACGGAAGCATAATGAAATATCGAGCCAAGTTGTCAATCTGGTCCTGTGGCAACTCGTCCTTGAACGTGTTCTCTGCCTCGAACTTGTCGATGATAGCAGTGTGGTCGTTGATGCCGAAGTCTGCCAACTTGGTGAAGTCACCCTTGATAAGAATGTCTTCGGTTGAGACTTGTCGGTCATAGTTCTGAACAAAGTCATTGAAAGCAACCGCTGCCTCGAAGCCAACGAATGCTGCCGTAAGATTGAATAGTGCAGGACTAGCTTCCTCCAACAGACCAGCCTGTGCCAGACACTGGTCGAGACGCTCCCAAGACCGACGAGAAGGATAAACCTTGTTTGGCTCGAAGTCGTCCGTATGCTCAAGGTGGGCACGATTCTGGTTGACAAAGTTGAATACCTCTTGTGAGATACCAGAATCACTTGCCCAAGACAGCCAGTCCTCCACGGAAGGCTCGATGTCGAATACAGTCCAGCGGTCCAACTCTGCTGGGTCCATCTCACCGACCTGATACTGTGCGCCGTGTTCACCACCGTTTACTGCGGCGAAGATAAGCGTATCATCGTGGAGTTTGTGTCCGTTCAGCTTACGAGAGTCAGTAAGCTCGAAGATACCTTGGCGGACTTCCAAGGTGGCTCGGTCAACTTCGTCTAGGAAAAGCACAACAGGTCGGTCACACGCAGTCTTGAACCAGTCTGGCGGATTGAAACGAGTTGAGTTGTTGTCTACAGATGGCAAACCAACCAAGTCACCCTCGGTCATTTGTGATGCACGACGCTCCACAACCTCCATGTTCTTGCTATCAGCGAACTGATAAACAACCGTGGACTTACCAATACCATGGCGACCACGAAGCAAGACAGGCTTGCGGACGTTAGTGACGTGAGTAACAATCTGTGAAAATGTAGCGAAATCGACAGCCATGATTATCTCCTTGTGTTTTGTTGCTGTTCTTTACTCTATCTATAAATAGTATCTCATAATGCCTAGATTTTGTCAACCAAAAAAATAACTTTTTATCCTCGGTTTCCCAACTCTCTAAGAGCCAATTTTCTTATGTCTTCGTTTTCGTGAGAGCAAGAAACTTTCACAATAACCGAAGTTGGAGTGTTCTTGTGCTCCACAAGACCACGGATAATGGAGTTCGCCAGATAGCTTATGGCATAAGAGTGAGAGTAAGTGGCATTTGGATGGATTAGATCTGCTTTGTTTTGGACAACATACTTGTCGTAAAAGTCCTCCAAGATGTCTGGCGGAGTTGCTTGTGGTCCTTCGAGTTGACGAAAGCCATAAGTATAGCCGCCGTAGCTATTGATGAAAGCACGATGAACACGATACCAAGAACCACGAACAGCAGCCTTGTGAGCGTATTCTTTGTAAACTTCCCGATAAACTTCATCTTGACCAACGTAATGACCCTCTGCGATAAGCGTCAACTTGTTGACATAACCTGGCGTGTTGAATAAAACATCACGAGCTTCTGGAACAAGGCTAGGGTTTTCCATAAGATACATGTGTGCCCGCTTGTAATGGTGCTTGGCAATAGCCATTTGCGTATCAGCGTCAATAAATCTGTTCTTGGATAATCCAATAAGTTCGACGTTGTTCATTCGAAATACATTATCTGCTAGTGTGCGCATCAAGGTGCTCCTTTATTGTTGTGTATATATTATGACAGGTTTTTAGAGATTTGTCAAGAAACTTTTGATAAAAGTTTTAGCCACTTTCTTCTGATCCAGCGTGTTTCTTCGCCGTTCATAAAGCGGACTTTGCAGTGGTATTCATCGGGGTGCATTTTGCGGTCGGTGTTATAGTTTGAATTGATGGCTTTGCTTTCCAGAACATAACCAGTAAGAGGTTTTTGGAACTCTTCTGGTCTTGCTGGAAGGACTTGTACTAAGTCGCCTGTATCAATATCTTGTCTCATACAACTATAATACCGTAAAATACTCTGTTCTGTCAATAAGAAGTCTACCATCAGTAAGTAGAACTAAAGCATCGTTGTCGTCGTGATAAAGTTTTGTGACGATGCCAGTCATTGGACTATGCCAACTATCCCCCTTGAACTTCACGATGTCACCCACCTTCGGTGTTCTCTTCAATCTTTCTTCTGCGATTGGTGCCTTCTGCATAACTTATCTCCACATGCTTTGTTCTAATAGCTTCGTAAAGTTTTTCTTTTTTTACCTTGTGATCTTTTGTAATGTAATGGTTTCCCTCTCTGTCCCCGTTGTTTCTCGCACAAAGAGCGTAGTAAACATACTTTGGGGTTAGTTTATAAACCACACCCATAATAGTGGAACCTCTGTCACCAAAGTTCCAAATCATATCACCAACTCTTATATTATATACTTCAGTCATTGTCCTCAATCTTTATTAGCATCTCAATAGGAAATACTTTCATTTGTGTTGTACCGCTAGGTGTTGTTTGCAGGATACGATACCAATACTGGTTCGGTGGTGGCAAAACCTCCGTGATAATACCTCTACTGCGAAGAGACTTTGGCGTGCAATGTTCGTAGCCTTGCCGACAAACCCATACAAGGTCGCCTTCGTTTAAGTATTCAGTCTGCAAGTCCGTCGTCAGGGTCATCGTCATAAGGCCAGTATCCATAAATGTCTAGTGTTTCTTGTTTCCAGTCTACATCTTGATTATAATCTTCTGTTATTGGTTTGTCAAGAGTTTTCTTGAACTTTAATTTTGGTATGGTTCTTTTCTGATTAGCCTTATCGTGTTTCTCCGCAAGTCCCTGACTAACTGCGGGAAGATAAACGGGATCACCACCAACGAATACTCTGTGCCTTTTATTATTTTGTAGGTAAAGTATCGGGTCACAATTCTTTATGATGTCGTGCTCCAACACTTCTTTTGCTGTGATACAACGCTTGATAGTTCTAAGTCTGCCTTCCACAACTTCTGTTACTGGTACTGAAAACTTACCAGACTTTGTTGCTTTGACTATGTGTCGCTCCCCTTCATAAACAAAAGAGATAGCTTCTATAATAATGTTTTCATCACTCATTTCTTTTTCCTCCGACGAAGTTTCTTTAAGTCAGATTCGTGAGCATAAATAGGTGAAGTCTCATCAATAATTAGTATCTTGTAAATCCTAGCACCCTTTGATGCTCGTGTGATAGGCTTGGCGTTTACTTCTAGGACCATACAAGTCTTGTCGGCAAACTTATAAGAAAAGAAAGCACCCCGTGGATGATGACCTTTTTTGATGTTTGTGTTGGCAATGTCAATACGATTGTTTGCTCGTATCTGAACCATGTCGCCAACCGCAAACTGCTCTGGTGTGTTGTAAGATTCCAAGATTTTCAGGGCATACTTGTTCTTACATAGTTTATTGTACTCTCCTTGTGTGAGAACGTGTCCTTCTGGGTCGTCCAATACTTTTGTCACGATGTCGTGAAAGTAACTCAAGTATTGCCCGTCATAGTAAAGAGCGCACTTATAAGCAATGTCTCGCTGCTCTGGTCCGTAGTTCTTTGCGAACTCTTGTGCTTCACGAATCTTGTCCATATTATATCTATCACTCAATTTGAAAAGGTGCCTTTCTTGGGACACAGAAAGTTTACCTTTTTTCTTGAATTGCTCTTCCAGTGAAGATACGAAACCTTGCTCCCACGTATTCATATGGTCGGCGTGGTGATTTAGGTGGTCAAATACTTCTTTATATGCTGGTGCCATTATAATACCCTAACTCTATCTGATAAAACATAAGATGGTTGACTTGCGCCAATTCTCATTACTTTCACACAATAAACTGAATCGAATAGTTTGTTTTTCTCGAACCCAAGAACTATCACTTTTTTCTTCCAAGCGGGAACATAAACAAAATCCCCAACCTCATAGCCAACGTCTTTCATAACGCCTCCAAAAGTTCATTATGTTATAATAATACGATATTTTTAGGGGATTGTCAAGAATCTTTTTCTGTGTAGATGTTGTTTTCTTCTGTCAAGATTTTGACGGGATATTGCTGGACAAGCTCTGCCCAATGCTCTGCTCCAGCGAGGTGGACGTTGCCATCACCGAAGTGTCGTTGAAGCCACATATGTCTAGCCCAGCCGCCGAGCCAACTGCTAGGTGACGGAACCCAAACACACTCGTCTGTTCTAACGAATTTACATTCTCGCACTGATCTCATCCTTTACAATATAATAAAGCACGAATGGTGCAGCGAGCGCAACGCCAATGGCCATAGAACCAAATAAATAAGCATCAAATAGTCTATCTCTTATCACGTTTTATCTCCTCTAGTTCTTTACAATGATACCATCCATTGTCTTTGTTGTCAATAAAAATAATGTAAGCCATAAAGCCAGCAAACGCTTCACAGAAGCCTATTTTCTTGAAGCGTGTTGAGTAGTAGAGAGTGTTACATTTCAGGTTTTCTGCTTTCATACATTAAGTAGTTGTTTTGCTCTCTCTATAGACTTATTGACGTATTCTTCATCAAACTCGCATCCAATGAACTTTCTTCCAGTTCTCAGCGCAGAAATCATCGTTGACCCAGAACCCGCAAAGAAGTCCAAAACCACATCTCCAGGTTGAGTGTGGGCATTAATGATTCTGTCCATAATTTCAAGTGGTTTTTGTGTTGGGTGCCACCCTGCGTATTCTTTTGAAGTAGTGTGATTATTTTTCATCCACACATCAGTTGGGATCTTGCCCTTCTTAAAGTTTACGTCTTTGTTTCTTTGCGAATCAAGTTCTTCAACCAGTTCTTCAAAGGACTTTTTGTCATATCTATAAGTCTCCCAGCTACTCCAGTCCTTGTCCGTTGTCAATCCCTCAGAAAAGTATTTTTCAATCAGGTTTATCTTTCTGGTAATCGCCATGTTCTGCTTTACTGCCCTTGCGACAAGGATGTTGTCTGGATAGAAATCAAACTTTTTACCTTTTGAATACATGAGTAAGTCCTCATGCTTTCTTGCGAAGTTACTTTTCCCACGTCCACCCCAATCATAATGCCAAATGATCCAGCTTTGATATACTGCGTCCTCTGCTTTGTTCAAAACATCTAGCTTGTATCTGAGGAATGTATCGAACTTTGTTGTGCCCCAAACATAAAAACACTTATTAGGCTTCAATACTCGAAAAGCTTCAGTTGTCCATTCATGACACCACTGGAGATAATCTTCTTCAGTTTTCCACTGATTATCCCAGTTATCCTTTATTACGCTACAATATGGGGGATCAACCGCAATCAGATCAACTGAATTGTCCTCAAGAGATTTTAAGAAATCCATGCAGTCTTGGTGTTTTAGTATTGCGTTTTCTAGCATTTTTATCCTTTCTTTTTGTCTTTATAGTATAACATAATTCCAACGCAAAGTCCAACAAAAGATATTAAAAAATAATCTCTCACAGGCATTGCAAAGTGTGTGTGGTATTCTGGTGGGATGAAGAAGCCTACATATATGGTCAAACCTATGTTGATGGCAGACAAGGCCAGTATGCTTCTATTCACTATCTCGTTGCTTTCCAGAGTGCCCAAGACCAAGCCGCAACACCTGACCAAGCAAAGAATGATACTATTAAGTCAGACATCTAATCCTCTCTTTCCCCATTTCTGGACGTTTTCTGCTCTCATTGGTTCAACTGTACCCTCTACTAATACATAACATACTTTCATTCGTTTGTCATACTTGACTAAAAGTGATGGACCCTGCCACGGGTTATCCTCTCTGGTTAGAGAAAATGCCCTCCATCTTACCAAGTCGCCATCTTGCATTATAGGCTGTACTCCAATCTTGATACAAGTTTAATAAAGTCTTTATTCTTTTTTGGGATGTGACCTTCTTTGTTTATTCTCTCAAACTGCTCTGCTTTGAGTTCAGCCCATTCACCACACTCTGGAAAATAAACCATGTGTTTATCGTTGCATTCTGAATAGGAAATGTAACAACCTTCTTCTCCGTTTATGTTCCCGCATTCTAAAAGTTCGTAGTCGTCAATGCAGCGGACTGCTTCACCTCTAGTCATTTCTCCTCCCTACGAATGAGGCCACTCTTTCTAAGTATATCAACGATGTTCTGTGTAAGACAAAGCCTATCAGCTTCATCATCACAACTATATTGCTCATTTTGTTCTAGCGTCTCCCTGATTGTGATAAATACTTTTTCGTAATTATCTCTTGCTTCTGCGATGGTCTTGGTATCAAGGTTATCTATCTCTGAAAACTCTGACGAAGATTCTACTGCTCCGTGTGCATCACTCGTCATTATCGTTTTCAACACTTTGCCCTTGCGGATTTTCTGTACTCTCAAAGGTTACGTCCTTTCTGTGAATAAGTTGGTAGCATTTGTATCTTACTATTCTACCTTCATTTAAGCCATTTGTCAACAAAATATTGCAGTGTTCGTTAGGCAGAATACCAACGACCTTCCCCATAATCTTAGTAGGCTTACCGAGTGGGAAATCTCTGATGTAAACTATATCACCCCTTTCAAACTGATACATACTATAGTAAATAGTTTGTTGGGGATAGTATTAGTCCTTTCCAGAGAAGAGCAGGGCTATGAGTGCCGCTACAAGCAAGCAACCCATAACATAAAATACTTTTTCTCCCGCAGACCAAGTTTGCGATGCCAAAACTAAACCAGTTGTCTCTGTCATTCTTTTAGGTACCCCTCTACTTTTGGCATCAACCTAACGTCTGAGGTGTGAACCCAGTTCGTTCTTCCATCTGATAATAAAATTCTTATGTTCCCGACTTCATTTGGACCTTCGGCAATCATAACAATCATTTTGTTCTTGTATCTTACTAAATCCCCGACCTTCATAATTTATTCACCAACGAGTGTTTCCAACAAACTGGTTGATAAGCCTCTGCTCCACCAACAAGTATTTGCTTTGGTTGTTCTCCAATCCTTTGTGTATAAAACGCATCTCTATCACACTGCGAGCAAACAGCAGGACAAACTTCTATACTGGTAGCCCAAGGCATAAGCGACTTGACTTCATCAAAAGCTTTGTAGCCACTCGGCTCTGATGAAAGTTGGAGGGTAGAGACAAGGATAGTTTTCCCTTTGTGGAAAAGGGCAACAAGGGCTTCCGCTGAGCCTGCTATCATAAACATTTCGTCTACGGCAACAACGTCAGCTTCCATCCCTTTTTCAAGTATCTCATCCCCTGAACTAACCAGTATAGATGTGTGTTCCTGTCCTTTGTGTGTTACAACATTTTCTTTGGAGTATCTTTCATCGAACCATGGCTTGAATAACATGGTGCTGCGATTTTGATACTGGTATCTTTCCAGTGCCGCAAGCATTCTTGTTGTTTTTCCACCGAACATTGGTCCAGTAAAGATTTTAAGTTCTGGTGATTTCATCTACTTTCTCCAAAGAAAACCAATAATACTTGTTTGTAGTTCCGTCCTGAAACAGAACCTTTGCTTCTCCACTGTTGTAACACTCTAATATAATACCAATCTGCGTAGTATCTACATGGTCAGACCAGCGGCCAAGATCATCAGTGAGCTTGACCAACTGGCCTTTCTCTATGTCTTTCTTCTTTATCACAGGACCGTACTGAAAGTTCCACCACTATGATCAAAACTAGCAGTCCAGCCTGTTAGGGACATTAACCCTCCGACCTCATCTGAGGCTTTGCGAATGTTTCCTACGGTGGTTGTGAGTTCTGACGTAACCTCGCAGCGGCCTCGCTTGTGATCGTATTGAATAGTCTCAAACTCAATAAGACCATCACATTCGTAAGTCTTCTGCTTGATAACATCAGTGATGAACTCCTCAAATTCAAAACTACCTCTCTCGTATTCGTCAAGAAGCCCTGCGTCTCGTAGACTATCAATAGCAGTCTCGTCACCAAATGTGGTACGGACCTGCAAAGTTTTATCAATGATAAGCTCTGCAATAGCACTTGCAGTGTTTGTTTCCATCACTGCATCATCTTCTAGTTCTCCTGTTGAGTGCCAGCCTTCGTGACTGTCCTCGTAGCGAAGTGTGACGGTTGTATCGTCGGTTACACCAAGGTTGTTGATGGTATCAATAATTGTTACAGACATTTTTTTCTCCTTTGTTGTTATTGTTGTGTCTATAGTTGCTCTCGTAATTTCAAGAGCGCCAATTCTTTCTTCTTACACTCTAACATAATATCGTGTGTAAGTCCATAGTTATTTACTGGTTTTTTGATAAAATCTGAATGAGCTTGTGGGCGAATTTTTGGGTCGCCTGATTCAATAGCTTTCGACTCCGAGACGTGAACAACTGGTCTAACCCAAGGGACCCAAGTGGCTGCTGCGAGTTCGAGGGCTTCTCGTTCTGTGAGTCCTCCTGTGCAGAACCGATGGTGATGGTAATCGAAAACAATTGGGATTCCAGTTTCGTGGTAAATCTTGTCATAAATATCCTTTGTGCTCCACATGGAGGCTTTGTCGTCGTTCTCTAATGTAAAGCGTTTCTTGGTATTCTCTTCTAGTCCTCCTGCTCTGTGGAAGTTC
>Ga0208644_1003005_pt1 | contig 13216 bp, 10 predicted proteins | sample VirMetDEL_Nov_18_FD_184517 | JGI IMG/M metagenome (GOLD analysis project Ga0208644, IMG submission 184517) | Aqueous microbial communities from the Delaware River and Bay under freshwater to marine salinity gradient to study organic matter... | ecosystem: Environmental > Aquatic > Marine >... | reverse complement strand
GATAACGGATATCCTCATCCATTTCCTCCGTAACCACAGAGAATTCCATCCCAAATGCACCTTCCTTTGTGCCGTAATCAACGAACTCGCTTCTATAAATCTCTTCTGCCTTTTGTCTTACCTTATTGGTATCGACTCCCATTAAGTATCCTTCTCCGAGGCCCAAATCGGTAGCTACCAGTTCTGGTCTTTTAGAAGAAAGCTCAGACAAAAGATTTTTTCCATTCTCGGTAAGCTCTCTGTCAACCTCTACTGTCCAGCCATCAATTACCTCATTGCTGGTCTTGAATACAGTTCCAAAGTAAGCGTCTATAAGATCGTCCATGGCCTCATTGGCCTTTGGCAATAGCCATTGACGCTCTTCTTTGAGAGCCATAATCTTTGGATTGTTTTCGTAGTCCCCTACATTATCAAACTCAACACCCAGTAAAGCTGGAATTGCTTGAGCAGCTTTTACAGGAAGGTCTTGAATAGCAAGCTCGCTTCTTAGCGCTTTATATTCATCATCAGCTTGCTTGTACTGATCAATATAAGTTCTTTGATCCTCTAGGGATACAATTTCTCCAACTTCAACTGTAGTCTTATTTCGACCCCCAAAAAATTGAAAAGGAGACTTCGATTTTGAAGCCCTTTCTTTTTTTTTTAAAGGATCTGCAAGTGCAGATTCATCAAAACCATAAATTTCTTTTATATCATCCATCTTCCCCTCATGTGAAACATATGCCTCAAATGTAGAAAGGTCAGGAAAGTTTGTTCTAAAGCTCTCGTCCTTATCGAAAAGGTTTTGATATACGTCTTTATTCTGCATTTTTTATAATGATTCTAAGTAAGTATTTAACTCGTTTTGCTTGTCTTGAGATCTATTGCCCAAGTATGAATTGATTTTTTGGTATAATTCAAAATTGGCGTTCCCCTTATTCGCTTTGTGAAGCTCTGCAAGCTTACGCTGAAGCTCTTGCTGTTGATTCACTTCTGTATTGAACCTCGTCAATTGGTCATTGCCTAATTTAGAAATCTCTAATTGTGATTGGGCCTCACCATATGGTACATATCTCTTCCTTCCACCAGCAGTTTCAAATACTAGATAGAATCTAAAGGTATGAATATCTTTTGGAGATATGCTAGTCATTGATCCAGGTGCGCTAACAATTGGCACTTCTGTTCCGCCATTTGCAATTCGTGTAGGCAGAACCATAGTGGTTGTTAATTTTGCATTTGACATAGGTGCAGCCGGCATAGTTCCAGTCTCTGGATCGAATGTGCTTGGGGTTACAACAAGAGAAGAGGTCTCAATATCGTATCCAGTCATATTTTGAGCAGCAAGAGATATGTGTTCGATTTTAGTCGATGGTGTTACAATTGTTCCAGACCTTCTTGTTTGGTTCAATGCGGTTGTTTGTCCGGTATTTACATATACATTTACACCATCTGATACCTGTCTAAATGTAGCCTCTTCTTTTGCATACTTAAGGCCTTCCTTCATTAAGGCCTCCTTAATCTTATCTGTCTCTGTAAGAGAGAAGCCTCTTGTATCCGCAAATTGATATACGAAGTTATCATCCTGCATAAGGGCATCAACTTGGTCTTCAACAGATCCTGGATAGTCTGCATTTGGATTATTTTTAGCCCACTCCTCTGCTTGTTCCTTTTTCCAGAAAACTTGAGTTCCGTATTCGAGGAGCTTTTCTCCATCTACCATTCTTGTTGTTGGAGGCATAGATACTTCCTGAACCCCACCCAATGAGTTCTTAATAGTTTGCTCCTGATTAATACTTCTTTGAAATGTATTTACAGTCAAGCCACCACCCAGATCAGTAAAAGCAAAGTTTTCAGAATCATATCCAGGAATACCTTTCTCCTTTGCCAGTTTAGCAAATTCTTGAATATTCTTTGCGACTCCTTCTATCTCCTTAATATCACGTTGAGCCTTTGATGTATAATTTTGACTTGAACGATAATCATTATCAAAATCTTCCCAGGTCTTTGAATCAACCTGTATCCCAGCAATTATTTCTCTATACTGATCAATAAGACCATATGCTTGTGAGATATTTCCCTGTTCTTTCAATTTTCTTAAACGAACTGTAAAATCAGTAGTTATCTCGTGAGCAGGAGTTATGTATAGTTTATGGAGATCCTTTGGTGGGGTCAATTTCTTTTCAAGTTCTGCATATAGCTCTTCATCGGCCTTTCTTCTCTCAGCTGCCTCTTTTGCTGCTTGGGCAAATGCGCCTCTTTGATATTGTGAAATATCTTGCGCTATATTGTATTGTCCTTGAAGCCCGATAGCCTCTCCTAGAGTAAAATTGGCCATGTTAACCGAAATTTATGTTTTTATTGCCCCTAGATCTCCTGCCATTTGGATTTGTTATTGCAGATCCTTCTGTCTCAGCAGAATTATCAGCCATAGCAGAATTATCTCCTGGAATGGTATTCTGATTATTCCTGCCAAACTCAGCATCTGCTCTGTATTGTTCGATGGCATAATTGGTAATTCCTTGAGCAGCACCTTGAAATGCTCCAATAATATTGGCACGGCCTTGCTGTTTGACTTGTCCAAGTGTTTGCTCCAAGGCCATTCTATATTGTCTTCTAGCTCTAGCATCTTCAGCCAAAAGGCCACTATATTGCAAATTTGCAGAAGCTAAAGCAGACATGCCTCTTTGTCTAGCAGCGACATCCATTGATGCCAAGCCCAAGGCTGTTTGAGACGATCCAGCAGCCCCCATTCTAGAAGCAGCAGCCGATAATTGACCACCAGAAGTTCCTTCAAGGTATCTTCTATTTCTTGCTGCCTCGCTTGATTGTTGCCCTTTTGCTAGGGCAATCGTTGTTGGGTCTAAACCTCTTTCGTATTGACGCCTAGCCATAGAGATATTCTCCATCATAGGCCCCTTGGCCTCTAATACAGACGGCATTTTTTCACGCTTCAACTGATTTAACTGTTTCTGCGCTTGAATCATTTGATTAACCCCGGCTAAACCCTGGATTGCAACTCCAGCACCTTGAGCCAATAACATTGCTGATAATCCTACCATAGCTATTATTACAAATATAATTAATTTTACTGGTTGTACAATCTTGAACTGGGCCTAAACTTAACAATTACATTGTTTAATTTTTGTCCATGACCACTAGCTTCAAGACTCAATTTTAGTTTTAGGTACTTGCCAAACAAGCGTGTAGTATCTTCTGAATTTGTCCCAGATGGGGCAGTCAGTTTATCATTCTTAATTGGAGAGTACCATAATGTTTCTCTTTCTATAAAGTCTGTATCGTCTAGATAAGACTCATGATCCTCGGTGTATAGCCAAGTGTAATATGGCAATTTCGTGCTATTTACTTGTAAGGCTTCGAAGTACTTTGGCATATTGCCATCGTAATTCATTACCATTGTGATGTTTCCTTCGTTCTGAGTCCCATAGAAATTCGCCTCTGTTCCTGAATCATGCAGATATATTTTATTCTGCTCGTCTGGCTTTGTAGAGAAATATGTATTCTGATATGTTAAATATATATTTGGGTAATAAGAGTGAAAGGAAACAAATCCATTCTTTATCTCATCATATGCTACTGTAAATGCTTGATCAGCTTCTGCCAAAGGTGGGCGGTACTTAAATGTGAATATAGCCTCAGAGTGCCTATCATTCCATACACCATGCACGCCACGACCAGTCAGTGACTTGTACTCATCACGAACATACTTGCCATTCTCGGTAATGAATGAAACAAGGCCCCTATCGCTTATTACATTAATTCCATCTCCGGCAATGCGAACAAATTTCTTTAGTCTATCATTGTACCAATAGGCCGTTTCTTTGCCATTCTGGTTATTGCCTTTAATGATGCTCCACTTCTTATCGCAACCAATTGACGTCAATTCAACACCAGGAGCTCCCAGTATAGACCCAGAGCCAACAACAATATCACTGCCAGAATCACCACCCAAAAGACTAGCATCTCTAAAGTACTGACGCTGGAATGAGTAGTCCTGCCAAGTATAAAATGCATTATTAAGTACATCGTGATGAGAAATTTCACCATACGTCAAGTCCAAATCAGCAAAATCCAAAGGTTGGAATATGCGATATGAGTCTACCTTAGAGCCTATGAACTTCTTGGCTGACCATGTTATGGTTGCGGGTCTTCTTCCAGTAAAATCATTTTCTACATTGAACCCGCTCTCTACAATGACATCGTCTCTCCAAGAGTAACCACGATCGTATCCTCTTTGATTTGAAACCTCTGGCCATTGCTCTACCCAATATAATAAGCCAGCAGCCCAAGATCCATCCGTGTAGGTTGGAGTAGATAAGGCTCCTGGATTTGATTTATCTGTATTTTGCGGGAATAAATAACCAGGTCCGGAGAATTCCAAATTGTGGTCAAGGAGACCACGCATTTGAGTATTTGTGATATTCTGAGAGTAGAAGCCGCAGCCCACGCCACCATAAGAAGCGGCAGATTGATATGTATCAGCAAAATAAAGCTGCATGTGTGTCTTTTGAGTAAAGACATCCCCTCCATAAACAACTTGAGTCAAAAGACCCCCTTCTGCTCCAGAAAGGGTATATATATGACCTGTGCTTTGATATACTGTAAGCTCTTTATTCTTTGGGTACTTTTGATTTGCTCCTAAACTTCTGAATATCTGGGCATAATACATTCCAGCATCTTGGTTCTGTGTATTCACATTTCCAATTCCACCAGCAGCGCCCCAAATAGAAGATGGGAATTTAAATGCGTGTTGGTATGAAGATGTCCTGCCTTCTGTTCTCGATACAGTAATACCGCCCCCGATATCAATTGGACCACTAGTGCTTAATGATGCGTGAGAAGAAATAGTTACATCCGTATAAGAAATTTTAGCGCTATCAAAGTATCCAGCGTAATCCACATAACGACTAAATGATGCAGAGGAAGCTTTGGCAGAGCCAGTATCAGATTTGCCGGCACCAGAAGTACCTGATGATAGTGCATTGGGACCACGGAATGGAGCGCAAATCTTAAGCGAATCACCAACTTGATAATAGTATTCGTAAGACCCAAAATGAATATCAGGAGATAAGAAGAATCCATAATCCGGATTTACTGGAGATAAGCCACTATAAAAGAATGGCTCATCCAATGGGACAATATTACCAGATGCAGTTTTACCTAAGACCAAAATACCAGTAGACAAGACCTCTGGTATTCTTTCTGCTCTAACAAAGCGAAATGCAGAGATTAGCTCCCTCATCTTTTTGCCAGATACAGTCTCTACATAGTCCATATTGATATTGTTAAAGGAGACATAATATGAACGAGTGTAAACGGCATAGTCTGAGTCTGAATTACTTCCAGCCCCAGCCGTAATGCCCTTGGTCATGTTCTGGTCAATATTATTTGCGGTTCTTCTCCATGAAGCTGGCGTAGCAGAATCATCTGTAACGTTGTAATTCAAGAAGTCAAAACGAATATCATCGACATAATATGGAGCGCTCCATTTACCTGTATCTTTAATTTTTACTTGAATACCAAAGCGATAAGTATCGTTAATCATGTAACTTCCATAGTTACAGACATTGATTGGGTCCATGTACTCGCCAAATGAATATGCAGGTTCTGCTGCATTATAATCACTTCCCATTAGGCCAATTGAATCCATATTCCTTTGTTCCAAAGAATGTTTGATAGATAAGGCCCACTCAGAAAGGTTATAATCAATTTCCTCCGTCAAGTTTGATGCAGTAAGGCGATTGTCGAATAACTTTAGGGTCTGGATCTTAGAATACTTACTTGTGATCGCAAGAATCTCATTCAGTGATAATGGAATATTGTCTTGGCCTATATCGCTATGCTCAACAAACAAGGAAGTTTGATTTTCACTTATTGGATATCGCTGAACAGTCTTTGCGCTTATAGATAAACCGTTATACTCAATAACCACAAGCTCAAAGTATTCGTATACATTCGGTGTAATATTATTAACCGATAATGATACCGATTTTGCCGTTGGTGTTGATTCTGCATCTCCATGAACCTTATGAGCAAGCTCCATAGATGGCGAATATATATTAACTTGGTTTGTTGGGTATAAATATTCGCTTTTAGACTCTGAAGCAACAAAGCATCCAGTATATCTTTTCGTGCCAGAGGTAACAGCCCCAGAACCATCGTTAACAGATGATACCGTGATATATGCGCTTGGACTTCCTATGAACAACCTAGACTCTACATCAATGGTAGATAGGTTGTAATCTCCACCATTAACAGTCAGCATTTGATCTGTTGAGTATGGATTGCCTACTGTATTTGGGCGATTTATATAAAAAGCCCTTGGTGAGCTATTATTGTCTGTGCAGTAAAGAGATATCCGAGTCCCATTGGTCTCTACTTCAATCTCAAAGCGATTATCTCTGGTGAAGTTTAATTCACGTGTACGAACCAAGCGGGTGTAGCTATACACATCATTTGCATTATCGTAGTATATTACACCTATCTCAGATACTGGTCTATCTCCGGATGGGTAGTTTACATCCTGGGATGCAGAGAAGACAAATAGGTCTTCTTGAAACTGAGCAGAGCCAATAACGGTAAATGATACATTGGCGCTGATATAATCCCTAACCAGGACAATCTCGGCCAAGTCTCTTTTTCCGCTCTCGCTTAAATGATAAACGATATAATTATTATCAGCAATAGAGTTCTGAGAAAATTCAAAGTACCCATAGTTTGCCGTAATCGTAGTTAATGCTGTATATGTAAAGGGAGTTCCACCTCCAGCCGCAGCGGTAATTAGAGCTTGTAGTGCTGTAGCATAATTACTTAAAGTCTGGTTCTGATCTAGAATTGCAGAGACAGTTGTCTTAGTCCCGCTGGTATCTTCATAGACAATTATACCGCTATTATCATCTGATGGTATAGTAAGGCCAGTAATAAGACCAGATACCCTAATGTAAACCCTATAGGTCTTTGTTACGGCAGAGGCATTTGGTATTGTTACTTGGAGAGAATTACCTCCGATTCCCATGATACCGCCAAAGTTAGAACCGGACATTTGTCGGTGTCTAATATCATTTGCATCAATGTAATTTCCCTGTCCCACATATTGCAGGTCAGTATCTTTGTCCATTGTGCCAACTGGAGTTACTCTTACCTGAGGCATTATACGTTAGATAGCTTTTGGGTTTGATATTCTCTTTGGAATGATTGCATTACATATGCAGGGTATTCCTTTGCGTATCTTCTGGTATATTTCCATCCGATATACGCAACAAGCATTCTCTCCCAATCATCGGGAATTACAATATCCCCATTAGCATCCTCATTGAGTGCCAAGAACCAAATATCAAACTTGGTTCCATCGCTTTTAGCTTCTTTAAAAATTATATAATTATCCTGAACGTAAAAGTCAATATCTGGGCACAACTTGCTTTGATTGGCATTGTCTGGATTGCACAGGTACACATAATCAAGTTTGAACCACCCCTCTGGCAATTCAATCTTATCATTATATACCTCTAGTCTTTTGTGCACCTGCTTATATTTCTTTCTAGTCTTGTGAGATCTAATTGCCTGGTAGGTCAAGACCTTAAACCAGAGGGCATTATTCTCATAAGAAACACCTAGTTCTTCTGCAGCAGCTGCTATGACATCAGTTATCTTCATTATTATTACCTAGATTGATTATTTTTATCTTGGCTATCAGAGATATAGTCTGGCGCCACCCTCATGAGTCTAATTATATCCAGGGATACCATCTCGACCAATTCTTTTCTAACAACCGCATCAACGGGATACGCATCAGTATCAACACGGTATCCAGGAACATCAGTTGGGACATTGAACATGCCACGAACTTGTATATTTTCTAGTTTCAGATTATTATAGACGATAATCTTAGCCTTGTTCTGCTCTAGTTGTTTCCAATCCCAGTATATATCATTATCCTTATTGAACAAAGAGTGCATGGTCAATGTAGTAAAGCCATTCTTTCTAGCTCGGTTAAAAACCTTTACGCCATTTGCGTGTCCTACATATACAAATCCATCCTCGTGTCCAGTAACTGTAATTGGAGATGGGCAGTCAAAGTAAACTGCATTGCATTCTTTGTCACGATCAACAAAGTTTGCGTCTACTGTCTGTACCCAAGAATCATTAATGAATCTACCGTTTCTAGTAATATAATTAGAAATGATAATGCCTCTCGCAGAGTGAATCTTATTCTCTAGATACTCATCATCAAAACGAGACTCATCATTACCCAAGCCAGCTGATACATCTTTTCTGATTTCATCTACTATGTCTTTTAATAAGATCATGGGTTTTCAATAATAGTTTCCTGCGCACTGCGCTTATTTGTGTAATCACGGGTCTCAGTTGCCACGCTGTACACACACTCATCCATAAGCCTATACAAGAACTTCTCAGTATAGTAATCAAGAAGATCTGTAGAATTATTAGCCACATCAATATTATGCTGTGGAACCATCATATAATCCATTATGGCGCTATATGGGCTTGGGGAGCAAATAAGTTCTCTATTTGTTCCAGTAGTATTGGTCTGATACTTTGGCGTCTCTTTTCGAGCCCCGCTCAAAGATCCTTTTTTTCTGTCTGAGAAAGCAGGGCTTGCCTCGTATGTTCTAACCAGATAAAGAGGGCTAGAAACAGATGAGGTGTCCAAAAAGAAAGAATTGCCCTTTACTTTTGTAACTTCATAATTTGTTCCAGATCCGTTCTGAGCTGAGTTAAGAAAATCTCCTTTTCTCAAAACATGCTTTACAGATACATACTCTTTGTCTAGCGTTCCTGCTGTAAATGTTATGGTATCAGAGTACACAAATGCCACTCTAAACAGATGCATATAATCAGCGGGCAAAGCGGCCTTACCAGATGAGACAGCAATAGCCGTATCGTTCTTAATAAACTCGATTAATTCATCATACTCTTTTTGCGTGTCTAGATTAGAGTATAATTTATCGCATAGTCTGTACAGCGCCTCCTTTACGAGTCTATTAGCCTTTGCATTGTCTAGATATTGCGAATAGGCTTTGTCGTACTTTTGCTGTAATTGATTGTAGAAATCCAGACCAGTCATTATATACAAATATAACAAAAAAAGGGCAGATTTAATATCTACCCTTTTTCTGAACAGTATGAACAAATCAATCCGTAGCTTTAGTCCTAGCCTGCTTTTTCTTTAGGGCATCGGTAGCTGGGATCAGATTTTTAATTTCATCTGGAAGATCAAGCGGGTCAATGGTTACCTTGACATTTTTCTCTGCTTTGTCAACCTCTGGCTTGACGTAATTTTCAAATACATCATTGTCAGCCAAAAGGAATGAGATAACCTCATCTGTACTCGTTCCAGCATTTCTTCCTGCAATCTTAAATACGGAACCTTCTTGTCTTACGATTCCATACACGACTGCTTTATTTGCATATACGGTTGCAATTTTCTCCTTACCCTTAATAGAAAGGAAGTTATGAACTAAGTCCATATCATCAATTGCATATCCATCTAATTCAGTGCCAATTAACTCTAAAAATACCTCCTTGTCTGACATATCTCTTGGGTCGTATCCAAGAGCAAATGTTAGATCTCTTCTTTGTTGTTCAGACATTGCAATAACATCTGCTACACACTTAATACTATCAATGAGATAATTGTATTGATGTAAAATAATCTCGTCTTTAATTTCAAGCTCAAACTCAGTCATAACCAAGTTTTGATTCTCATATCCATCCGTTTCAATCAATGGGTGGTTCTTCCAGAAGTCAAGAATCATTTGATCCTTAAAATCATCTGGATCATAAGAAAGCTCTAGTGGCATTCCGCTCTCAAATACGTGCGAGTAAATTTTATCAGCAGGATCTAATACATTTACTACCTTTTTGCCACCAGAAATTAAGAATACTTCCTTGTCTGATTTTTTGTCTTTGTACGATCCGACAATTGAAATATTTCCATTTTGACGTCTGGGTACAATTCTGAATGTTTGTCTCATTTTATAATTATTTATTTTTGTATTTTATAGAGAAAAATGAAGGCCACCCGAAGGTGACCTCCACTTTTTGGGGGTTAGTGATTAAGACAACTTGGCCAAATATTCACGAATCTGACCCAAAGCGGTATTAATATCGCTTACGGTAGCTCCGCTAACATTGGCAATGTCCAAGGCTTTCAAGCTGTTCTCAAGGTCCGTAGTAGATACGGTGCTCTCGATGTACATCTTGATAACATCAGTTCCACCATAGATGATTGAATCTGCGGTACGAACATCTTCGTAAGCCATTTCCAAGATATCATAATTACTACCTGCAACAGCTCCAGTGATTTCATAAGCAACCAAATCAGCTCCGGTTACTCCAGCAGGAGCAACACCAGCAGTTCCGGTAGCAATAACCTGGTTTCCGCCATCATCCTTAACCTCAGCAATGCTGAAAACAGCGTAAGGAAGAGTAGCAGTCAAGGTCAAAACACCAGAAGAGTTAGTAGCTACGATCTCAAAAGGCAAGGCATTAACCTGGTTTTTCAAAGAAGCAGCGACAGTAGTAACAGTATCGGTGGCGGTAATGGTGTGAGAGATAACTTGACTCAAAACATCAGTCAAGGCATCATTCTTACCTCCCAAGTCTTGAACCAATTGGAAAGAAACTACATTGCCAGCAGTCAAAGTACCGCTGATGGTAGAAGTAGATACCTGAGCAGTTCCAGCGCTATAAGCAACCAAAGAAGCTTTCTTAATTCCGTTATAGTTCAATTCAATGGGTCCACCATAGACACCAGCAATGGTCAAAACACCATCACTCAAAGCACCGGTAAGGGTTGCGCCTGATTGTACGATAAAATTTTTCATTTTTCTAGTTTTTTAAATTTAGGAAGCGAATTCAATCAGACCCATACGATCAGCAATACAGTGCAAGCCACAGTCAGACAACATGTGGAATTCCACAGAATCAATATCGCTAGTTCCCAAAGAACCAGAAACACCGTTAGCAATAGCAGCCTTAACGCTAGAAGCATCAGAGCCGTCCAAGCCAATCATGCCAGGTACGTAGTTAGCGATCAATTCGTCATTATTGAAGTGGTACTTCTGCAAGGGGCTAAGGTTACCAGAACCATCAGCAGCAGGAACAGAAGTCAAATCCATGAAGTAGATGCTGTTAGACATCTTAGGCTTACCATTGATTGTGCTCAATTCGCCACGGAACATCTCGTCATCCAACAAGGCCCAACGAACGAAGGAAATGGTCATGCCAGCATAAGCATACTGCATAACGTTCAAACCTTGTACAGAAGCACCGCCAAAGGTATTTTGATTACCAGCATACTTGATGTAATCACCCAAGATGGTCTGCAAACGAGCCATAGCAGCGCTACCCATCAAGGCAACCAAGTTACGACCATTATCAGCAGATACACGAACCATGTTCTCCAAGAAATCGTTAAAGGTAGCTTGAGTCAACTCGCCAGTCAAAGGCAAGTAGGTTCCACCTTTATTGATAACAGACCAACGCAAACCGCCAGTGGTGTAGTACTCACCATCAGCACCATTGTGAATACCTCTTTCAGAGAAAGCGTATTTGTATTCCAATTGCTTAGCGAAAGCTTTCAAAGCCAAGTCATCATAAGAACGCCACCAGAAATCGCCATTCCACTTAACGTAAGAAGAAACACGATCTCTACGGCTTTGACGGCTGCTCTCACGAGTTACAGCAGTCAAGGCGTAATCTACATCAGGAGTGTAGTTCAAAACGCTCTTACCACGGCTATCACGGTTAGCAGAAGCATCAAACAAACGCTTGGCATTGTGGCCAGAAGCGAAGTGAGAAGCAGTGAAGGCAGATACGGTTACGGGCTCCAAGAAAATCTTGTTTCCAGCAACGTCTACTTTAGTTACACGACCTTGAACCATGTTCTTGTCTGCAACGATATCGCCTACACGGAAATTACCAGCTTTGGTAACTACAACCTCACCAGTAGAGGTGATATTGCTGTTTCCGGTAACGGGAGCGTAAACGCCCAAGTTACCCAAAGAAGATACTTCAACTTTCGGATTGGGGGTCGAGATAGACGGAGCCAATTTAGCAGAAAGTTGAGTCAAAACGTTGTACCCATAATCTTGCGCATAAACCATTTGCATCTTATTGGGCAACTGAAGGCCCTTGAGCAAAAGTGATTGCGACAAGGGCAGGTTGGTGATTGTTGACATTTTTTAATTATTTTAATTCAAAAAGTTGATTAAAGGCTTCTTGTGCAGCCTCAAGTCCAGAGCCAACGGAACGTCCGCCAAAGGTATTGTTCTTACTGGGATTTGAAACTTCTTTAATTACTTGTTCCTTCCCAAGATTCTTGGCTTTTGTTACATTAGCTTTTACTAATTCTTTACCGTATTTCAGCCAGAGCGCTACGGAGTACGCCTTTTCAATGTCTAATGTCCCATCTTCTCTTTGTAAAGTAAACTCGTTTTTCAAGTATTTTGTAAGGTCCTGAGACATTTCGTCCGTTACCTTCATACCATAAAACTCATTATTTACAATTTTCTGACGGTAGTCTTCCATTGCATAGCCTAGTTGCTCAACAGCCTTTTGGTTCTCTTCCTCGCTCATCTTGTAGTTTGATGTCAGTTCTTTCAACTTTGCATCATTCATTTGGTTAAAACGATTTGTAAATCCTTCGACTAATTGTTTCTTTTGAAAAATAGAAGAGTTCTCAAACTCATAAACGGCATTATTAAGTTCTTCTCCAGATAGGTTATAGAATTCCTCAAGACCTTTCTTGACGATTTCTGCCTCACCCATTTGAGAAAAATCTTGTACCGTGTACTCTTTTACAAAATCAGTAAGCGATTTGCCACTCTTCTTGTAATTGCGAATAAGCTCGATATCGGGGTCCTCCTCGATATACTCTTCTTTTTTATTTTGTACGACCTCTTTTTCAGCTTTGGCCTCTACAACTTTCTCTTCAGCATCCCACCATGGCTTTTCTTCAACTGATTGATTTTCAATAGTTTGGTTTTCAACCGAAGCAGCCTCAGGCTCGTTTTTGGTTTGCTGTTCTGCTACAACGGGCTTTTGCTCTGGTTGTGCATCATTTTGGATAATGTCCTCGCCTTGATTAACATTCTGCAAATTTGGCTTTGCAGAGTTAAGCTCTTCAACGATTTCACTCAGAAAATTCTTATCTTCCATTCTTTACAAATTTAATAAAAAAATATATATTATGCTA
>Ga0208644_1003001_pt1 | contig 13231 bp, 16 predicted proteins | sample VirMetDEL_Nov_18_FD_184517 | JGI IMG/M metagenome (GOLD analysis project Ga0208644, IMG submission 184517) | Aqueous microbial communities from the Delaware River and Bay under freshwater to marine salinity gradient to study organic matter... | ecosystem: Environmental > Aquatic > Marine >... | reverse complement strand
TAGTTTCACTACGAATCAAGATGGTAAATATAATGTCCTTATATTTGGTACGAGAAAAGATTGTGGTGCATTATTAAATTGGGGTGGAGTAGAAAGGGTCAAACAATTCCATTCCATACTTGGAGTGTAAGTGAAAATTAAAAATATATACAATGAACATTATCTTAGCCATCAATGGTGGCATAGGAAAATCGGTTATGGCCACCGCGGTGTGCCGAGCAATTAAAAATCAATATCCCGATAGTAAATTATTAGTATTGACTGCTTATCCCGATGTGTTTTCCAATAACCCAAACGTGGATATGACCTTTAATCATGGGCAAGAGTTTTACTTCTATTCAAAGTATGTAGAGAATAAAGATGTAAAAGTTTTTGCAAATGAGCCATATTTAGTTACCGAACACATCCTACAAAAAGAAATGGTAATTGAAACATGGTGTAAAATGAATGGAATTTCTTACAATGGTGAACTACCCGAAATATATATAAACGAAAGAGAATATACATTTTATCTTAATAAATGGCAAAGTTCTAAACCCATCATGGTATTACAAACCAATGGAGGGGGTCAAACGGATATCAAGTATAGCTGGGCTAGAGATATGCCACGAAATATAGTATTGGGAATAATACAAGAGTTTAAAAACAAATATGATATTTTTCATATTAGGCGAGATGACCAATTTAGTTACGATGGTGTGATTTCCGTTACCGAGAATTTCAAGGGTATTGCAAGTTTGATTGCTCGTAGTGAAAAGAGGGTTTTAATAGATAGTTTTTGCCAACACACCGCAGCCGCCCTCGGCAAAAGGTCAAGTGTGCTTTGGATTGCAAATAGGCCAAACGTATTTGGCTATTCAATACATGATAACATATTAGCTAATCCCGAGAATGGGCAACCCGATTTAAAATTCTCTCAATTCGCAAAATATAATATCGTTGGTGCCCCTAATGAGTTTCCTTATAAAAGCGAGGTGGATATATTTAATTTAGATAGGGTCATAGCCTCTATCATGAATCAATAAAACATCGCATAAGGGGTTACTAGAAAATCCACTACACGATTCCTTAAGTGATTAAATGCTTCGTGTGGAAATTCTACGATTGGTTCATTATGTACGTTAAATGACGTATTAACTAAAATTCCTATACCCGTAATTTCTTTGTACTTTTTAAGTATTGCGTGGAATAAAGGGTTGCTACTTTCGGTAACTATTTGAATCCTTGCGGTTTTATCTATGGGGTGAACAACTGTGGGTATTTTATCCTTCCACTCATCCCTAGTATCTACCAATATCGTCATAAACTCACAAGCATACCTAGATTTATCAACGTGAAAAATCTTGTCGGCATCCTCCTCCAACACCGCGGGGGCGAATGGCATGTAATCATTCCTTTGTAATCTCCCGTTCAAAATTTGATAGGTTTCGGGGTGGGTACAATCGCAAATAATACTTCTATTACCGAGGGCTCGAGGGCCTGATTCACTACGACCTTGAAACAATCCCACAATCTTCTTATCTAACAATAGGTTTACCACCACATTTAAATAAAATGGGTCTTTTTTGAAATCCTTACCACAAAACAGTATTTCCTCTCTACTATATTCCGTACCCAAGAACATATCATTGAACTTTATAGGCTTGAAATCGGGCTCTATTTGGCTCATGACCCCTACCACGCAACCTAATGCTAATCCCTCATCTCCCATAGGTGGTAAAACAAAAATCTCATCAAATAACTCTAGTTCGTTCAGTCTTTTATTAAGTTTAACGTTGGCGAATATTCCACCGCTTAATGCTAATTTCTTTGTGTGTGGAGCCTTTTGGTGTAGGTTTCTTACGAGTTCAACCACCCTATTTTCGAAAAGAACTTGACCCGTATGGGCTATATCCTCTATCGCACCCTTGTTTTTCCAATACTTAGAACCCACAAACTCAAAATACTTCTTATACATATCAAGATAAACCTCTCCCGACTCAACGGGGTGATTATCAAGGTTAGTTTTGGTTCCCTCAATCTTTAAAACATCGCCCCAAGCCTTATATAGTTCAGGCCAAAACTTCCCATGCCCCGACAATCCAACAATCTTACCCTCATCCTTTAATCTTTTAAATCCTACAAACTCCGTAAGGCAAGAATAGTAGTGCCCTAACGACCTATGGTTTAAATTTAAGCCATCTATATATTTAAGTTTGCCATTAGAACCTAAGTACGTTTTAGAACTATGAAAGTTTACCCCTCCACTAGCATCGGCACAAAACACTAGTGTATCATCTTGGAATCCACTCATATAATAGGATAGTATCGAATGAGCCTCATGGTGGTCTATGTGTATATACTTATCTTGAGGAATTTCGAAATTATACATAGCCCTAAAAACCTCGATGCCTGTTTGCTTCGGTAGAAACGATGTGAAGTAATCTATTTGGCTTAAATCCATGCCATATCGTTCAATCAAATGTTGAATACTCCTAACGGGATACCTTTCAAAATCATTCTCAAAATCAACGTGGCCTTTGATACGAGTAAGACGTTCTTCCTCAATATTGGCAATAATCTTGCCATCAACCATATAACAAGCACCGCAAGAGTGGGCACCAACAATAAATCCTAAAATCTTATAACTTTTCATTTTCTTCTATTGCTTTTATAACCTTATCGCTAGTAATTAGTTTATGGCACTCGAAATGACGTGGGGTGTCCTCATGCTCGGGGCACCAATTCCAATTACCCTTGTCGAATCTAAACTTGGGATTATTCCAACAAGAGTTACAAATTGACTCATCGAAAAGCCTAATAGTGTTTATAGTAAACTCATGCTCCTTATTGGTGAAGTTTGAAATCAAATAAACCTTTTTCCTCAAACCATAAGATAACCACGATAGGCCACTAGATAAGCCTATAAAGAACTCACTATGGTATATTGTATTCATAGTGTTTTCAATAGATTTATCCTCCAACTCGGTGATGTTTCGTAAATCCGACGTTTTTTGCCCCATCATATCATTTTCCTTGGATATTTCTAAAACCTTATAACCCTTGCTTACTAAAAAATCAATCACATCTTGCCAATAGTACCATAGCTTACATTGGCTAGTGGAATACATTGATATACAAACATATTTCTCTTGCATAGGTCGTTCCTTTGGAACAAAATCAATAATTGGAACAATCTCCCTATGTGGTATATGTAAAATATTCGAAGCACTTTGTTGCAATGGAATCAATATTGGATTTATGGGTTCCTTGTGCTTATTCCAATACCAACCAATTTCAAACATAGCGATGATATCGTTTACGACTTCACCCCTTCCAACAAACTCTAACTCGGGATATGATTTTTCAAATAGAAAATTCTTAAACGTAGATACTATAACCTTGCACTCATAGTGCCTAGCAAACTCAAGACAATAAGGTATCCATGCCAACGTATCACCTAACGCTTTGCTTTCAAAAGATATAAATACCCTTTTTCCTTTAATCTTATCTAAAAAGTTGATTTGCTCAATCGTGCGACCTTCATATCTTATAATGATTGCCAAATCGGATAAATACTTGCGTTCTAATCTAACCCAACCCGAAATCCCAATGATAGTTTTATAAAGTGTTTCCTTAGATTTTCTATCTAGGATAGTTATTTCGTAATCTCTATTCTTACCACCATCGCCCGTTAATTGAAAATATAAACCATTGACGTGGTGTAAATTATAAGTTAGCATCCGCAATATTTTATAGTGTTGTTATATACGTTAGCATATCTATTTCTAATAGTATCGCTATCTAAATTATGGAATGATGATACCGCATAGTACATATCGCTCAAACGCATACATACCTTTTCCCAATCGTATTTCAATCTCACTTGAGTCATATCGAAAATAGTACCCTCATACATATCCATAGCCCTTTTTATGTTGGCAACTACTTCGCTTGTGGTTAATTCGTTAAGTTTAAACAATCCCACAATCTCCATAGAGCCTTTATAAGTAGCAACCATTGGTAGGCAACAACTAGCCGATTCCATTAGGGTCAAATTAGGATGCCCCGCCTCAAGCATAGAAGGATGTAGGAAAATAGTATGCTCATGGTATATCCTTAATAACTCATCCTCGGTAGGATTTGTAGCCACTAGATTGAGTTTCTCGTAGGATTTAAGGTCGCTATGAATATCAAAAAATGCTTTATTAGTATCGGTGCCAACGATTGTAATAGGCAAACCTAGTTCTCTCGCGGCCTCTACTCCAAACCTAAACCCTTTCCTATCGAATCCGCTATCCCCACCCAATCCGTTATTTGCAACCATAAGCAAACGATGTTCGGTAGGTCGGTTTGTGTTAGGTGTGAAATAGTTGGTATTAACTCCATGTGGGAGATAAAATAATTTATCGGTTTCATCAAAGTAGTTTAAAAGGTGTTCCGCGTGTGTAATTGAGAATATAGAATTTTTCATTCCCTCAAGATTGTGCTTGAAGCAATAGCTGTCTTTTCCGTAATGCTCGGTATGGTGGTCATGTAAAGAAAAAACATAAGGTATTCCCTTCCTATGGCACTCTTGTGCTAGATTACCCATGTGAACATGAACGAAATCGTATTGGTTAGGCTCAATTTGGTTTATGTACCTTATATCGACTTCATGTCCTAGTTCCTCTAAACAACCTTTGTACTCCCTAATAATTTTTTCTACCGCACCCCATCCCATTTGGCCTACGGGTTTTATCGGTATCAATCCCGTTTCTACGTGACAAATTTTCATGGCTTAATTATTTATAACTTGATTTAGAGTATCCTTTTCTAAAGTGCAATCGACCCCTAACATATTTTTATACATGATTATTTTTTCAAGATAAACTCTTAATGCGAGTTTGTTTTCCTTGCTTACCTCTTGATTTAATAATTCGGGGTTCTTATCTATTTCTTTTTGCAATTCCTTCATACGTCGATTCATCTTTTTTTGCTCAACTTCTATGTAAAACCATAGCATACTCTTTCGTATAGTATTTTTTAAAATCCTCATAGGAAATTTTTATCTTGTTTATCAATTAATGAATATCCATTTACTTGTGTAGTAAGACGTTTGTGTACTATACCCATCTTGTATGGAGAAATTTTAAATATTTGATTAAAGAACATATCACTTGCATCCCACTTCTCAACCCTTAATTTTTCTTTCAACCAACCGCTAACCATTTTAGGGAACATAATACATTGTAATCCAATGATGTGATTAGTAATGAAAGCAAGGTCTTGATTAGGTATATCTTGTGTTTTCGGAGATTGCAACCATCTATGTTCTAAGGTATGAGTATCGCCAAAACTAAAGTATCCTATATTGTTATCATCCACTATGCGACAAGCCTCAAATACCTTATTTGTAAACTCCTCGATTGGAACTTCAATAAGGCAATCGCCCTCGCATACAATTAAAAAGTCGCAATCGTTAAACTCACTTAAAATAGCATTTTTAAAGGCTTCGTAGCACCCATAGTGGGGAGGAGTTAAAGCGGTTCCAAGCCTATGTACTGTATCGTTATCAAACAACTCCATTGATACACATTGAGGTCGTTGGCAGTTGAATTTTGGTGGTAAATCCTTGTAGGGCTCGTTTGTGTGCAAGATATATTCGATACCATGGTTGGAAACTCTTTGCAATGATTCTCGGCTTTTTTGTTCTCTCTCATCGTTGATAGTTGTTTGTATATGAACAAGTTTGACCTTTGGTTTTCTATTCACCCATTTAAAGTATCCCGTATTTTTATAGGTATTTAAGTTTTTTGAGTTTACGGAATACTTTTCTTTTTTATAAACCACATCGCCATCGTAAAACTCTAGAATTATATCTATTGCTTTTCCGTTGTAGGTAAATTCCTTTTTAAATTCTCTACACTTGCTTATTTGGAAACTACCATTGTAGAACTCCCCACCATCCTCATTCATAACGACCTTAACAAGCCTATCATCCACGTTATAAGTAAAGAAGTAGAACATATAAGTGTTAGGTTGCTTCTCGATGGGAACAATAGAATAATACTCACTATTAGATGCCACACCTAGTCCACTATGTTTAAGGAATGTTTCCTCATGGTTGTTAATTAGAGTAACGTCGCCCACCTTAGTATTAACTTTCTTAACCATGTAATCCTCTAAAAAGTTTTGGGCACCAATCTCTTGACAGGCCCTATTGTACTCATCGGGATTCCTTACATCATCAAAAAGATTCAAAAAGAAATCAACATCAAAGGTCATACCATTTGTTTGGATTCCTTTACCGAATGGGGTGTTCAAAGTTCCTAAATAAGCGGTATTAGATTTGGATACACTTTCAAATGATTCCTCAATGGTGGGGATATCTCTCTCATCTAGGATTACATCATACGTCGAATAGAAGAATCGTTTATATCCTAAATCCTTAGCAAATTTGGATGCGGTGAGCAAGTTGATTAAAACAGTTAAAGATTGATTGCTATGTTTTAATCCATTTATTTGAATATCGACGTGAAACTCATTGGTGTGCCTATAAAACCTAGTATAGTAAGAATGGTGTGTTAATGGGTTATAAGCATCGAATAAATAAAAATCAACCATCCTTTGTATTTCCGCATCTACGGGGTAGTGTGAAATCAAAATGATTTTTCTACCTAATGCTTTCATACTCAAAATGGTATCCTTTGTTAGTTGTACTCGACTTTTTAGATTTGGGTAAGTACCTATGATGAGAACTTCCTCCTTATTGTTTTCTTTTTGTGGATTTACCAAGTTGATTAATTTTTGTGCATCCTCATCGATGTTACCGCTCAAATAATTCATTCCCTCCTCTTTGTGGTATCGGTTTAGATACACGTCAAGGTTATACATTAACTTAGGTAAGGTGGGATATTGTAGTGCTTCCTTAATTACAATGGGGTTTAATTCCTTATTTCCTCTATCACCTTTGGATGGAAACAAGAAAAGGTCGGCACATTTAAAGAAATCATCGGTATCGCTCCTTTCACCCCAAATAATACAATTGTTCAATCGCTCATCCTCTTGCTTCCACTCCATCAAAGGTTTCCAATAATTTTCGAAATTCTCGGCTTGATTGCCTAAAAAATGAAACTTGATTTTATACTCATGCAACTTTGCACATAGTTCGAAAGCATACTTTTGATTTTTTCTAGGGGTAAATAAACCAACGATGATAACATGTTTATAGTCGGGTTCTAACCCTAGCTTCTTTCTATACTCCGATTTTTCTTGAGGCTTTTTATCTACGGGATATTCAATTACTTCATAAGGAACCCCTAAATGTAGATATTTCATTGTATTGTACGGACTTACAAATACAAACTTATCGGGGGTATATTTCTTATTACTAGGGTTAAAGCTACTATCGTGGGTGGTTTCGATGATGGTATAGTTCCTATCCTCTCTATAAACCCAATCGCTAAGTTCATTGCTCATGAACATTTCGGGGAACTCCTCCATCGATATAACGTCGGGTTGAAAAGATTGAACTATATCCTTAAACTCTTGAGTTTTATTTTCTCCTAAAGATTTGAACCTATCGTTACCAACTAGATTGATAATTCGGTTACGTTGTACCACAAACTTCCATGCTGCAAAAACGTGTTCTACCACCATCAATTCAAACTCATCCTTAAGTAAAGCGACCTTGTTAGCGGTTACTTGTGGGGCACCACCCGTACTCAAGTGGGGTGTTACTATTAAAAGTTTTTTCATTTTGAATATTTAAAATAATCAAAGAACCAACGATAACGATTGTATATCCATTCGCAAATACCATCACCTAGTATTGCCCTAGCTTCCGATGGTTTCATTTCTAATCTATTTCTTATTGTGTGGTCACAAAAAGCAGCTATTGAATCATCCTCGTAAGTTATTTGAGGAATAAAATCAAAATTGTGATTGTAGTATGGAATTTCTAGGTAATTGTAAATTCTAGCCATCTCTATGTCGGGTCGTAAACAAAAATCCTCATACTTGATAAATAAAATCTTGTGAGCATTACCCACTTGTATGACCGCCTCTAGCCTTTCTATTGCTATACCGATTGGAACTCCCGATGCAAAAGTATCAACACGTTTAGATATTGTTACATTAGATAAGTTTCCCCAATTAATCATATTGTTATCAAGTTGAGGGTCACGTCTAAATAGCTTTTCCATGCTACAAAATACATCTCGTAAATCCCTAACCATACATATAACCTTGGGTTGGTACGTCATAAACGATTCTAGCCAATCTATATAGAATCCCCATGACCGACCCTTATCCAAATAATATTTTTTGTCCGTTAAACCTTTAGCATATCCATGTATGCCATCGTTACAAAAAGAAGCAAATGCTTTAGTTGTAATATTTCTATCTTGAGCCCTAAACTCGGGAACCTCCGAGTAGTTTCTCCTAGCCCCATATATTAATTCCATCAATCCACTTGTAGGGGTCACATAAAAATCGGGGTTTTGCCCTATGATGTTTTGCAACATAGTAGAACCACTACGAGGTAGGCTACTTTGAAAAAAGATTTTAGGATACATTTTTTATATGGTTTATAACTTGTTCAACCGATGGATGGCACTCAAATGTTTTTTTATTTTCTAGGCATTTAATTAATGGTGGTACGCCTTGTATGTTTCCCCATTCCTTTACACCATACTTCATGTTTGACCCGCACTCTAAATCGCAACCCCCTCTTATATACCCATACTTGTAATCTTGAGTTCCCTTTCTATATGGTATTCTAAATTCGGAAATCAAAGATGAGCCTAGGTGTATTATGTTGGTATCGGTAGTTCCCGCTAAATGTAACAATCCGCTATCCATGGTAATAAAAGCATGAGCATTGCTAATGATATGCCACGTATCGGATATCGACGTTTTGTTCATTAAGTTTAAACCCTTTTCAATCTCGAAATTGAATACGGGCTTATCTACGTTAAAAAATCCTTTTTCCGATGAGTCCTTACCTACCGATACTACACTATAACCTAATTCAATCAATTTAGCGGTGAGGTTCATCCAATTAATTGCTGGCCAAGTTCTTGTTCCCCATGTGGTTACGGGATGTATTACGACGTACCTTTCGCTAGGTATATGTTCCTTTTTTATCTCCTCCGTTGGTAGGTAAAAGCACTCCATCTCGCTTTTAGTAAGCATAAAGCCTAAGTGAATTGCATGAAATTGCCTTATATCAATCCGATTGTGCTTGTACTCTATACCTCTATCATTCTTTTTACCGACGTTGTAAAATGAGTTATGAACTAAGTAGTTATCATTAATATATCCAAAATCTACCGATTTAAATTTATAGCTAAACTCAACGTAGGGGTTCCTCTTAAATAGTTCGGGCATAGGAGAAAGCACAGTAATCTTTTGGCCATAAGCCTCACTTATCTTTCGTATGGTAGGGGTCGCACATATCAAATCCCCTAACCCGTTACATGCCTCTAAGTTTAAACAAATTGGTTTCATATAGTTAATAAGTAATCGTAATACTCGTTAGCATTTTTATCAAGAGCCCTATCTATTACTCGATATCCATGTAGTTCTAAAAATCTTATTGATGCCTTGTTAGGAGTTAAATCCTCAATCCAAATTTTAGGCTTATCCCTCATCAACAAATTAATCATTCCTTCTAAAGCGGATAACTCATGACCTTCAATATCCATCTTTATAAAAGAAACTTTATCATCTATCATCAAATCATCTAGCTTCATTACTATATTATGCTTACCACCATTGGCATCTACGCGAACCACACCACAATTGAATTGGTGGCCATCGTTGTAACTAACTATTGAGGTTCTACTACCAACACCGACGTTGAAAGATTTTACACCAACTAACCTAGAGGTATTATATCTAAGCAAAGAATAGTTCTCATCGTGAATTTCAAATGCTAATATTCTTGCATCGGGGAAATGATACTTGAATTGCAAAACATGGTTACCTATGTTAGCACCTATATCCAATATATACCCCGACGTATCAAAAAAATCTTTCCAACGATTGAAAATCTCAAATTCGAAAAAATCTTGATGCTTAACAATATCATCGGAAATACATTCGGGTGATTCAAATATTTTCATAGGAACACCCTTGATTGAAACCAATCTAGTATCTCTAGCCATTATTAATATTTTTCGTATGACTTTTCTTCAATGATTGAGGAACCATATTGCTCATTGATTTTCCTCTTTATAGAAGCCCTCTCATCATTTTTCTTATATACGTTACGAGCAAGTTCGATAAACTTTTCTCCAAAATCTTTTTTCCTCTCGCAATCTCTTTTGCCATCTTCGATGTGCCATAACTCCTCATTGATTGAAAAAAGCAAAAGGTAGTTTTTGTCCTCCTCGTAGTTGGGGTCAATTTCTTTCGCTATCTTACATAGCAAACTCCACTCTTTATGTATATTTATGTGCTTAGAAGGTTCGGAGATGTAGCGAAGTTTGTTTTGAAGGATTGATACCTTATCAAATAATTCGCCAATAGAAACGGGGATGCTTACTTGCATGGTAATTATCTCTAAAGTCTTTAATTTTGTATGGCTAAGATAGTGAAAATTAAATTTTTTTGAAGTGATAATTTGGCTTTTTGGACAACCTTGTAGTGGCAAAACTACCCTAGGACATTTATTGTTTGACCACCTTCATACGAAAGGTGAAAAACCTATCCTTATCGATGGTGACAAGTTTAGGGAAGTATTTAACGATGTAAATTTTGGTAAGGAGGCAAGGCTTAAAAACGTTGAAAGAGCCATATCGGTAGCCAAATACCTAGAGTCGTTAGGCCATTTTGTTATTTGTAGCTTCGTAACTCCTTACAAATCAATGAGGTATGATATAAAACAACTTATGCCTTATACTAGGTTTGTATATTTGACCTACGAGGGTAAAAGGGGTAGAGAGGATTATCATGTTAAGGATTTTGAGATTCCAAGCACTAAAGAGGAGGATTTCTTAAATTTAAATACCTCCAAGCATGGGGAGCAGGATTGCTTAAGTTTAATAAAGTTTAAATTTAATATATGAGTAGTAAATATGCTTTGTTTATAGGTCGTTGGCAAAACCTACACGATGGCCACGATTGGTTATTTAATCAAAAAATTAAGCAAAATATACCCGTATTGATTGCTATTAGAGATGTGGATACCGATGAGAACAATCCTCGTAGTGCCCAACAAGTAAAAGAGATATTAGAGATTCGTTATCAAGAACTTATATCAATTGGCAAAGTCCGTATAATCATAATCCCCGATATCGTAGGGGTTTATTACGGGAGGGATGTAGGGTATGAAGTTAAGGAATTTGTACCCCCACCCGAAGTAGCCGAAATAAGCGGAACCAAGATACGTCAAGCCTTAAAAGAGGGTAAAAAAGCTAATATATGATAGTTGAAAAACGTAGGCACATAGCCAAAACTATATCGTATAGATTAGTAAGTAGCGGTATAGGATTTGCCATCATGTACTTTGCCTCGGGAAGCCTTAAAATAGGGGCAATTTTCTCTATTGCCGAACTAGTCTATAAACCCCTTCAATACTATATCCATGAGAGGGTTTGGTATAGATACATAAAATATGGATTAAAGAAGGATTAAGGGCTTTTTTGTAGTTTAAATTTCGTTATTTTTGATATGGTTATGTGATTCGGATTTAAAACCGAAATAGGAAAACTATGTCCGAGTCCGATTTATTGTATATCAAGCAACTTTTGATTCAGCTATCCGAAAAACAAGATAGCATGAATGATAGGCTTAATGATATTGATACCCACTTAACTAAAATCTCCACCACAGTTATTGGAGATAAGCAGTTCGGTCACGTCGGACTAGTTAAGCAAGTGGAAAAGCTAAATAAATACGTTGAAAATGATAAACTCCGCAATGCAACCATCGTTGGAGGTGTTGGGGTAGTTGGAATTTTATGGACACTATTTTTAAAACTTATTAAATTCTAGATATGAAACCATGGATTAAATGGACTCTTATTGCGATTCCCGTTTTAGTGGGAGGATTCTTGATTTATAAACAAGTAGCAAAACCCGATGAGAAAAAAGATGATGAGGTACCTCCTCCACCTAAACCGACCCCAACTCCAACTCCTACACCTACAACAGGTGCGGGATTTCCTATTAAAAAAGGAAGTAAGGGAGCGATAGTTCGTGAGTTGCAACAATACCTTTTAAGGATTGATAGTAAGTCGTTACCACGTTTCGGTGTGGATGGAAGTTTTGGTAGTGAAACCGAGGGTGCTTTAAAAAAGATTACGGGCAAAACAAGTGTTGATACTCAAGTTGAGTTCGATACAATAAAAACTAGAGCAAGAAGTTTTATAACGGGTTCACCTTTAGTTTTTCAATACGATTCACCAATGGTACAAGTTTCTCCAATATTAACAATTTAGTGATATGAAAAATAAAAATTTGATTTGGATTGGATTAGGCACCGCGGTAGTTGTTGGGGTCGGATTGTTTTTTCTCGTTAGGGGTAGAAGTAATCGATTAGCAAGACAACAATGGTTGGATGCGGGAAGCCCTGGCACATTTGACCAATGGCAAAAGTTAAGTAATGCGGAAAAAATGCAATTGCTATCGGCTCAAACGCAAATACCTGCCGAGGCGGTAAGTGGTGGTATAAAAGTTGGTAATACTCGTATTGACTTGAGTAAGTTTAAACTAGATATGAATGAGGTTATGAGAATATTAACCGAGCCCGTATCTAAAGAAAAGAAATACGCAACGTTGAAGGAATCGGGAGTACCCGACCAAACAATTTCTTTGGTTAAGAAAGCAGATGAGGCACAGCAAAAGAAAGCATTGGCCGATACTTTGAAAAGATTAAGAAAACAAGATAGTACGTTAATTGGAATTAAATGATGGTGATACGAGAGGTTAATACCCTCAAGTTGATTGAATATATTGAGAGTGCTTGGAAGGGGGATGTAAACCTCCACGTGTTTTATGATAGGTCTTTGAATTTGAAATCCTTAGAAAACATGGTGAGAGATACTCACGATAAGATTCTTGATTTAAACAATCAACAATCGGGGTTAAGTTTTTTTGGGATAGAACATGATAGTGTAAAGATTGGATTTATCGTATTGAACGAGCAATTCAATTTCTTATATAGCTTCGGTGTTAGGCATGACTTTAGAAATGGAGATATGCTTGAGCCAATATTCTTTTATATACGGAAAAAGTTGAAGGATAACTTTTTTTGCTTAATGAAT
>Ga0208644_1002998_pt1 | contig 13232 bp, 23 predicted proteins | sample VirMetDEL_Nov_18_FD_184517 | JGI IMG/M metagenome (GOLD analysis project Ga0208644, IMG submission 184517) | Aqueous microbial communities from the Delaware River and Bay under freshwater to marine salinity gradient to study organic matter... | ecosystem: Environmental > Aquatic > Marine >... | reverse complement strand
CGCGCCAACATCATGGCATCGACACAGAGATAATCTGATATAATGCATCATGGCTACCAAAGACCCGCGATTAACAAGACTTGGACTTGAAGGCTACAACAAGCCTAAAAGAACTCCCAATCACCCGAGCAAGTCTCACGTTGTTGTTGCAAAAGAAGGCGACAAGATTAAAACGATTCGATTTGGCCAGCAAGGCGTAAAAGGTTCGCCAGCCAGAAAAGGCGAAAGCAAATCAGACAAAGCTCGCCGCGCATCTTTCAAAGCTCGCCACGCAAAGAATATTGCCAAAGGCAAAATGTCTGCGGCTTATTGGGCGGACAAAGTTAAGTGGTAAAAGATTACGATGCGTGCAGTTTAATTTTGACGATTATTCAGTTGAGCGGCGGCGCGTATAACGCTGAAGAAATTTCAGAAATAATTGAAATGATTAAGCTGTACGAAGAAGAAGAAGGCGAGAGCGACAAGCGCAAAGTCTTTCAACTTTTCGTCAACGACGAACAGACGGAGCATTGATAAATGAGCGAATACACTAATCTCAATCCGTCAGGACATCTGCTTTTTGATATTGCAAGGCTGAACATCGAAGAAGCTACACCGTTGAACCTCTTTGGTTACAACGAGTCTGTCGGTACAACTTATGAGACAATCTGGAATTTTGGCGGGCCATATACTTTTCCAGTTTCTGCTGTTGTCATGTCCGTTGCAAGTTCAAGCGCAGCAGATACGTCAAAGCCAATCAAGGTCACTGGACTCAATGACAAATGTGAAGTAATCAGCGAGATCATTACAACCAACGCGGTGGATGGAACCACTCCTGTTGCTGGCACTTTATCTTTCTATCGGATCAATCAGGTTTTGAATCTGACAGGAACTCATGCTGGCAACATATCTGTCACAAATGGCGGAACGACCTATGGCTATATTGCTGCTGGCGAAGGCATATCACAGGCTTGCGTCTATACTGTTCCGGCAGAGCATTCAATATATCTATTCCGAATTGACTTGAATTCTGCGACTGCAAACTCAAACCAGTATCTGACCCTAAGAAATAAAACTGTCAGCAGCACTGGACTGGTTGTAAACACTGCAAGAGCAACATCCGCAACAACTCAATCAAGCTATGACAGGCAAGTCCCATTTCGCATCAATGAAAAAACTGACTTTGAGTTTGATTGCAAATCAAGTAACAGCACAAACGAAGTAGCAATCTTTGTCGAAGCTGTTTTGCTCAAGAATCCGTGGGGACGTGAATAATGCCGCTCAAAAAAGGTTACGGAAAAAAAACAATATCAAAAAACATTAAACGCGAGATGGCTGCTGGCAAACCTCAAAAGCAAGCAGTCGCAATTGCGTTGTCATCTGCTCGAAAATCAAAACGGAGAAAGAAACAATGAACAAACTCAAGATAGCATTCGACATTGCGCGGTTCGTTCTTTTCATCGTCACCAGCCTGAAAACTCTGGTGCTTAACGCTGAAGAACAACTGCCAGAGTCTGGTCACGGCGCAGAAAAATTTGCAGCTGTAAAACAAGCAGTGATTATGGCTGCTGGCTATGCCGACATAGCTTCAGAAGCCATTGAAGCTCTGGACGCATTTCTGGAAGAGCAAATCAATTCAACTGTAGCAAAATGGATAAACTCCGGCACTTCAAACTAGCCGAATTTGCTTGCAAGTGCGGATGTAATTCTGACGGCAGCGAGATGGACGAAACGCTGCTGGAGGCTCTGGACGCAATCCGCACTCTGTGCAACTTTCCCTTCCCAATATCAAGCGGCTACCGCTGCCCGAACCATCCAGACGAACGCATTAAGAGCGCGCCAGGAGCGCATTCTCGTGGCCTGGCTGTGGATATACGGGTTAGTGGAGAAAATGCCTTAGAACTGCTCAGAATCGCTCTGAACGCCAATATCTTCACGGGATTCGGTATTCATCAGCGTGGCAGCGGCCGATTCATACATCTGGACATCGCCGCAAGCTATGAGTTCAGCGCGCCGCGACCGCATATCTGGTCATACTAGGGTTTACAAAATAAACTGATATATTTATAATCTCTTAGGGTCAGGATTCGCCTGGCCAATCTAGGAGAAACAAAAATGACAACCAAAAAGAAAGTAACAGCCGGAGAAATCTGGCAAACGCTATCCGCCATTGACTGCTCTGATCATGTCGAAAAGAAAGGCAACTTGACATATCTTTCTTGGTCGTGGGCTTGGCAAATCCTGATGGAAAACTATCCAGAAGCGCAATACAGTTTTGCGCCGCATGAGGTCATGCCAGATCAGACAGTAATGGTTCATTGCCAGATCACGATTGACGAAGTGACTCGAACAATGTGGCTTCCTGTCATGGATCACAAGAACAAAGCAATCGCCAATCCAAGTTCCTTTCAAGTTAACACTGCAATGATGAGGTGCTTGACCAAGTGCATCAGCATGTTTGGGTTGGGCGCTTACATATATGCGGGAGAGGATTTGCCGCAAGCAGAACAGGAAAGGCGTGACTCGCCTTTAACTGACGAACAATGGGAAGTAATCAGCGATCTGCTTGAAGCTACCGATACTGACCACACCAAGTTCTGCGAAGCCTACAAGATTCATGCTGCTTTCGACCTCAAGCAAGAGAACTATGAGAATGCGAAAAGTATGCTTGAGCTTAAACTGAAAAAGCTGGAGGCTCAGAATGCGAGTAACTGAACACGAACAAAGGTCGGACGGATGGCTCGCTGCCCGTCTTGGCGTCCCAACTGCCAGCGGCTTCAGCAAGCTGATTACCTCAACCGGAAAAAAGGCTGCTTCTTTTGACAGGTATGTCAACGAGCTAATCGCGGAAAGGCTGACAGGTCAAACCACGTTTGTTCCGACTACTGACGCAATGCAGCGCGGCACTGACCTCGAACCGCTCGCCAGAGCTTTCTATGAAATGGTCTATGACCTGAAAGTATTTGAGGTTGGGCTTTGCCTTCACGATGACATCGATGCCGGAGCTTCGCCTGACGGATTAGTTGGTGATGACGGGTTGCTGGAAATCAAGTGTCCACTTGCCAGCACGATGATTGGATACCTTCGAGACAACAAACTGCCGACCCAATACGTTCAGCAAGTTCAAGGACAGCTTTGGATCACTGGCAGAGACTGGTGTGACTTTCTTGCATGGCACCCAAACACGCAAGCTCTGCTTGTAAGAGTTGAGCGAGATGACAAGTATATTGCTGAACTGGCCTCAATAGTATGTGAAGCGATTGATGTGATAAACGAAAATGTAAACAAACTCGGGAGAAATAACTAATGAATCAATACGACAATACAAATCGCGGCGTTCTGTTTGTAGACAGAAACAAAAAGTCCGACAATCATCCTGACTTCAATGGTCGAATCAATGTTGACGGAGTGGAAAGATATATTTCTGCATGGATGAACAAATCGCAAAGAGGAGAAGATTATTTCTCACTTTCTCTTGGCAAGGTTGTTGAGCAGCCGAAAGCTCAACAGAAGCCAGCGGAAGATGATGACTCGGACGTTCCATTCTAGCTAAAAAAAGCCCCGTCGAAAGACGGGGCAAATCAAAACAACATCTCATGGAGAAATCACAATGATCTCGGATACAAGTATAACACCTTTCCACGTTTTCGTTGAGAAAGCTGTTAGGAAAACTGGCATATATAAAAAAGCAGAAATTGCCAGACGATTGAATGCCAGCCCGCAATTAACAGGAAAATGGCTGAAAGCGAATGACGTAAAACTTTCAACCGCTCACAGAATCGCAGCAGCTTACGGTATGACTTTGCAAGAATTTCTGGAGGGCTAACAATGACTGGACAGCATTGGGTAGTAAATAGCAGTACAACTCGCGATGATTTCATAAACCACGTCACGGAATTGTTCAACAAACATCACTACGTCACTTTTACTTGGGACGTTGCAAAGCAAAGAACCAAACGACAAAACAACGCGCTGCACGTTTGGCTTGGTCAGGTCGCTAACCTCTTAAACGAATCTGGAATGGACATGAAAAAAACATTGAAAGCGGAAACAGATATTCCGTGGACAATGCAAAGCGCAAAAGATCACTTGTGGCGACCGATCCAGAAAACTCTTGTCGATAAGGAATCAACAGCAGACTGCGAAACGACTGACTACAACAAAGTCTATGAGATTCTGTCGCGGCACTTCAGCCAGAAGTTCGGCATCACTCTACCGGAGTGGCCGAAAAATGATTAAATACACTATTCGCCAGAACTGGCGAGACCACATTGAGCGCAACTTGAAAAATGAAAAACTCAACGAACGAACAATCGCAGACTGGAAAAAATCACAGTACGTCGGACTTGCTGGAGAATTGTGCTTTGCAAGATTTCTTGATGACAATGGTATTGATTTCGACTATTGCGGTGACAAGTCTTATGATTTTGATTTTGCTTGTGGTGACACTTTTATTGATGTGAAAAGTAGATGCAGCAATTTTATTCCGGTTCCTTACGGTACTGATTTTGCAATAACAGACTATCTCGAATTCCAGAGGACAGATATTTACGTTTTCACAGCTGTTTGCGAAAAAGAAATTTATCTGCTTGGATGGGAACACAAAGACAGGTTCTGGAATCACGAACATGCTGTCAAATGGAAAGCTGGTGACAAGCGATCACAATCTATTGTCAAAGCTGATTGCACATCTCTGAAAGTTTGCTATCTGGCTCCAATGGAATCGCTTTTAACTTACCTTTCTGTCAAAGATGAAAACTCGACGCTGTAGTTTATGCCGAAAGAAAGTGCCAGCAGAGTCTGCTGTAATCGGATCGCTAAAAGCGTTCTGTTGCATGGAGCATCTGGTCGAATATGCTAAGTCTGCAAAGGCTCAGGATTTTGCAAAGAAGAGTAAAAAGAAACAAACTCGTGAATTTAAGAAGCAACAACTCACTCGGAGGGATTATGAGAAAATTGCTCAGACTGCTTTCAACGCTTATATTCGCGCCCGTGATTTTCATTTACCGTGTATTTCTTGTGGTGCTTATCCTAATTCTGCTCCTGTTGGCGGCAATTTTGACTGCGGGCATTTTAAGTCTATTGGCTCTTGCCGACATTTGCGTTTCCATCTCTGGAACGCGCACGGGCAATGCAAACGCTGCAACAGATACCTTTCTGGAAACATTGTGGAGTACCGCAAAGGACTCTGTGAAAGGATTGGGAAACAAAAAGTGGAAAGCCTAGAAGCCGACAACAGACCGCGCAGATACAGCATTGATGATTTGAAGCGAATCGCCAGACTTGCTCGCAAGAGGATGAAACGCTATGACACACCATGACACACCATGACACGCTATGAAACCAGCAGAGCCTAATGAAAGCCAGAAAATAAAAGACAAGCGGCGAGAACAGCTTGAGCAGGATATTCGGGATTATCTGGATAAAGGCGGGAAGATCACAGACGCAAACTCAATTCCTGATCGACCAAAACGAAAGAAGCGAAATTTTGGGAACATTCATATCCGGCAGAGTTGATGCGGTATACTAAGGTTCCGCTAAAAAATAAATCTAGCGAAAACAGATGGTTATAGCATTTTCAGCAAGCGCAAAGTTTCTTGTTTGGCAAACAGTAACCAAATAGTAACCACTAGACGGTTCATTTTGTTTTTTGCAGGCAAAAGAAAAGCCAGCACTAGGAGGAACTGGCTTTACTTCCGCTCCAGATTGATTTAAATTTGGAGCTTCGGTTATGGAGGCCGATCAGAATGAGGGGAAGAAATCCTGTCTCGGGCAACCGATACGGCATTTTCTCTGATCTGAACGCCTCCGTCAATACCGAACTGCGGTAGTGGGATGGTCTGTTATTCGCCCGCCACTATAAATCCGAGGGAACGACCTAAAATCCGCAGGCGTTATGGGTAGTTGCTTAGCGAACTGACTTTGGTTTAATCGCCTACAGTGATACGCAATATAGCAGCGGCATTGAACGCGGGTCGGCGGCGAGCAAGTCGTAATCAGTGCATTGAGAGCTTTGCTCAGTGATCTCAACCAGCTACAGCGACCGAAGTCCGAAGTGGCCGGAAGATACCAAAGCGGTGGTTCGCCATCGCTAGGGTGAGTATTGCCAGCGTGTTGCTCGCTCAGAACCGATTGGCCCAAAGAAAACTAGGAGAAACACAATGATAGAACTTAGACCACACCAAGAAACAGCAATCCAGCAGATAAGACAGTCGTTTGCTGCTGGTAATCGAAAAGTATTACTCGCTGCTCCGTGTGGATTCGGCAAGACACTGACCGCCGCGTGGATAGCCAGGTCGGCTATTGAGAAGGGAAAGCGTGTTACATTCTTTGCCGACAGGATCAAGCTGGTAGACCAGACGCTGATCGCTTTCGATATGCTTGGCATTGATTACGGCGTCATACAAGCTAACCACTGGCTGCAAGATTATTCTAAGCCAGTGCAGATCGCATCCATCCAGACCATCACCAGAAGAAAAGAGATGCCGCACTTTGATCTTGGGATTATTGACGAATGCCACACTGCTTACAAAGGCATGACGAAGCAAATGGAGAAATGGAACAACATCCGCTTCATTGGGTTGTCTGCCACACCATATTCGCGAGGGCTTGGTTGCATTTGGGACGACCTACTTGTTCCGGTCACGACAGAGGAACTTATCGAGCAAGAGTATCTCACTCCTGTTCACTACTACGGCGGCAGGTCTGTCGATGTATCAGCGATCAAAACCAAAGCGCTCGGCACCGGAGGTTCCGATTACGATCCAGATGCACTTGCAAAAGCTATTGAAGATGATGACCAGCTTGTTGGTGATATTGTGAGAAACTGGCTGGAGCATGGCGAGAATTCACAAACGATTGCATTCTGCCCTTCGATCAAGCACAGCAAATATTTGGTTGAGATTTTTAATCAACACGGAATCCGAGCAGAACATATCGACGGCTACACTGAACCAGCCAGGAGAAAAGAACTCTACGAAGGCCATGAGGCTGGTGAGTTCAAAATACTTTCTTGTTCTCGACTGCTTGGCGTTGGCTATGACTCGCCGCAAACTCGATGCTTGATCGACTGCCGACCAACCAAGTCGACCATTGCTTACCAGCAAGCTGCAGGAAGGATTATGCGGATCAGTCCTGGAAAGGATTACTGCATCTACATTGACCACGCTGGCAACGTCCAGAGGCATGGTTTTGCAGAGACAATTGTGCCAGACCAACTGGATAACAAAGAACAAGGCTTCAACGAAAAGAAACAGCTCAAGAAAAAAGAAAAAGAAGAATTATCCGTTAAAGACTGCAAAGAGTGCGGACAGCAGATGATGGGACTCAAGTGCAAGTCTTGTGGGTATGAGATAAAGATAACCGAAGCACTGCAAAGCACTAATGAACTGCTAGTCAGGTTGAAGGACAAGCCGAAGCAGTTTGACAAGACCGTGAAATCCCACTGGTACAGCAACCTCCTGAACTATGCCCGCAGATCAGGTTACAAAGATGGGTGGGCAGCGCACCAGTATCGCCAAAAGTTCGGAGTCTGGCCTCGCCAGTTGGCGGTTGATACCCGCCAGGTCATGCTGCCTGAGGTCGAAAACTACATAAAATCCCGCAAAATAGCGTTTTCACACGCCAAAAAATACTAATAAAAACAAAAACATATAAAAATATATAAAAAAAGATAAAAAAAGTTGTACATTTATAAATATTTTAGTTTATACTGCGCTCATTGATTGGGAATGGCCCGATCCACTAGGAGAAAGAAACATGACAATCACCTGCACCGACCAAATCGAACTTGCGATAATTTGCGCGCAACTTGCTCGCGAAGAAGTTGGCTTCATAGCAGACGCGAAAACTTTAAAAATCACATTGACCGGCAGTTACTAACAGCAAATCAAACTAGGAGAACAAAATGGCAACACGAGCAACTTACCGATTCATCAACAACCTAATGGCACCAGATGTTTGCGTCTACATTCATTGGGACGGGTATCCACGCGGCGCGGCAATTTATCTTGAAAAAGCATTGATCCACGCAACTGATAACAAACGCACTATGCTGGAATCTTTTATAGCTGCAAACGAAAGCGCAGAAATAACTTCTTCTCACGAAGCGCACGGCGATACAGATTATCGTTACGACATCGATGCTAAACTGCTGACAGTTACAGTTTGGCGGCGTGAAGGCCACTGGAACAACGTGACCGAAGAATATACCGAAAGCTGGAATCACGAAGTTACAACTCGACTGGCCAACTTTATCGGAGAAGAGACAGCAGCTTAAAGAGCCAGACTCAAGCTCATTCATTGAGTGGGCTTGCTGGTTGGCTTTTCAAAATTAACCAAACTAGGAGAAACAAAAAAGATGAAAATCAACACAATGAACGACCTCATAGCTGCTGTCTGTCATGCCGTTCACACAAACGACATGGAGGCTTTAGATAGCGCAGAAAGATGTTATGAACAGTGGATAGCTGACAAAGAAACGATGCTAGCCGCAAGAAGGCTTTTTGTTTTAGCGTGGAACTCAATAAAAGACTAGGAGGTAAAATGGAAGATAGCAAAGGAAGAAAACAACTCGTCCTGAACGAAACCGCAACTGCGCTTTTCGAGAAAACGAAAAAGCAGATCAGCGAAGAAATCGGGATTCAACTCAACAACTCACAATTCATTGAAATATTGTGTGGTAGATTTTTAAAACCGTAACTAGGAGAGCATCATGACATACGATAATTATTGGAAAAAAACGCAAGCCATGAAAAGAAAAGTCAGAGCCGTTATTGAGGAAAACATCGACTCGGTTATCCGCTGCGGCGAGTTCGACCCGTCAGAGTCTGTAATCAAAGAGGTCTGTGCTATTCTGGTCGAGTATCATGGTTCCGACATTCTTTATGAGGTCATCGATGGCGACAGAGAAATTGCTGAATTTCTTTGGAATCGCGAATCTCTGGCGGCTGGCGACAGAGTTCACAAGCTGTTTCACAAGTGGGCATTCGAGCATCTTGAAAGGAATCAGGATATGGCTTGGGACTATTGGGAAGAACAGCGCATGGCTCCTGTGGAGGACTACCGATGAAACAATTTGCACCAATAGCTTTTATCCTGGCGCTGTTCGCTGTTCTTGGAATCGCTGGCAATGCTGACTTGGAGGATCAGCAAGCACAGGATCGAGAATACTGCGAGCTTGTAGCTTTGTGGAAAGCAACGCCTGACGGCTACGTTGGAATTCCGCCGTACAGATCAGACATTGATTGTGTGAATATCGAGGGGTCAAAATGATTACGCAAGAAAGATTAAAAGAATTATATTTTCACTGCCCAAAAAGCGGAGAATTTATCAGGAAAAAAACTAGAGCATCAGCAAAGAAAGGAAGCAGTGCTGGGTGGGTAAATTATTATGGGTATATCGAGATGAGTGTTGACATGAAAAGGTATTATGCTCACAGATTGGCTTGGTTATATCATTACGGAGAATTTCCAGAAAAAGGTTTTGTTGTTCACCATATAAATTCCGATGGTGGTGACAATAGAATTGAAAATTTACAGGTTCTAACAAAAAAAGAAAATCTCCGCAAACCATGGTACATTGAAGGAAACCAAAGACCATACAGGCCAAAGCATTATCTGTGCTAAAATTGGTGGATGAAAAAAGTAGACTCAGAGGGCATTCTGCTGATTGAGCATTGCAGCGAATGCCCTTACCACCAAACCGATGATTACAATCCAGCCAGACATTGGTGCCACAACATCAAGTCTGGCTCGGCTGTTGAAGTATCCATAAATTACGAGTTCCCAATTATCTGTCCTCTTGAGTCAGTCTGATGGCCACGCTTAACGATCTGATTCCTGATTCAGACGTCAGTTCAACTGGCGATACTGATTTCAGCGGCAGCAGCACGCTATACCTCAATATTGACAATGAGCCGAATGGCAGTTCAAGCGATTGGGTTGGCAACGGCACATCCGAATCTGATTGCGAATTCGTTTTCGGTCTATCCAATGTCAATTCAGACTTTGACAGCATGACCAGTCTTGGCATTGAGTGGGATGGCGTAGCTAGTGGATTTTCAGATGATACTTGCACAGTCACTGCTGTAATTAAGAATTCGTCAGGAACCGATCTCACTAACACGATCACACTGTTCACCGAATCGACAACAACAAGAACGCAAAGCACTCAAGCCTTTTCAACATATTCAGGCTCCAAGACGGATTGGGATGGCGCAGAGCTATTCCTGAACTGGACTTATTCCAAAAGCAAAGGGCCAGACAATGGCCAGTGCTTGCTATATGGAGTTCGGGCATCTGGAACTTATCAAGTTGCTCTGCAAAATTATTCGCTCACTTGTAACAACAAAGCATTCAGCTTCACTGGTCAGTCTGTCGGCCTAACGGTTAGCAGAACTGTCTCGCTTGATAATAAAACATTCAACTTTACCGGACAGGCAATGGTTCCTGCTCGGCAGAAAACTTTGCTTGCTGGTTTTCTCGGAATTTCTTTTACAGAGCAAGCTGCTGCATTTATTACCAATCGCAATTTGCCGATTGATACTGGAAGCCTGACTTTTACAGGCATTGCAGCAGGATTGGCTTCCGACTTTCTCTTATCTGCTGCTAGTTTTACGTTTGACGGTGCAGGTCAGAATGTTGGCATATCTGTTCAAAGAAATCTCACAGCAGACAATCAGACGTTCAGCTTTGCAGGACAGGCAACCGGACTGACTGTATCCAGATCACTGGCTACTAATGCTGGCTCTTTTGCTTTCACTGGCATTGATGCTGGAATCACCAGAAACAAAACGATTGCGCTAGACCCGAGATATTTTCAATTCTTCGGCAAACCGCTAACACTGACAACAGCCAGGTCATTAACTGCACAAACTAGCACAGCAGCATTCACTGGTCAGGCTGCAATAATTTCTCGATCCAAACAGATCGCAGCGGATACTGGATCGCTAACCTTTGCAGGGCAATCTGCAAACTTTGTCGCGTCAAGGACGCTGACTCTTGATAGCCAATCGATAACTTTATCCGGTCAGGCACTTGGAACAATACGCAGCCGAATCGAAACGCTTGGCTCTGGTTCTTTTGCTTTTACCGGACAGTCTGCAACTCTTGCCAGAGGAAGATTTCTGTCGCTAGACAATCAGGCGTTCACCTTCTCTGGCAAAAATTTAGGGCTTGCTCAATCCAAACTGATTTCACTGTCAACTGGCTCTTTAGCTTTTGCCGGACAGCAAGCAACCTTTAGCAAAGACAAACAACTATCAATAGATAGTGGCTTTCTTGGTTTCGTAGGGCAGTCTGCAAACTTTATCGCGTCAAGGGCACTAGCCCTTCAAAGCCAAACGCTTACCTTTGCAGGGCAAGCCCTAAACACAATACGAAGCAGAATTGAACCGCTTTCCAGTGGGTCTTTTACTTTTACTGGCATAAGTGCAGATTTTGATAAATCAAAAAGGCTTGTTCTCAATGTCAAATCTTTTGACTTGTCCGGTAATCAGGTTGGGCTTGTAACAGCCAGATTGATAACAGCACAAACTGGCACAGCATCACTCTCCGGACAGCCAGCAACAATTATCAAAGGCAAGACAGCGATTCTTGACAGTGGCGCGATCAGTTTTGCTGGACAGCAAATTGGTCTGACCAAATCTTTTCAGCTATTACTGGATAGCAAAACATTTGCTTTCACTGGTCAAACTGCAAACATTCAAAGAAATAGAACAATTGCGCTAGATTCTGGATCGGCAACCTTTGCTGGTCAGTCAGTCAATCTGACTTTTGCCGCAGGGGAAATTCTGACAGCAAATGCTGGCCTTTTTACATTTGCAGGACAGCAGACAGGACTAACAACATCAAGAACACTTCAAGCAGACGCCGGAGCTTATTCGGCAACATTTTTTCCTGCTAATCTTGCCAGAAGCCAAATCGCAACGCTCGGATCGAAGGCGTTTTCGTTTGCGGGCATTGACCTCAACTTTATAATCGGAATATCTGTTGGCCTTTCCGCGAAGCTATACCAGTTTGAAGGCTTTGCAGCTTCTTTTTATAGTAGCAGAGTTGCTACAGCGCAGAGCAAATCATTCGACTTGGCTTTTCAGAATTTCTATTCCTATAGGCCAGTTCCACAATCAAACAGTTCTGTCACTACTGTATCGCTAGACACTGAGAGCATCAGTTTTTCAAAGCCAATATTTACAATATCTCTGGATACTCAAAAGCTCAGCTTTTCAAAACCAACATTTGACCAATTAAATATACCAGCGCCAGTCGCAAACTTTTTGCTTGATGGAAAAACTACCACAACAGCGGCCGGAAGTGATAAAATCAGCGCACAGATTTAATAAATGCGGTAATCGCAATGGGAACTTTGACCAGAAAGCGCGGCGATAGTTTCGCCAACGAGTATGAAATCACATCTGCCGCCACAGGCGCAGTTGTAAACATAACGAGCTATACTTTTGTCATGTCGGTAGACAGTCGACAGAATCCAAGCGATACCAGCACACAAGTTTTCACCGTGAACGGCGTAATCACTGACGCTCCGGCTGGTCTTGTTGAGTTTGCCCCAAGTGCAGCGCAGACAGATGTTACGCCTGGAGTCTACTTTTACGATGCACAACTGACTGATGACGTTGGCAGAATCAGGACTTTTGATTCTGGCAGATACATCATCGAGCAAGACTACAGCAAATAACTGAGGCAATCAGATGGCAACTTTCAACCAAATCAATGACTGGCTTGAAACGGCAGTCGAAGGCGCAAACTGCGGAACAGACCAGTTCGTTGTTGCACTGACCAATACTGCTCCTGGCAGTGAATCAACTCCGCCGACTGGTGATGGTGCTGGCGTACTAGCAAACATCACTCAAGTTGCATATACCAATTTATCGACAAGGAACCTGACCACAAGCTCCAGTTCCCAAACAAGCGGAACTTACAAGCTGGTTATTGCTGACCTCACTTTGACAGCATCAGGCGGCTCTGTCGGCCCGTTTCGATATATCTATGTTTATGACGACACAGTTACGAGTCCTGCGGATCCGCTGGTCGGCTATTATGACTATGGTTCAAGCATTACGCTGAACGATGGCGAAACGCTCCAGCTAGATTTCGATGGCGTGAACGGTTTATTCCAACTGTCCTAATCTCTCTAGACCTTGGTTCTACGGCTGGTTGCTTAATCGCGCCAGCCGACTTTTTAAATAGGGGCGGGTAGGGTAAAAAAGATTCTTCGGGGAAGAATCGCATCGGTACGGG
>Ga0208644_1002996_pt1 | contig 13236 bp, 6 predicted proteins | sample VirMetDEL_Nov_18_FD_184517 | JGI IMG/M metagenome (GOLD analysis project Ga0208644, IMG submission 184517) | Aqueous microbial communities from the Delaware River and Bay under freshwater to marine salinity gradient to study organic matter... | ecosystem: Environmental > Aquatic > Marine >... | reverse complement strand
ACTACAGCAATAGGAACGAATACGCAGAAATCTTTATAGATTGCTCATGTGGAAATAAGGTGAGATTAGCATGGTAGATTGGTTAGCAGGAAAAAGAGCAAGGGGAACAAGTAGTGAAAGAACAGCATTAAATGGTGGAACTGCAACAGCAGATTATACAGGTGATATGTCAACAGGTTGGACAACAAGTAATGCAGGAAGTGGATTTACATTAGATGGAACTAATGATGAAATTGACTTTTTAGCAAATTATAGTAATGACAACGTGGCTATTGATTTAAATTCATTAGTATCAGGTTCAATAAGCACATCAAAATGGATTTTAAGATTTGCAATACAAATGTCAGGTACAGCTAGTGGTGATAATATTATTTGGTGGAATGGTGTATCATCACATGAAGTAGTTCAAGCAAATTCCACAGCACAATCATTTATTGGAAGTGGAAATCAAACAATTAATGGAACAACAGGAACACGAACATATCTAAATATGTGTAATAATGATAGATTAGATCAAGCAACTGCTCAAGTTAGATTACAGAGTGGTGGTTCAAATGTATCAGATTTTACTGGTAAACATTACTTTGAAATAATTCGTGATGGTAGTAATTTCACAGTTAATCAATATTCAGATTCGTATTCAACTCTTTATGGAAGCAAAACAAATGCAGTATCAAATGAAGGTGGTGGAACTTTAAGATATTTCATTTCAGCAAATTATCAACAAGGTAGTAATGTGACAGGCACATTATCAGAATTTAAATTCTATAATGATGTGGCATCAGTAGTAAGTCCACCAAACTTACAAAACGGAACAATATTTGAAGAAACTGACACTAACAAAGCCTACATCTGGAGTAGTTCGAGCCAAACTTGGACTCAACTTTAAATTATTAAATACTAGTAAATCATAAATTTAATCATGCCAGATATAGTAGCTGATGGAGATAATCTTGGTGACCATATTGCGACTAGGGATTTTAACGCAAGTAATTATGCAGTAAACAACTTTAGTTATATCGAATCAAATGCAGTAAATCCAGCAACCGCAGGTGAGGTAAGGTTAGGTCATGGTGAACTAATCGGGTGGAGAGATAACTCAAACACACAAAACAGTACAATCGGATACGGAGATGTATATACAAATACATACGCAGTTAAAATATCTGGAACAAACGAATATCTACTAGATTCCTCAAAACTAGATATGCTCAACAACAACATTCACAATGTGGGATATCAAGATCTTACAAGAATGTCAGCTCCAGCAGATCCATCAGCAAACATTGGAAGAATGTATGTAAAACAAATTGATGCAAACAATGACGGATTGTTTATGAAAATCAAGCAGGGTGGAAACATAGTAGAGGTTCAAATATTATGACCATTGTTTACAAAGCAAACAGAATTGAAGGTTTATCTTCTGATACGAAACCAGCAGATCAATACAATGGCAGAATATTCTATGAAACCGATACATCAAAATCATTTTCATTTGACGGATCAACTTGGAACGAAATAGGAAGTAGTTCTGAAATCAACACATTTACAAGCGGATCAACATTCACACCATCATCTCAATCAGGTAATACTTTGATAACAATAGATTCAACTGATTCAACAGCAGGGGAAATCAATGTTAATGTTGATGGTTCATTAAGTTATTCAGTTCAACCAGCAGGGGTATCAACAAGAATTGTAAATCCGTCAAGTTCGTTAAGTATTGTAGCAAATTCAAAATTTACAGGTAAAATTGACAGTATCCAATCAGCATCAATGGGAAAAGATATTCCAATAACTAATGGTTATAAAAAAGTTGCAAATCCATGTTTTAGTTCAGATGGAACAAGAATATACTGCTGGCAAGAATATGTTAACAATGTTTGGGGTATTAGACAATTTAATTTATCCACACCATGGGATATAAGCACTTTTAGTGATGGTGGGTATAAAGCTATTTCATTAATTAATTCTGGTGATCAAGGTGGTTGTGTTCAAATTTCAGATGATGATATGTATTTATTTTTTAAACATGAATATGCTGGTTCAAATAATGCAAATATTTACCGTTATCCATTTGGAACAGCTAAAACCATAAGCACATTATCTTCAACACCTGATCAAACTTTCACACCGTCACAAATTACACCAGCTTATATTCAGTATAATTCCTACTATATGACGCCTGATGGAAAAAATATTTTGTATTTGAATTACCAAGAAAGAAAAATATATCATTATACAATGTCAACAGCTTATGATTTATCAACGGCAAGTTTTGTAAGATCACAATCAACAAGTGGATTGACATCAATATCAGCAAACACCATGTATATTTTTGCTAATAATGCTATGACAAAAATTGGAATTGGCGATTATATTTCTAGTGGTTCACAATCAAGATGGGTTGTTTTTGATATTACAGCAAATGATATTTCAACAATAAATGATACAGATGTTGAACTTGGAGCATTAGGTTCATTAGCTGGTCAATTTGGTTATCAGGATCAAATTGCATTGTCGCATGATGAAACTAGAGAAATTCATAATTATTCATATCACATGAGAAGTGGATTAGTTTCAGAATCTTTTTCTGGAACATCAAGGGTTTCAGTTGGTTAAATATGACAATAGTCTATAAAGCAAACAGAATTGAAGGGTTGTCTACAGACACGAAACCTGTTGATCAGTATAATGGCAGGATATTTTATGAAACAGATACAAATAAGAGTTTTATATTTCAGAGTGGATCTTGGACAGAATTATCTTCAGGTGCTTCAAGCGAATTTAACACATTTACAACCGCAACAACTTGGAATCCGTCAAAACAAACAGGATTAGGAATTATTGATATTGACACAAATAATATGACTTCGGGTTCATTAAATTTAGTTATTGATGGAACAACAACTAATAGTCTAGTATCAGGTGAAACATTAAACAAATTTATCAATCCTAGTTCATCATTAGCACTAACAACAGCGGGAGCTAATTTTTCTTATAATCAATTTGATGGTAATGTGAGTGGACTATATGATTACCGTAATGCAGGTGGACTTACATACACTATAAAAGATCTAAGAAGCTATTGGTTTAGTGATGATGGAACAAAATTTTACTTTTTAGGAAGATACGATTCAGGGGAAACTTGGCATATTTGGGAAAATTCTGTTTCAAGTTCAAATGCGTGGAATTTTACTACAGCAAATGATACCTATGATGGAGCTTCATCTGCTTTACCAACATCAATTTTTATCTCTTTTAATGCAAAAGTAACAGGATTAAAAGATAGTGGAACTAAAATGTTCGTTATTGATAGATTAAATAATTCAAGTACAACTGGTAATGCTGTTATATATAGATTTGATTGGTCAACAGCTTATAACGCGACAACTTGTGCAACAAGTGCATCAAATTCAATGACAGTTAACGATTTTTCAGGTCAACAAATTGGTATGGGTTGGAACAATGACGGAACAAAATTATTCATCTATAATCAAGGTAATGATACAATATACAGATATTCACTTTCAACAGCATGGGATTTATCAACCGAATCACTTGATTCAGGTCAAACTAAATCAGGTGTTGGTTTAAGTAATTTTGCTTCTAATGGTATTTACTTTAATTCAATTGGAACTAAATTATACACTAGAGGCTTTACTGGAGGAGGTTATGCTTATTATAGAACGTGGACTTTGTCGACAGCATGGGATGTGACAACATTATCATCAACTTATACCTCTAATTTTAATACACAAGGTAATGGCGGTCAATATGGAGCTACTACATGGAATAATACGGGGTATTGGGTAACTGATGGAAATTATGATTTTTGGAATTATGGCGATAATGGATTTATTCAAGAGATTTCTGAAACATTCGGTGGAACTGCATATAGTTCTTTAACTTAAACTTACGCAAGTGTTAATCAATAATCTATTAAATAGTTCAATCTTTCAAAACTTTCATGGTCAAGATTAGTAAATCTAATGTAACCAAAAAATTATTAAATACTAGAAATTTCTATCTATATTATGCCAGATCTAGTTACAGACGGTGACGACTTAGGAAATCACGTAGCAACTAAGGCTTTACTTCATGTCAAGGCACTTGATGTAGCCAGTGCAGATGCCATCACCCTGACTGATCGTGGTAATACTTTTGATATTACAGGAACAACCACAATAAACCACATAAACACAACCAATTGGGGAGTGGGTGGAATGGTTATCCTACAATTTGACGGAGCTGTTACACTTACTCATAATGCTGGTTCTCTAGCAGGAAGCGAGGGAAATATGTTACTAGCAAGAAATCAAAATTACACAACAACAGCAGGAGATATCCTTACATTCGTTTTACATGATTCCACAAACTGGAAAGAGATATCAAGAAGCAACATAATCACATCAGTTTCAACAGATACATTAACAAACAAAACAATAGATGCAGATGTAAATACAATTTCAAACCTTGCAATAGGATCAGAGGTTGATACAACATTATCAGAAACAGAAGAAATATGGATTCCAGCAGGAGCTTTTACAACCTCAACAACAGACGGAGCAGAAATAACAAGCAGAGAAACTACAACAAATGCGGTAAATTACACTTATGCAGGATTTGACACAACAACAAGTGAATCAGCATGGTTCACATGGACTCCACCAGCAAACTGGAACGCTGGAACTGTCAGATTTAAATTATATTGGACTAATACAGCAGGACTGTCAACTGAAACTATTGACTTTGATCTTTCAGCAGTTGCATTTGGTGATGATGATGCACTTGATACAGCAGTTGGCACACCCCAAAATGTCACAGATACTTTCATAGCACAAGACGATTTACATATATCAGCATATTCATCAGCAATCACTATCGCAGGAAGTCCGACAGCAGGTAAAGAGGTTCATTTTAAATTATCTAGAGATGTGGCATCAGATGATTTAACTGGTGACTGTGATGTGATAGGTGTATTATTGGAATTTACAATAAATGATATAGGAACAACATAAATTGGCTCCAGTTTTTTCCCAACCTTTTATGCAAACATTTAACAATGTGAATTTATCCCAAGCAAGTTTAAATGTATCAAACACGTATTTTGGTTCATCTCATGTAGGAAATAATTATGCTACTGGTGGTCATTGGTCAAGGTTTGGAAGTGGAACACTATCAAGTCCTAGTTTGAGTGTAACAGTTGATAATTTTCCAAATGTAGTGATATCATATGGAGCAGTGGGTTTGGGAAATGTTGATATAAATCATTCTGTTTCATATTATTTAAAATATAATGGTTCAACAATAAGTTCTGGAACACAATCAGTTACAAGAGAATATTCTGATACAGTAAGCGGAATAGCAGTTCAATATGATGTTCCAGTAGGAACACATAGTTGGAGATTTGATCATAATGATACTTATAATTCAAATGGAAGATCTAGAAGTTATATAGGAGTGGCAGTGATATATCTTGGCTAAAAAACCAACATTAGAAGAAACAAAAAATGCAGAAACTCATCATGGAAATAGTAATCTTACAGGATCAGTGTGGAGTAGATTTGCATCTGGAACATATGGAATGGGTTCATGCTCTGTTACTATAAACTCTGTTCCAAATATAGTTGTGGTATTTGGATCGGTTTCAAATACAAGTCGTGCTGGAATAACATGTAATATAACAGCAACTATAAGTGGATATGGAGGAACAATTGCATCTAATACAAAAGGCACATCAGCAAACTGGGATGATTTAACTTCTGTTGTAGGAACACAGGTAGATGTTCCAGTTGGAACTTATACATATAGTGTTTCAGGAACCCAACAACATAATGGAGGAGGTTTAGGTAGAGGTCATATAAGGGTAGCAGTGATAGAATTACAATGATTATGAATCCAGAAGTTTTAAACTTGATAAAAAACATTACAAAAGGAAAAAAAGTTTTAAGAGTAGAAGTTCATTCAAGTGACGATAATAAAGAAAATTAATATATAAACAAAATTTTATGCATATATACTAGAAAACCCAAGTTTTTAGTAAATGCAATCCAATGTATTAGATAAATCCCAATTCAATGGTGTAAGATATGATAACGTCTAGTGTAAATTTTGCATTTATCACTGGAGTTGTATACTAGTTGCCATATATAGGTTTTACCTTATCCAATGCACACCAAAAGGATATTACCCCAATTATCAATACTGACGGAGTTGTATTTAGAGTTGATGCAACCATCATCAGAGGAGTTGTTTTTTCAGCAGATGCTATTCTTGTAACAGAACCTGTTCCATATACAATATCCAACAATCACATGAGGGATATTACACCAATTCTTCTATCCACTCCACCTCCAGCAGAGAACTTTACTGTTGATGCTACTCTTACAACAGAACCTGTTTATTATCGTTTCGATAACAACCACCTTCACACAATTCAAGCAATTTTACAATCAACACCAAGTGGTATAACATTCAAAGCAGATTCCAGATTATTATTACAACCAACTCCAACATTTACTGTTGATTCACATCTATTACAAACTCAATCACTAAACTTTACAATTGATTCATACATTAAAGAAGAATATTCTGTTTCAGTTACATCAGATTCATATGTAATGAAAACATTTACAGAAACCCTAACAGTTGATTCCATACTTGTAACAGAGCCAGTATTTTACAGATATATCAATACACACTTGCACGATATCATTCCAATTGTCAGTTCTACTGCAAGTGGTATTCTATTCAAAGTAGATTCATACATTGTAAGAACCACTTCATTTACAGTTGACTCTACATTCAAATCAATACAAAGTCAGACACTAACAGCAGACTCTTACACAAAGGCTACACAGTCACTAAACTTTACAGTTGATTCTTATCTAAAGGATCAGTTCAGCACAACCACAACAGCAGATTCATCTCTACAGGATACATTTACCACAACAGTATCTGTTGATGGTTATATCAGAAAACAACAAACACAAACAGTTGACATTGATTCATACTTACAAAAAACACAAACTACAACTGTATCAGTTGACTCTTACACAAAGGCAACAAAGACATCATCATTTACAAGTGATGCCTATATCAGAGATCAATACACAGATACAATAACAACAGACTCTTACATACAGGCAACTCAGTCACTAAACTTTACAGTTGATTCTTTCGTAGAAGCAGAAAATACAAGTTCAGTATCAGTTGATTCTTACCTTAGAACAGCATTTACAAATACCATATCTGTTGATTCCACACTTACAACCGAACCAGTATTTTACAGATACATCAACACTCACCTACACGATATCATTCCAATCATAAGTTCAACCGCAAGTGGTATTCTATTCAAAGTAGATGCAACGCCAGTTTTCAGATTGGATCAAAACCTATCAGTTGATGCCATAATTCAAGGAAGAAAATACTTTACAGTCGATACAATTCTTACAACCGAACCAGTGTATTATAGATTTGACAACAACCACATTCACACTATCCAAGCAATCCTCACATCAACCGCAAGTGGTGTTCTATTCAAGGTAGATTCAAGAGTAGTAAATGTAAAGGATACAACACTAACCACAGATGCATATCTTAGCCAAACAAATTCATTCAACTTTACAATTGACGGATTTGTAGAGGCAGAAACAACAGCAACAGTAACCGTAGACTCTTATCTACAAGACACATTTACAACAACCGTAACAGCAGATACATATCTACAAGATACACTGACTGATACATTTGATGTAGACTCATACATACAGGATACAATAACACAAACAGTAACAGCAGATGCTTACCTAGAACAAAGTCAATCACTAAACTTTACAATTGACTCACAGGTATTAGATGTATTTTCTGAAATTGTTTCAGTTGATTCATACTTACAAGATACATTTACATTTAACATAAGTGCAGATTCATATCTAAGAGATGTATTTACAAATACAGTAACAGCAGATTCTTACATTAGAGATACATTTAGCACAACATTAACAGCAGATGCATACATCAGAAATGGATACACAAGCACACTAACATCTGATTCATATCTTAGAGGAACACAAACATCAACACTAACAGTAGATTCATACATACAAACAACAAACACATTCAACTTTACAATCGATTCATATGTATTGAGTGAATTTACACAAACAGTAACATCTGATTCATATATACAGAAAGCATTTACAGAAACATTTACAGTTGATTCTAGATTATCCAAACTATCAGAATTTACAACAGATGCAGTTCTTACAACACCTCCACAACCACTGATCATATCTGACAACCACCTAAGAGATATTACACCAATCTTGTTATCAACTGCAAGTGGTATTCTATTCAAGGTAGATCTAACACTATCAAAAGAATTTACAACAACTACAAAAGTAGATGCATATCTGTCACTAGCAACATCAGAAACATTTACAACAGACTCATATCTACAAGATACACTAACAACAACTACAACCGTAGACGTATATCTACAAACTGAAAACAGTTTCAACTTTACAGTTGATTCACAAATACTAGACGAGTTCACAAACACAGTAACAGCAGATTCATACCTGCAAGATACATTTGAGGAAACAATAAGTGTAGATTCATATCTGTCAGGAACACAAACAACAACAACTAGTGTAGATTCATACATAAGAGGAACACAAACAACAACTACAACCGTTGATTCATATCTACAAGATACGTTTAGCACAACATTCACAGTTGATTCATACGCACAAGAAACAAGATCAACAACATTTGAAATTGATACAATTCTTGTAACAGAACCTGTATTCTACAGATACATCAACACTCACTTGCATGACATCATTCCAATTATAAACTCAACCGCAAGTGGAGTTCTATTCAAGGTTGATTCAATTACAGTTGACAGATACACAACAACACTAACAGTAGATGTATTTGTAGAAAAACAAACAACATCAACATTTACAGTAGATTCCTACATAAGAGAACAACAAACAACATCAGTATCAGTTGACTCTTACATACAATTAGAACAATCTATAAACTTTACAGTTGATTCATTTATAAGTGATGAATTTACTCAAACCACAACAGTTGATTCTTACATACAAAAAGAATTTACAGAAACATTAACTGTAGACGTATATACAAGAAAGGAAACAACCAGCACACTAACAGTTGATTCATATCTGCAAGATTCATTTACAAATACGCTAACTGTTGATTCATACCTCAGAACAACATCAACAAACACCGTATCAGTTGACTCTTACATACGTGATGTATTTACAAGCACAGTATCAGTTGATTCATACATCAGAACAACATCAGAAACAACATTCACAATTGATACATATCTATTGGAACCAACAACCAAGATATTCACAGTTGATTCATATATTAGAGATCAGTATGTAACAACAACAACAGCAGATTCATACCTATCACAAGAACAATCACTCAACTTTACAGTAGACTCTTACATTGAGGATCAATTCACTGTTTCAGTATCAACAGATTCATATCTGCAAGACACATTTGTTGAAACATTAACTGTAGATTCAACTCTTGTGACAGAACCAGTGTTCTATCGTTACAAGAATACTCACCTACATGACATTATCCCAATCATTAGTTCTACTGCAAGTGGTGTGTTATTCAAGGTAGATTCAACTGTTGTTGATCGCTACGAAAGCACATACACAGTTGATGCTATACTATTAGGTAATAAATACTTTACCGTAGATTCCATACTAACAACAGATCCAGTATATTACAGATTTGATAACAACCACATTCATACAATACAGGCAATTCTTACATCAACAGCAACTGGTGTAACAACAAAAGCAGATGCAATTCTGATTAACAGAAAATCAACAACATTTGACATTGACTCTACATTCAAATTGGTTGATACCGTATCAATAACAGCAGACGTATACGCACAGGCAACACAATCAATAAACTTCACAGCAGATTCATACATAAGAGATGAATTTACATCAGCAACATTAGTTGATGGATACCTACGTGACACATTTGTAGAAACATTTACAATTGACACATTTACACAAGAACAGAAATCAACCACACTAACAGTAGACTCATACATCAGAAAACAATTCACACAAACAGTTGACGTAGACTCTTACCTATTAAACGCAACAACCAAGACATTTACAGTTGACTCTTATGTTCAAGATACGTTTGTAGAAACATTTACAGTTGATTCATATATTGGTGGATCTACAACCACAACTGTAACCGTTGATTCATACGTTCAAGATACATTTACAACCACAATCACAGCAGATACATATGCACAGGCAACACAATCACTTAACTTCACAGTAGATTCTTACGCACAGGATCAATTCACAACAACCACAACAACAGATGCTTACATTGAAGATACATTTGATGAAACATTCAGCATTGACTCTTACATCAGAAAGGTTACAACATCAACATTAGATGTGGATTCAATAATAGTTGACAGAAAGACAACAACAGCAACAGTAGATTCAACACTAATTACAAGACTAACTAAAACATTTAGTGTAAACGCAACACTTGTAACAGATCCAGTTCCATATGTCTATTCAAACAATCACATAAGAGATATCACACCAATTATTGCCTCAACTGCAAGTGGTATTACATTCAAGGTAGATTCACTACTATCAGAAACAAATTACAAACAATTTGTGATAGATTCATTTGTCAAGGCAATTCAAACTGAAACAGTAGAGGTAGATGCATACGCACAAGCAACACAAACATCAACTACAACAACTGATGCATATATCGTTGAAACACAATCATTCAATTTCACAATTGACTCATACATTGAGGAAGAAAAATCTGTATCAGTATCAGTTGACGGATATATAGAAAAGACATTTGCAGAAAACGTAACAGTTGATTCCTATATCAGACAACAATCAACTGAAACCGTAACTGTAGATTCATATATCAAGAAACAAGACACACAAACCGTAATCGCAGATGCCTATATCAGAAAACAAGATGTTGAAACAGTAACCGTTGATTCATACGTTCAAAAGACACAAACATCAACAATTGAGGTAGATGCATATGTAATCAATACTGACACACAAACAATCACAACAGATGCATACCTACGAGATACATTCACAACAACATTTGATATTGATTCATACATTGAACTAACATCAACACAATCAGTATCAGTTGACTCATTTGTATTACAAACACAATCACTCAACTTTACTGTAGATTCATATGTTAGTGATCAATTCAGTTCAACCGCAACAGTAGATTCATACATACGTGATACATTCGCAGAGATATTTACAATTGACTCTTACGTGAGGGAGGTAAGAACAGTATCAGAAGATGTGGATTCAATAATCGTAAACAGATTCACAACAACAGTTGAAACAGATTCAATACTAATCAACAGAAGAACACAATCAATATCAGTAGATTCAATACTAGTTACCGAACCAGTAGCATATGTCTATTCTAACAACCACCTGAGAGATATTACACCAATTCTATTGTCAACCGCAAGTGGAATCACATTCAAGGTAGATGCAAGAATCATCATTCCAGCAGTAACATTTACAATTGATTCAACAATCGTAAACAGATTCACTGAAACCGCAACAGTAGATGCATACGTGAGAGGAGTAAGAACATTCGGTGTAACAGCAGATGCATACCTCAGAACAATTAATGATACAACATTTACTGTTGATTCACAAATTGAATTAACATCAACACAAACCGTAGATGTAGATTCATACATCAGAGCAACTCAGTCACTCAACTTCACAATCGATACATACGTGCAAGACCAGTTCACAACAACTGCAACCGTTGATTCATTTGTAGAAAAAGAATTTACAGAAACATTCAGCGTGGATTCATATGTAAGAGATACACTAACAACAACATTCACAGTTGACACATACAGTCAAAAACCAACAACATCAACAGTAGAAGTAGATGCCTACATACAAAAAACACAAACAAACAACTTCACAATTGACACATATCTAGTAGGAACAACAGTCAAGACATTCACTGTCGATTCCTACATTAGAGATCAATACACACAAACAACAGTAGCAGATGCATACATTGAACAAGAACAGACAACCAACTTCACTGTCGATTCATATGTAGAAGAAGAAAAATCATCAGCATTTACAATCGATTCATATCTACAAATGACATTCACAGAAACAATTACAGTAGACGTATATGCACAGGATCAATTCACAACAACATTTGAGGTAGATTCAGTTCTAACCACAATTCCAGTTCCATTTGAATTTGGCGAGGAATATTTGTTGGATATAACTCCACTGATTCACGATCTGTTTGATAGAAAGATAACTGTAGATGCCTACATTGAAAAATCATTCACAGAAACATTTACAGTTGATTCATATGTCAGAAAGATTCAAACCACAACAACAAACGTAGATGCTTACCTTACAGGAGCAAAAGTCAAGACATTTACGGTAGATTCATATCTCAGAAACACATTTGACACATCAGCAGACGTAAACACAATTGTTGTTTCAAGGGTGGAAGAAACAGTATCAGTAGATGCAACACTCACTACAATCCCAACAGAGTTCATTGTAGGAAAGGCATATCTATTGGATATCACACCAATCATTCACGATCTATTCGACAGAAAGATTACAGTAGATGCAACACTATCAAAAGAGTTCACACAAACAACAAATGTAGATTCCTACCTTGTAGCAACACAGACACTCAACTTCACTGTCGATTCATACATCAGAACAGAATTTGAGGCAACCGTTGAGGTAGATTCATACATACGTGACACATTCACAGAAACCACAACCGCAGATGCCTACCTATCTGAAATCAAGACAACCACATTCACAACTGATGCAACACTCACAACAGTTCCAGTTCCATTCAGATTCTCAAACGCATTCCTACAGGATATCACACCAATCATAAAGATTGATTTAATTGAATTTACAGTAGATGCATTCACAAGAAAAGCACAAACAGAAACAGTAACTGTTGATTCGTATCTCAGAACAACAAATGACACCACATTTGATATTGACTCACAACTAGAAAAGACATTTGAGAAATCAACACTCGTGAACGCATACGCACAGGCAACACAAGATTACAATTTCACTGTTGATTCATACGTTGAGGAAGAAAGATCAGCAACAA
>Ga0208644_1002995_pt1 | contig 13243 bp, 29 predicted proteins | sample VirMetDEL_Nov_18_FD_184517 | JGI IMG/M metagenome (GOLD analysis project Ga0208644, IMG submission 184517) | Aqueous microbial communities from the Delaware River and Bay under freshwater to marine salinity gradient to study organic matter... | ecosystem: Environmental > Aquatic > Marine >... | reverse complement strand
TTGCCAAAGGTCGGACAATTACTGGTGGCACGATTACCACCTCAGGTGATTGGACTGTTCATACGTTTAATGACACAGGTAGTTTGGTGGTGGCATGAGCAGGTCTGGTGCGCGTACACGTCCGTCCACTATTGTTGGTCAGTGGTTTGGTAACGGTTGGCAGGCTCCCGTTTACACGTTCAGTCTTGAATACTTGATTATTGCTGGTGGCGGCGGTGGCGGCAACGACGATGGTGGTGGAGGCGGTGCTGGCGGCTACAGGTCGTCGGTCAGTGGCGAAAACTCTGGCGGTGGCGCATCGGCTGAAAGTGTCCAAGCAGTAGCGATTGGTTCATACACAATTACTGTTGGTGGCGGTGGCGCAGGTAAAGCATCTGGGTCTGGTGGTGCAGGAACATCGGGAACGGATAGTTCTGCTTTTAGTTTGACTGCCACAGGTGGTGGCGGTGGTGGCGGTTTTGACGCCTTCGGTGCCGCTGGGAATGGTGGTTCTGGCGGTGGTGGCGCTGGCGGTGGTAGCGCACAGTCAGCGGGAACTGGCACTTCGGGTCAAGGTTACAACGGTGGTGCTGGTACTGGTACCGCATCTGGTTATGGCGGTGGTGGCGGCGGCGGTGCTGGTGCTGTTGGACAGTCCACGCAATCTGGTGGTGTCGGTGGCGCTGGTGGTGCTGGAGTTGCATCGTCAATTACTGGTTCTTCGGTAACTCGTAGCGGCGGCGGTGGTGCTGGTTCGCGCTCAACAGGTGGGGCTGGGGGAACTGGGGGCGGTGGTGCTGGCGGGAACAATGCAAACGGTTCTGCTGGCACCGCAAATACTGGTGGCGGTGGTGGTGGTGCGGGGCAGGACGGCACCTCTGGCACTGGCGGCGCTGGCGGTAAAGGTGTAGTCATTGTCCGTTATTTGACGGCTGCCCCTGGTGCTGTTGGCTTGTCTGTGTCTGGTGGGGATTCGTCTGGCACTGATGGCTCGTACACTTACCGCGTGTTCAACAACACTGGAAGTTTGACAATCTCATAAAGGACTGATTATGGCATACATGGCTCAACTTGACGAAAACAGTGTGGTGACCCGAGTTCTTTCGGTGTCCAACAACGACTGCCCGGACCCGGCCCCGAGCAACGAGGCGCAAGGTGCAGCGTTCCTTGAATCACTTGGTCTCGGAACGAACTGGAAGCAGACTTCGTACAACAACAACTTCCGCAAACAATACGCAGGCATCGGCTACACCTACGACGCGACTGCTGACGTGTTTGTTGCACCGCAACCGTTCCCGTCGTGGTCGTTGGATGGTAACCATGACTGGCAGGCGCCGACACCGATGCCGACAGACGGGGAACTCTACACTTGGGACGAGGACACCCTCACCTGGGTGACGGTTGAATAACACACAAACCGACACAAACGGCGGACGAAAAGGATTTTACAATCCAGCCACCGCCTTTGAGTGCCCCCCACGGTTGAATGATGAAACCCCAAAGACGGTGACCAAACCCACCGTCTCGTCAACGGCACCCAACAAACTAAACGACAACCAGTGATAGTGTCAAATCATGGTCAAGAAACCCGCACGCAAAACACCAGTGAAAGTCGGCATCACAGAAAAACAATGGCAAGCACTTCTCTCCTACCTGCGATCCGCAGTAGCAGCAGTCGTCGCCGTTGTCGCCACCCTCGACTGGACATACGACGATCTCGCTAAAGCTTTCGTTGCCGCACTGATCCCGCCTGTGTTGCGGTGGATCAACCCGAAAGACCCAGCGTTCGGTCGTGGCAGCGAAACGTAAATACACCGGGACAAGCGACGGCCCAGCATCAGGGAAACGGGCAGGCACCGAAGAGTTTGTTCGCCAAATAAACAAGCTGTCCGGCGGCAAACTGTGGAACAACGGCACATGGGTTGTTCGCAACATGGCTGGCAAACAGTCTTTGTCGGTTCACGCCACAGGTCGGGCTATGGATTTGTCGTACCGCGGCAAACAGGGCGGACGTAAAGAAGCCCAGCGGATTATGAAACTGTTGGTGCAACACAACGCCCTGTTGCAAGTGGAAATGATTTTGGATTATTTCCCCACCCCACACGGACGAGGCTGGCGATGCGATCGACAGGTGTGGTCCCGATACACCCGCAAAACGATCACGGGTGCCCCTGGCGGCGATTGGATACATGTAGAAATTTCACCGGCTATCGCAGATTCCCCACAGCTGGTGAAGACTGCGTTTGCTAGTTTGACACAAGTATGAGTGCCGCCACCGCCAGTGTTCTTGCTGCCACGATCAGTGGCGGGTTTGCTGTGGTTGTGGCAATCATCCACAGGTTCCGTAAAGAAAACAGTCGGGATCACGAAGTAGTGATGGGGATGCTTCGCATAGTACACAAGTCCCAGCAGAGGACCGAAGACAAAGTTGACCGGGTTGACGAACGGCTGACCGAACACCTATCCTCCCATGCACACGGGAAGGTGCTTGACAATGGGACAGCAGTTCACAAAACTAGAACTCGTCGCAATCGCTAAGTTTCTACGGAAGGTCTACCCAGGGCAGGCTGACCAGGACGCTTTGTGGCGGCTCATAGAAAAAACCGAACAACTCGTCAAGGGGAAACATGGAACAGCAACCAACCGCAGGCGCGGAGATAGTGAAGGAGGCGTATGACCTGATAACAGGTCAACGTCAAAACGATTACAGCCACCCGTTAGAAGATTACCGGCGCACCGTCAACATCTACAACGCGCTAATGGGCGAAGACGTGATGACGGTGGAGGACGGCATCCTGTTCATGGTGTGCATGAAACTGTCACGACTCGTCAACGAAATCGACAACCAGCTGGATGTCCCCGACAACACTCGGGACGCCATCGGTTACCTCGGTTGTTTGCAAATGGCACGGGTCGCGTTACGAAAGAACGACGACGAACTGTCAGCTCTTATTCAACGTATCCGCATGGAAACAAGGGAGGGTGACTATGGGGTTCGCTGACCAGATCGCAGTGGAGGTGGGGCGCAGCACGTTCCGTTACAGGAAAGCTGACGAGATCAAAGCCAAACTCAGCCCCGAAGATCACGCACAGTTCTTGGCGGCACTCAGCGATCCGACTGTTCCGGCAGCCAGTATCGCCCGCGTGTTACGCAACATGGGCATGGAGATCAGCAACGCATCAGTGCAGAACCTAAGGAAACAGCATGTCGTTCAATGACAAACTGACTGAGGAAGCACAACTGCTGGAGAAAGCAGACTTGGTGAAAGCCCGCCGTGAGCGGGACATTGCCACGTCCGAGGTGAACCGTCTGCGTGAACAGTTGGATCAAGCCAACCGCGCACTGTCAATCATCGAACGGGTCGAGTCGTCAGAGCTAGAGCCGCCGAAGTGGTTGACTCCAGCCAAGCCGAAGAACTCGGCAGCCACCCTGCTACTCATGCTGTCCGACACCCACTTTGATGAGGTGGTGAACCCAGCGGAGATGGAAGGGTTGAACGCATACAACCGTGACATCGCAGTGCAACGGTTGAACAGGTGGGCTGTGAACACGGTGAACGTGGCACGTCACTATTTGGCGGGTGTCACCTACGACGGTGTTGTCCTCATGTTGGGTGGCGACATCTTCTCCGGTGACATCCACGAAGAACTAGCGGAGACGAACGAGGATTCGATGATCGGCTCCGTGCTGTTCTGGTCAGAACAAGTCGCCGCCGCAGTGGACATCCTCGCCTCAGAGTTCGGCAAGGTGCATGTCCCTGTGGTGATCGGCAACCACGGACGCACCACCCGCAAACCCCGCATGAAACTCCGAGCCAAAACCAACTTCGATTGGCTGCTCGGCAAGATGGTGGAGAAACATTTCACCGGGGATAAGCGGGTCACGTTCCAAATCCCTGAGGCCACCGACGCCCTCATCAAGATTTATGACTGGAATCACCTGCTCACCCACGGAGATCAGGTGTCTGGTGGCGGGGGGATCGGCGGCATCTATCCTCCTATCATGCGTATGAGGGCGAGGAAAGCGCAGCGGTATCTGACCACTGGGCAGGACTTCTCAACCCTGTGGATCGGGCATTGGCACCAATACCTGCCGTCCCCGCATCTGGTGGTGAACGGAAGCTTGAAGGGGTATGACGAGTATGCGTTCGTCAACAACTTCCAGTTTGAGCCACCGCAGCAGGCGTTAGCCGTGGTCACACCGAAGCACAACGTAACCTTTCACGCACCGATCTTTGCTTTAGACAGGAAGAAAGAAGGCTGGTGACATGAGCTGCCCGTGGTCGCTTGTAGCAGTGCATTGGACTGACGCGTTCGATTCAGAGAACGGTTGGATAGATGTTGAGGACTACAAGCCGTCACCGACCACGGTTGTTTCTGTCGGATTCCTATGGCCTGACTGTTTGGAAGGTTACGTTTCGATCACAGGCTCCTATATGCCTGACGAACCACCGGACTTGCATACGGTGGGCATGGTCGTTCACATCCCGAACGGCATGGTCAACAAAGTGGTGTTGTTAGGTGAACCTAACTGGTCTGAAATAGTGGCTTGACTTTGTAACACCCCTCCGTTACCGTGAGGGAAAACCAACAAGAGAAGGGGAGAACATGAAGCATTTCCGCATACCCAAACCCGTCCACGGTTCGCAAGCTTGGCTTGAAGCCCGCTGGAAGAACGCTGAGGGACTGCCACAAATCGCAGCCTCAGCAGCCGCCGCGGTACACGGTGAACACAAGTTCATCAGCACCACCGATCTTGCTATCGAACTGATGGCAGACACGGCACCGGAACCGAAGCCTGCAACGAACGCCATGTTGCGTGGCACCACACTGGAACCAGCGATCCGCGAGTGGGCTGAATACACACTGAAGAAGCCGCTCGTTGAGCCAGCCGAACTGTTCTGCTACGAGGAAGACGGTGTGCGTCTTGTCGCCACCATTGACTCAATGGATGCGGACGGCAACGTGTATGAGCAGAAGACCTCGAACAAGATGTGGCGTGGGGAACTGCCGCGCTACTGGTATTGGCAGGGTGTCCAGCAGGCGATCTGCTGTGATGTTCCGGAGATCACTTGGGTGATCTTTGACTCCACCCTTGATCTGCATTTCTACAAGCAGACGGTCACCTCGGATGAAAAGCAGGTGCATATTCAGGCGGTGCGCACGTTCTTGTCATTCATCGACATGGGCATCTTGCCGCCTGATGCACAAGCCACTTACGAGAACATGTCCACTTTGTATCCGAAAGGTGAGGGCGGGGCTGACGCCGCGAAAGAACTTAGCCAAGCTGGGGTGGATGCGGTGCGTGCGTTGAAGACCGTGAAGAAAGAACTGTCTGTGTTGGAGAAGCGTGAGGATGAACTGAAGGCGCTGATCTGTGCCGAGCTGGGCACCTCCGAATACGGGTTGTTGAACGATGAGATGTTGGTGACATGGAAAACGTCCACCCGCAAGTCGTTTGACCTGAAGAAGTTTGAGGCCGATCATCCGGCGCTCGTCCAGAAGTATCAAAAAGAAACAACCGTTCGTACCTTGCGTACGGCAGGAAAGGAACAGCCATGAGATTCAACCTTGACAACTATGAGACCGTGGAAGCACGGCTCGCAAAGTTCTGGGAGCAGTACCCGAACGGGCAAATCTTCACCCAGATTTACTACTACGACGAAAACCGTGTCGTGTTCAAGGCCGAGGTCTACAAGGACATCACCGACCCTCGACCTGTGGCGACAGGGTTCGCGGAAGAAATCCGTGATGCTTCGCCGGTCAATAAAACTTCGTTCGTCGAGAACGCGGAAACGTCGTCAATCGGGAGGTGCCTCTCAAATTTTACGTTCCAGTCGAAGACGGCACCGCGTCCGTCGCGTGAGGAGATGGAGAAGGTGGCACGGGCGCAGCAGCCGCAGCCCGTGTCACCTGCCGATCTGATGAAGAAGTTCCGTGAAGCCTGCGCCAAAGACGGACTCGACCCCGAGACCGTGGCAAAGGAAGCAGGTGTTGATCTCAACGAGTTGACTGACGCTGACTTCCCGAAGTTGCGTGACCAGTTCAAGAAAATGCAGGCAGAAAAGCCAGCACCAAAGCCGGACACGATTGCCGAGCAGGTGAAGGCTGTGTTCCCTGATGCTCAAGAAGAAAAAATTGAGATCAAAGACCCTGAGTCCCCGGCTACGTCAGGTCAGATCGGGAAGATTCGTGCCATGTTGAACGCTAAAGGTGTCGGCCCGATGAATGAAAAGATTGACAAGTGCGCCGACATTATTGACCGCCCTCTGTCTCGGATGGAGAATCTGAAGAAGGGTGAAGCATCACGGATCATCGAAGTTCTGGAGACGCGATGAGCGACGACAAGGCAACTGAGCACAGCACGGAACTTTCCGAATGTCTGGCTGAGAAAACTCAACTTCGCAGGGACATAGATACGTTGATGAAGATTGCAGATGATTGGCGTGATGTTGCCAGAGTCATTGCGCGTGACTGGATTCCTGTCAAAGATTTACAGAAAGCCTATGTTGACCACGTGTTCTTGAACATCTATCAGGAAAGGCAAGACGGTGAATGATGAACGTAAAGGCGAATGTCAAGGCAACCATGAGCGTTGCAACTTGGACGGATGCCCCCTGTTTGGCACTTTGGGACGACCAGACCGTCACGGAGTACGCCGCGTCAGAGGATGTTCCGATCCTGCGGCTCGCGGTCGCAGAAATAGAACCAAAGGCGACAGCAAAGCGCGTCGTGCCCGTAAAAAGTTGGGGTTGGGTGGTCACCTTACCCGTCACGAAGAAAACTGGGGTGGTGCTTTTCGTACCGAGATCAAAGCAGGCTTACAGGTCAGTCCGATTGCTACGCGTTTCGTCCAGGCGAAGTCTCAGTCTGACGCGGCGAAAGCGTTGGGTGACGTTCGCCCGTTCGTGATGGTGGCGATGCCGGACGGCACATCGAAAGGGATCATCCTCATGGATTTGGACGAGTTCTCCGAGCTGGTGGCGTTGTTGACCGACTATGCTGGGCAGGGTTAGATGGATTGGCTTTCCCGCCTGTTGGCAGGCGTCGCCGCTACCCTCGCAGTCGTAGGGTTTGGAGGGGCTAGCCCAGCGACCCTTCCCGCACCCCCACCCCGGCCCCTTGCGCTCGTCTCAGAGCGTCTGGACGCGTCTCAGACCCCTCCCAGAAGCACGATCCCCGACACCCGGCTGTGCCCCCAGTGGTGGGAGTTGGCACGGCAGGCAGGGTGGACCAAAGACCTGCTCCCCACCCTCGACTATGTGCTGTGGCGGGAATCCCGCTGCGACGCAACAGCCCACAACACCACCCGCAACCGGGACAAGTCAGCCGACCTCGGCCTCACCCAAGTCAACAACCGCAGCTGGTGTCTACCCACCCGCTACTACCCGAAGGGGTACTTGCAAACCGTAGGTGTTCTCTCTACTGTGGGATGCGAACAACTGTTCGATCCGATCCACAACCTGCGTGCCGCGAAAGCAATCTTTGACTATGCCCAAGAAAAAAACGGGAACGGCTGGCAGCCGTGGAAACTATAGCTACATGGACTTACTCAACGAACTGAAACTTGTAGACCCAGACCAAGAATGGATGGGACTTGCCGCCTGTAAAGGACAGGACTCGACCCTGTTCTTTCAGCAGCGTGGCGGGAACCAGCATCACGGTAAGGCGTACGACATTTGTAATGCTTGCCCTGTGCGTGTCCGTTGCCTAAAGTTCGCTGTGAACAACAACATCGAACACGGCATTTGGGGCGGGCTAACACCGAATCAGCGTCGGGTTCACCACCATCAAGGGAGATACCGGGCATGACAGAGAACGAAGTCATCACCTATCAGGCATGGCTGAACGATCTACAGATAACAGTGGACTCGTTGCGTGAGCAACGGGACGAAGACCGCGTGCGGATCGCGGACCTAGAAAAACAGGTAGTCATGTACCGCAGCATGATTGACCGACTCAAAATCGCGTTGAGCGAGGGGAGAGAACTATGAACACTTGGTACAAACTGAAGGACGATTCGTGGGGTGTCAAGATTCGCCACGACGGACAAGAAGGCGAAGAAGTGCAGGTCACTTCGAAGAATGGTGATACGAAAACGGCGTGGCTTGTGAAGCGTGCCGCCAAGTTTGATGACGCCCAGCTTTGGTCGGTGACCAGTAAGAAGCCTGCGAACGCTTTCGTTCCTGAGCCGGAAGACTTTGACGAGCAGCCGTTCTAAGCGACAGTATCCGCGTTGTGAGAAATGCGGAGGGGAGATGGTACTTGGGCAGGATCGTACGCACTATGTGTGCGATCCGTCCAAGTTCATCGTGTATCTAAACAAGAAAGCGGAGAACCGTGCGAAGCGTAAAATGTCGTAGATGCGGCGGCCTCGTCGTTCATAACGAACGCCACATTGAGGGCTGTCTGTGTGATCCTGACGCACCAACATGGGTGTACATCCAGCGGGATGGCACTGTGCGAGGGCTGTCGCAGGCAGAGTGGGAGGATGTCGAATGAAAGTGTTGTCATTGTTCAGCGGTGTCGGAGGGTTTGACCTCGGACTAGAACGCGCCGGGATGGAAACCGTGTTCCAATGCGAGTGGGATAAGCACGCCACCAAGATTCTTGAACGGCACTGGCCCGATGTACCACGTTGGGGTGACGTATCGACCCTCACTGGGCAATACATCTTGGATCATGCGCCCGTCATTGACGTTGTGGCGTGGGGTTCACCATGCCAAGACCTGTCCGTCGCAGGGAAACGAGCAGGGTTACAGGGTGCTAGGTCGGGGTTGTTTCATGAGGGTATTCGGATTATCAAAGAACTGAGGGAGCTTACAGATGGACAGTATCCACGATTCTCTATTTGGGAGAACGTCGCAGGGGCCTTATCGTCCAGTGGAGGTGCCGACTTCGGGCAAGTCCTCTACGAAATGGATGAAGCAGGGGCGTGTTTCTCGGAGTGGCGCCTGTTGGATGCGCAATACTTTGGAGTCCCCCAACGGCGTAGACGAGTGTTCGTCGTCTCTGTCTTTGATTCTGGAACCGCAGCACGTTGTCCCGATCCGCTATTACCTGTCAGCGAAGGCGTGCGAGGGGATTCTGAGGCGGGCGAACCGTCGCGGGAAACAGTTGCCGGAACGGTTACAGAAAGCATTGGAAACAGTAGTTTCAGGATGCGTGGCTTCGGAGACTACGCCGAAGACGCAATAGCTTCAGCGCTGAAATCGCGGGATCACAAGGACGCAACCGATCTCGTCGTCCAGGAACCGATCTTGATAGATCGTGCCGCGTACAACCAGGGCGAGAACGCACAGTTTGACATCCACATCTCCGACGACCCAGTTTCCCCAGCGCTTGTGGCTCGTGGCCCGCACGCTGTCGCCACGTTCACGAAAGGTAAGCGTGCCCAGTCCGTTGCCGACGATGAGACGTGGGATGAGGGCAGGCCAGCGCCGACGCTGAACGCTTTTGACCAGGGTGATACACGCGCCACGACCGTAATCGTCGGGTCATTGCAAGCCCGTGATTACAAAGGGGCTAACCATGAGGGTGCAAGGGATGGGAAACTTATTACGGAACCCTTATTGTTAGATGGTCGGCGCAACGACGATGTGCGTGTCTATGATCCGCCCGTCCAAACATTGCAGGCACGGATGGGCACCGGGGGGAACAATGTGCCAGCGATTGGCTTTGATACACAAGCGGTGCGTCGTCTCACCCCTGTCGAATGTGAAAGGTTGATGGGCTGGCCCGACGGATGGACGGATGGTCAAGCTGACTCGCATCGTTACAAGCAGTGCGGGAACGGTGTCGCTTCCCCGGTAGCCGAGTGGATCGGGAAGCAGATCATCAACCTATGACTACGACACTCTGGCTCTGTCCGAATTGCGGTCGTCGCATCGCACTCCATGTCACGCCGAGCGTTCCACCGACGTGTAGTAATCCTCTCAAACATTCGACGAGAATCATTATGATGAGCAGAGTCCCCCACCCCTCGGAGAAAAGGAAATACAAGGGGCAGGGGTGACTCCGCCGGTTAGCGACGGCGAGGGTAGTGTGATCCTCGCTTTTCTGATGGTCGCTTCACGAACTTGTCTGATTCTATCTGCCTTGGTCGGGTATCTGTCAAGTAGTTGCCGTCAATAGCAGCGCGACAAGCTGACTCTGTACCCCAACGGTATGCGAGATGCGGGTGTTTGCTGAACGTGCGTCCTTGCCAACGGTATTCGCCCGCCCAGTATTTGCCGTCTTTGCGTACGGCTACCCACGCTATGCGTGGTTCGGGTTTGCGGAAGTGTTGCCGAAGGACGGTGAGGATCAGCGACCTGCCAGCCATCTGACTATCACATGTGCGAACGGGTAAATCACTGCCATGAGCAGCCCTGCGATGAGCGGGCTGGTGACGATGAGCAGTCCGATGCCTGCTGTGAACGTGGCTGCGAGTGCTGGCCCGATGATCGGGCGGGTCATGCGTCCACGATTTCCAGCAGCTCAGCTTTGCGGGTCATGTGAGCTTCCACACTCCATGCCTCACCTAGTTCGTGCTCAACTATTGCGTCAAGCGCACGCAACACGGCGTCGCGTTGCCGGATTTGGTCGTTCGTTCTCATGAGCCGACCTGCTCGATGTCCACGTCGTAGCCCAAGCTTTGCCAGTAGGTTTCCAGTTCCTCGGCTTGTGCGAGGGTGAGAAGGTGATCGTTGATCTCTGATCCGCCTACCCATACGGTGTACCGTGCTTCGCTCATGTCTAGTTTCCTTCCTCGGTTACTTCGATAATCACTTCGTCTATTTGGTCGTAAATCATGACTGACTCGTACTCCCCTAACCCTCGGCTGTCCATAATGTGAACTACCGCAGCCCAGTCACCGTCGGTTAGTTCCTTGCCTGTTCGGTGAAGGTACGGCCCGTCGAATAGGTCTTTCGCCCAGTATGCGAACACGATTTCGTCGTCCGGCTGGTTGTATTCGTTGAGCATGGCTATTGCTTCTGACACTTTCATTAGTTAGTTTCCTTTCTCTTCTGCCAGCACCAGCGCACGAAGCTGCTCGTGGTGGGTCGGGTAATAGTTGTCGCCGTTCGGGAACAGTTCCCTGACTGCGTGCGCATACCAACCGCGCTGCGTGTCTGACCAGCTGTCGAACAGGTCGTAATCTTGCTGTTCCCAGTTGTCGGTTGTGAGGATTAGCAGGTCGTCGGCGTCGCCGTATGACCCGTCCGCTGATAGGTACATTTTCATTTCAGTTTCCTTTCTCTGTTGGTTGTGGTTTCATAACTCGGAAACCCACCTTGTCGCTTTTTCCTTCGCCTGCCATGTCGTCATAACACCCGACAAGCTCCATCACGAAATCACGTTTAGCCCAATGTTTCGGGATAGTGAACTCGACTACTACCGTCTGTGTTTTCATTAGTTAGTTTCCTTTCTCTGTTGTGTATCGGTACGCCCGATGGCGTTCTGCCCGCCTGTATTGGCGGTGGCGTTCTGTTTCTCGCCCTGTCAGGTATCCCAACCCGACGAGCAGGAACGAGAGCAGCGTGACGGCGGCGGTGAAGGCGGGGCTGCTCATGCTTCACCCTGCCAGTGGCAATGCGAGCAGCACCCGCGCCGGATCGTGCCTCGTCGCCGCTTACCGGTAACACGGGACATGGTTTCGCACGGGTCGGTCGTGGCGTGGACTGGACAGAGCAGCGCGGTTTTCGTGCCGTCTGTGTTCGTTGCGCACGAGCAGCTCGGCGTGATGTCGGCGGTCATTCGTCGTCTGTTTCGATGTATCGGGGCGGGTTGTCGATCATGTAGTGAACGGTGCGCCATGCTGCGAACACGAACCCGCATAGGGACACGGCGGCGATAAGCGGTTCCATGTTCACGCCCACTCATGCGATAGGACGTAATCGGCGCGGTCGCGGCCCTGATACAAGACCCACGACAAGCCAGAAACAAGGTGGAACCCCATGTCCATACCGCACCCGCCTACCCTGATAACCCATTGGCCCCGGCGGTCTTTCGGTTTATCGCCAAACGCGAGCGCAGCAAGGTAGGTGATGTTGCGCAGATCGTTACCGTCGATCGTGAATAGTGAAATGTCCCGCGACATTCCCGACGACGAGACATGACGCAGCACGGTGTGGACGACGGGTTTTTCCTGTCCGTCGAACAAGGCGCGCAACGTCGCCCGCGCCTCATCCCTTTCTGCTTGCTGTTTCTTAGTTAGCTTTGCCATTTCTGGCCCCTTTCTCTGTTGTTGTGTTGTGTTATTCGGTAACCCGCCGTCACTACTGGCGGGCTATCTTGTACGGTAGCCGGGAATCGAACCCGGCGCAAGCACCAGCTACCGTGACCCGTGAGGGCTATTCCATTACCCGAACGTGGCTGGCTGCGTGCCATGTCTCACCTTCACCCGCAAGCGGGCTAACCAGGTAATCGAGGTCGCCGAACCGTTGCCGTACGTCCCGAATCTCTACCGCGAACCGCAACCGCGTGCCGGACACCGACAGGGTGCCACGCTTGCCGATTAGGGCGGTCATCTCTTGCGCGGTCATTGAACAAGTCCACGAACCTTGCGACCGCTTGCGCGTGGAAGTCCCGCCCCCCTTGCTCGACCTCGAAGTCGGCAAGCAGCGAGCGCATCACCCCCGCTACCGCCTCCATGAGTTCTTCTCGATGATCTTCTTGATGAGTTGAGTCCGAGGTCTCTGAAGGTCGAGGGAGTATCTGATCGCTTCTCTCAGCGTTTTGAAGTCCTCAAGGAGATCATCGTGCTCATCGCGAACCTGCCACCACCTAGGACTACCGCCATAGATGACGAAGTCGCCGACCCGGTAATACCCTGAACTGACTCGATACTTCGAGAGTTTCACTTCGGCCTCCTTATAGTCCTTGCGTGTCATCTCATCTCCTTTTCTCGGGGTTCGGGCACTACCCCGAACCGATAACCCAAGCGTACAGCATCTCGCACCCCCTATCAACCCCCCTTGTGTAACACCCAGGTAACAGAATACTGCAAGGCGCACCCAACACAAGTAGGCGGAGGTCTCACTTACTTACCGATTAGTAAGCGAACGTGTGTTCGTCGAACAGGTGTTCGGGGGATGGGGGTGGTTTCTACTGAACGGTCGGTAACCTACCGAACGGACAGTAAGCGAACATGTGTTCGGTGGGTTACTGAACGGTCAGTAAGCGAACTGGGGGTCTGCCGAGCCACCCGCCCGTATGTATATGTATAAGGGTTGGTCTGTGTGTTCATTTTTGTGGTCGGGGGTCGTGTGCCGGGTTTGTG